>Ga0114966_10005702_pt1 | contig 10484 bp, 9 predicted proteins | sample M_130207_XF_Meta_FD_87029 | JGI IMG/M metagenome (GOLD analysis project Ga0114966, IMG submission 87029) | Freshwater microbial communities from Lake Montjoie, Canada to study carbon cycling - M_130207_XF_MetaG | ecosystem: Environmental > Aquatic > Freshwater > Lake | place: Lake Montjoie...
CATTGAAAAGGTTTTTAAAAAAGGTTATAAATGCACAATATGTTTTCAAAAAATGAAAAAATGTGCCTGCGGTTCAACCATATCCAATCCAAAATATAAGAAATGTTTTAATTGTAAATAAAACCGTTAGGTTTTGCTCCACTTTCACAATTTCATAAGAAAAGTGGAAAAAAGTGGAAAGACGCGTAAAGTATTTAGAAACAATTTATTATTAATAATTATAATAAAATGAGTGCAAACCGTTCCGTACAAGCAGCCCAACGCAGGAGAGCAGGAGGTCCCGAGCCCGCCGCCCCGGGCAGAGGGCCTCAACCATCTATTAATTCGTCGCAGATGTTTTCTGGTCAAGGCCAAGGCCAACAGCAGCAGCAACAACAGCAACAAATTAGACCCGGAACCACTGGTCGTTTAGCTGGCCAGCAAGCTCAAGTCCAGCAGCAACAAATGCAACAGCAGCAAAAACAACAAATGCAAAATCCTATGCAGCAATCTGGTGAAAATGGGGTCAGCAAAATCACAATTGCGCAGGCAATTACGCTTACTACCTTACGTTTAGGAAAGGTGGAAATGCAATTGTATGAACTTGCTCATCAGATGGAGGCAAATGGTTCTGAACAAGGCTTTAGTGGTCAAGGAGTCCAAGGAGCTGAAGGTATGGAGGATATGGTCCTTATTGATAAGAACCTCATTGATTCAATTATGTCTCGCCTAGAGTCTCTTGAGAAGCGTTCACCTACGAATAACGCAGTTGGCACTGGAAGTAGCGCTGATATAACCTTGTTGAAGCAACAATTTGATGCCATTAAGCCTTCGATTGCGAATAATACCAAGGTCACTACTGCCTTGACAAAGGAGCAGAAGGAGCACAAGGTCATTGTTGATGGTTTAAGGTTTGAGATGGCGAATACTAAAGACCTATTGGCTGCACTCCAGACAATGTCAATGGATAATAGTCAGAAGATTTTTCAGATTATGTCTGGTGAAGAAGTCCTTGCTCATAATGATGAGGAAGATGATGAAGAGGTTGATAGTGGCATCCACTTTTCTGACGTAGCTGCTGTTGTTGAAGAATCCGATGAGTCTGAAGAGCTTGATGGTTTGGAAATTACCGGCACTAACTTGAAGGGACTCATTGAGCAGGAACTGAATGCCTAAACACGAACAAAATATATAATATTTTTTACCCTAGTACAAATATTATATTCCCATAATTCCAGCTTAAAATCTTCGTTACAATTTACTCTAAAATGTCCGCCGATTTTCCTAAATTACTGTCCGCTATGTGTTATACGCAGAAACACATCGTTGCATTTGACTACGTATACTTCAAAAAGATTGCCAATAAGGACACATATGACCTAATTATGCAGGCAATTGTTTGCAATATTGACACCGCATTGACACAATATCAGCAATTCGACTGCCACATTACATTGAAAATGATGACAATTGGCGACGTTGACAAACATATGGGCTTCTGGATTAAGCTGGCTGGGATTCTAAAAGAGCGCTATCAGTCGCAAATGGCTAAATGTTATATATACGATATACCTGCGTTTTTTGCCCAGTGTTACAAAATGATATCAGTATTCATTGACAAGGTCACTCAGGAGAAAATTGTGTTTCAACCTTTCATAACTGCGTGAAAGAGGTTTATACAAACTATTAATTTTATTAGTTTGTTGCTAGACATTGATAAATTTGTCCACCTGAAATACAACCAACTGCATATTGTTCTCTACCTGATATTGAGACTGACGTCCAAAGACCTTGTGCAGAATTTGATTGACTCCAAGTGATTCCTTTATCACTTGAATAATGAATGTGACCAGTCCCATTTTTAACGCAAGCAATAGCGTATTGTCCACTACTTGATATTGACACTGATGACCAAGAATGTGATGCAGAACTTGATGGATTCCACGTTTGTCCATAATCATTTGAATAATAAATAATATCATTTGTACCGGCATCAATGCAACCAACAGCATATTGTCCACTACTTGATATTGACACTGATTTCCAAGAACCTGATACAGAAGTTGCATTATTCCATGTTTGTCCATAATCATTTGAATACCAAGTTTGCCCACCTAATTTACAAGAAATGGCATATTGTCCAGTAGTTGATATTGACACAGAATACCAATCATTATTTGCTGATGAAGATGCTCCATTCCAAGTTTGCCCATAGTCACTTGAATAATAAATGAAACCAAAATTAGTTTCAGTGCAAGCAACTGCATATTTACCATTACCAGATATAGCTACTGATTTCCAACGACCTGATGCTGGACCACCCGATGAAGCAAAAGTTGCTTGAGTCCATGTTTGACCATAAGTGCTTGAATAATAAATATAATCAGCGGAAGTTAAATCATCACAAACAAGGGCATATTTCCCTGTACTTGATATCGATACGGATTTCCAATTGCCAAGAATATTCCCCCCACCTACTAAAGTAGAATTAAACCAGTTTACTCCGTAATTTAGTGAATAATTAATTTGACCAATACTGCTTGAAGAAGAAATACAAGCAATAATATATTGCCCAGTAGAGGATGACGTTATAGAAGACCAGTCTTCTGAGGGTGAAGGACCAATTGTTACCCAAGTGTTATATTTATACAACGGTTCAAACACAGCAGTTAAATCTTGATTTGCATATGTCGTTGACGTGTTTGATGAAAAATATATGTCACCTTGAGTTAGGAGAAACAGGTCACCATAGCAAGCAAGGGCATATTGTCCATTGCTTGAAATAGAGACAGACGTCCAAATATTTGTTGCAGAATTTGATACAGTCCAAGTTTGTCCATAAGTATTTGACCAATAAATTTGACCACCACTATTACCACTAATACAAGCAACAGCATATTGTCCAGTACTTGATATTGACACTGATGACCAAGAACCTGTTGCTGGCCCTCCTCCTGATACAAAAGTTGCACCAATCCAAGTTTGTCCATAATTATTTGACCAATAAATTTGACCAGTAGGGCTATAAAGACCACTAACAGCATATTGTCCACTACTTGATATTGATACATACCAACCATTCCCCGGCGGTGAATTTGATTGAAGCCAAGTATGTCCATAATCACTTGAATAATATATGACATCTGTGTGGAATGAAGGACCAGCAATGGCATATTGCCCACTACTGGATATCGAAACTGAGCCCCAACCAGTTGATGGGGCATTTGATGTCGCCCAATTGTTTCCATTATCACTTGAATAAACAATAATACCACCAACACCAACTGTAACTGGGAAAGCGCAAGCAATGGCGTACTGTCCACTACTCGATATTGACACGGAAGTCCATTCACGACCTCCAGCATTTGATAACGTCCAATTGTCTCCATAATCACTTGAATAATATATGAAACCATTAGCTGAAAAACCTGCAAGGTTATCCGTGCAAGCAATGGCATGTTGTCCATTACTTGATATTGACACAGCAAGCCAAGGGTCATTACCTGAACCAGCATTTGATGCTGCTGTCCAAGTTTGTCCAAAATTGCTTGAATAATAAATTGTGCCTGGAAACCCTATGTCTGAAAAACTACAAGCAATGGCATATTGTCCAGTAGTTGATATTGATATTGACGTCCAAAGTTGTGTCGCTGTTCCACCGCCTGATACAAAAGTTGCAGGTCCATTCCACAATGCTCCCGTGTTATATTGGTTAATTTCTGCCGTATAGTTAGACGGGGTTATTGTTCCTGGCACTGGAGAAAATGTTTGTAATGAGAATATGGTTCCAATATCTACTGTACTTTGTTGATAATTTGTTATTATATCTCCATAATATGATTGATTTTCTGTATTTAAAATATTGCTTAAATCGACTCCAGTTGATGTATAATTAGTGGGTACTACTGACATTATATAATTATATAAGAGATATAATTATAAATTCTTACAGCTTAAACACAATTCCACCTTTAAAAAGGTGGAGCCAAACCTCAAATTAGAAACACAGCCAATACAAATTAGAAACACAAAAATCCAAATTAATAGTTTAGCTCTTAGCACAGCAGAACCTTTCTTTACTACGTTAGAAAAGGTTCACGAAGTTACGAAAAGTGCTTTCTCCTTTTGTTCTTGTCTCCAATGTTTCTTACCACTATATAACAAGTGTGCAACATTGTGCTTGAAATAAAAATAAATACCGTAATCTATACCGTATAAACGATACGATATGCTAGTGCTTGGTGATCTATATGTATATGTAATGTCAGTCGACCTGTTAATTTCACTATGATTTATTTTATTATTAAACAACTCTAAATGAACTTCATTAATTGCTCTTGTATACACCGACGGACCCGTCATTTGATGAATATCATTCGGGTAACTATTGTTTTTAATATTATCAACAACGAGTTCGATTGTCTTTTTAAGAATCGGATGCTCTTTTGAAAATATTAGCGCCCACTGCACATACAAATCTGGATTGCCTTCTGCTGTTATAATGGCTTCATCTTCGTCTTTAATGAGCTCTCTTAATGGTTGTCTTATGTTTGAATCCATATCTAAATACACGCCTCCATATTTGTATAAAACTAGATATCGCCAAAAATCCACCTTTGCTACAATAATATTCAGTTTATTATAGCAGTCCGCTATTTCACCCTCGTAATGTTCGTTGACAAATTTATCCATATCATCGTCGTTATACAAATGATATGTGTATTCTGGATTTAATTTTTTAAATGTATCAATCTTTTCTTGCACCAGTGGATGCAATTTGTTAGTAAACCAAGACTGGAATATGTTTTTTTCAATCATCAAAGTAATATATTGTTATATTACTTTTTTTGTATGCGAACTAGGAAATGTTGTAATAATTGTTTTTGTAATGAAAAGATATTAAACCTTGTTTCTAATAATAATTATATTAAATACTAATGAAGCTCTCAATTGAAAATAAACCCAAATTAGAAATGTTCGTTGCACTGTTCCAGCTTCTAAAGAATTGGAGCACTCAATTGAACCTGCAATTTGAACCGGACCAGCTCTATATCCAGACGATGGACAAGTCCCATATTTGCTTGTCTAATATTGTTATCAAGGCGTCGTGGTTCAACGAATACTTTGTCGAAGAGGCAACGAGTATTTCGGTTGATACTGGCAGTTTTGCGACTATGATGAACTATGCTGTCAAGCATAACAAGGTTGATATTATTTTCAATGATGCTGACAAGTTGTTTATCAATCTATTGAATACTGCGACTGGAAGCGGAGCGACTGCTACAAGTACAAATGCAAATTTTGACCACTTCTTTGAACTGCCGCTGATGGACATCGAGCAGGAGAACTTATCAATCCCCTCAGTCGACTACGACGTGGAGTTTTCGATGGATTCCAAGAAGTTTAGCGATTTAATTTCAGAGCTTATGGTTTTTGGACCGAATCTCAATATTATGTGCACAGAGGAACTATTGGAGTTCAATTCGTCGGGCGACACAGGCAAATTGAAGGTTAATATTCCAATTGATAGTTTGAATGAGTTTGCCATTTCTGAGGGCGAAAAACTGGATATTTCTTATAGTTTAGCGCATATTGGCAAGATGTGTTTGTCGACGAAGTTGGGTGGCGAAATTGGCGTCGGAATTAGTGCGGAGTATCCGATGTCCTTGAAATACAGCTTGGGCGAGGAAAGCACTGTTGCGTTTTTTGTGGCGCCAAAGATTGCTGATTAATTTGATTTAAGCGTAGCAAAAGTATTAATTAAAATAATTATATTTGGTTATTTTAATTAGATAATATGAATGATAAAGGTAACAAAAGAAAATATGATTTTCCTAATAGTGATATGTTACCTGGTAATCCTTCTATAACAAAAGCGTCTGTTATTGAAGCAGTAGCAGCAGATCCTAAAACAGACCAAGGCGAAGCAGAAGAAAGAGCTAAAAAACAAGCTAGAATAACCTTAGAAAGAAAAAATTCGGTATCAAATCTTGGCAAAAATAATCCCTTTCTTGGACCAGATAAAGACAATAAATTTTTCCAGGATATGCGGGAAAAAAATACTATCCTCGTTAAGAACAATAGGTTAAATATACCAAATGATGATTTATCTTCCAGTGCACCTAAAGTAGACTTTAATACTGTAACGACTGATTATTTTGAGGTTGGGCATTATAATCCTTTTAGACCAACAAGAGAACCTGAGTTATCTCGTTATAATAAATTTTTGGCTAGGGCAAACAGAGTATGTCAATGCTTGTCTGATATAATTAAATATATGAATACGAATGTACCTAAAGACATAACAAAAGAATCGCCAAAAAAACAAAATGAAATAGTTATATCAGTAATTAAAGCAGCAATTGAAAAAAATAAAAATGAAAAACCATATCTATGGTTGAAAGAACAAATGAGTACAAATATTGGAGAGAATGCTTGTAATGCTACTTTGTCAGGTCCAAACCTTGATGATTTAGATGATTTTTATTATGAATATCAAGATGCTACAGAGATTCAAGAAGCTGTAAAGGTTACATTTTTAGACTATGCAATTAATTGCGCAATAGAAAATTACCAAAGTGCTTCATGGTTTACAATATTTATTAGAAATATGTTCTCAATAAAGGAAATAATAAAAAGGTTTTTAAGATTAAATGGTGGTAAAACTAGACGCAACAAACGAAGCAAAAAGAGTAAGAAGTGTAAGAAGAGTAAAAACAGCAAAAGAACTAAAAGAATAAACCATTCTCGTAGAAACTAACAAAATAATTTATTATTTTTATGTAACAATAATGTTAAAAATAATAATAGCGTTTTTCATCTTCTGTGTAATTCTTTTCTTCTACCTTCATATCCAGTTCCATCTCAAGACAAGTAATGAACTAGAAATCTACGAAATTGAGCAAGCATCCAAAGACAAAATGGAGGAAATCTGTGACTTAAGGCAACCTGTGTTATTCGACTGCGACGAAGACACTGAGAAAATCACCAAGACAACTAACAAGGCCTATCTTTTGGAAAACTACCCCATATTTGAGGTCAAAATACGGAACGCTTTAGACAGCGATGGCGAATCAACATTGTTGCCGTTGCCCCTACATATATGCTCAAAATTGTTTGACGGGGACAAAAATGCTACCTACTTCAGTGAAGGCAACTCGGATTTCCTTGTTGAAACCGGCGCCAAAAAGAGCTTCTCATACAATGACGAATTCCTGAGACCATTTCTCGTCTCAAATTGCAACTACGATGTGCTAATGGGCTCAGCAGGAGTGGAGACACCGCTGCGTTACGACATCAATTATAGGAATTACTTCTTGGTGACACAGGGCTCCATCAAGGTGAAAATGATGCCACCCAAGAGCAGCAGATATTTGTATCCGATTAAAGATTACGAGAACCTTGAGTTTCGTTCGCCCGTAAATCCTTGGAACCCACAGACCAAATTTAGAGCAGATTTTGACAAGGTGAAGTGCCTTGAAATTGTATTGACTCCTGGTAAATTCCTGTTTATTCCTGCATATTGGTGGTATTCTTTCAAATTTGCTGATAATACGAGTGTTAGTTGCTTCAATTATAGAACCTATATGAATAACATTGCAATTAGTCCACATATCTTTATGTATGCTTTGCAGAACCAAAATGTGGAGCGCAAAATTGCGAAGAAGATCGATATTAAGGAGCTGAATAAGGGCGTTGAGCCAATAATTGAAATAGAAAATGAAACATTGAGTGAAGAAAAAAATGAACCTACTAGTGAACTAAGAATTGAAATACAGAATGAAATAAAAAAAATCCAAGCACCAGCAGAACCGTCAATTGAAACGATTAACAGCCTTAATAGTGCATTGGGAACAATCGGAACTAATATAGAGAATTTAGTTGTTAGTTCTGAATAACATTTTAAAAAATTAGATTGTTTGGCTCCACCTTTTCAAAGGTGGATTAATGCGACATTATAAAGCAATATGCCAAAACAGCACTTGGTATTATATGCACAAATATTAGGTGCACAAACGTGACATAATAGTAGCACAATTCACGCTGCAATGTATTTGGTTGTGTATAATCGAGTGAAAAATACTTATATTCTTTTTGGCATTTTTTTGTATTTTTATTTATTATTTGAAAGTACGTAATTACCCAGTTGAATAAAAATATTGCCACCGTTACTGCAGCAGTTATAAACCATATTCTCTTATATTTACCCTTTAAAATGTCATTATAATAGAATGTAACTAACAAAAATGCGCTAGCAGCTAGAATAAAATCTACAACTTTTGTTGACCCAAAAAGCGTCATCTTATGCCAATGCAACACCGATGATATGAATACACATAAGGAAAGGATGGATAATAGATAATATTTGTATTTGTATGTAAGTAGGGTAAATCCGAATAAAACAAATGATGTTAATACTCCCCATTTTGTAATATATTGTGGTACTAACAACTCTTCAACCATTTATAATATATTTACAAATTATTTAAAGGCTTTTAAATATATTTATATAACATCTACACGATAATCAAATAAATCAAAATGTTATATAAAATAACCGTTGAAGACCGTAATTATAGTAATTTTCACGTCACTAATAATGATAATGGAGATAATATTGATTTGGGTTTAGACCCAGTCTCTTTGAAACTGTTTTCAAACGACGTATTTGAATACAATACTGAAACCAAAAAAGTCAATATTATCAATAGCCTTATTAGAACCTTGGATAATATCCCAGCGGTCTTGATATTAGACGGCAACAAGACGTATGGTCGTCACCCAAATAACAACAAATTGATGTACAAATGCGTGCCAGATGACGTTCAGTTGCCGCCCTTTTTGGTTGCCTATGAAATCAAACAGATGGGCTTTTCCAAGGTTTTCGTAAACCAATACGTAACCATTAAATTTGCCAGTTGGGTTAATAAGCATCCAGTTGGTGTCCTTACCAATGCAATTGGCCCTGTAGACGTACCTGAAAACTTCTATGAATACCAACTGTCCTGCAAAGGCCTCAATATTTCCTTAACCAAGTTCAACAAGGCACTCAATAAAAGTTTGACTGATTTGGTTGTGAAAAAGGAAACGTTTATTCAAGATTTATTACTGGGTAAAGGTGACCCGGTATTAGAAGACAGGTCAGATTGGCAAGTGTTCACAATTGACCCCGATGGCTCTCTCGACTTCGACGACGCATTCAGCATAAAAAATGGCGACAATGAGCATATTCTTGTAAGCATCTATATCGCCAATGTGCCGCTGTGCCTGGACCGCCTAAATCTCTGGTCCGAGCTCACCAAACGCACTAGCACCGCCTATTTGCCCGACAAGAAACGCCCAATGTTGCCTGTATTGCTGTCCGATTGCCTGTGCTCTTTGCAGACCGGAGCGCAACGGTTTGCGTTCACTTTGGACCTAGAGATTAATTTGGAGGGGGAGATTGTTTCAAAGAAGTTCTGCAATACAATTATAAAGGTGTTCAAAAATTTTGCTTACGAAGAACGTGCTTTAATTCGACATCCATTATACAAATCATTGTTTTCAATTGTTCTAAAAATGGTTGAAAAATATCCATATATTAAGCATATTGGCGACAGTCACGATGTAGTTTGCTACTTGATGATTTTGATGAATCACTTGGCTGCGAAAGAAATGTTACAAAATGAGGTAGGAATCTTCCGTTCAACTACTAGTTCTGCTAATTCAGTTGATTCTAACGCTCTTACTAACACTACACCAACTGAAGTTATGCAGTTCATCAACATTTACCGCAGTACAAGTGGCTCATACACTACTGCCAATAAAGTGACTGCTCATTCCATTCTTGGCCTAGATGCTTATATTCACATTACGTCTCCCATTCGTCGCCTCGTCGACATATTGAATATGATTAAGTTTCAGGAAATTATTGGCTTCAAGTTGTCTGATAAGGCGCTCGAATTTTACGATACCTGGTTCAAAGATATTGAGCATATTAATACATCGATGAAGCTTTTGAGACGAGTTCAAAATGACTGCAATTTGCTTCACTTGTTTTATAAAAATCCAGATTCTCTTTTGACGACATATAGCGGCTATTGCTTTGACGAGAAGACATTGGAAAACGGTCTTTACAAATATAACTTGTATTTACCCGAATTGAAGACCACTTCGTTTGTTATTTGCAGCAAATTGACTTTATTAGAAGAACACCAATTTAAACTATTTGTCTTCAATAATGAAGATAAAATGAAAAAGAAAATTCGTTTACATTTAGTGTAAAGGCTTTAGAATATTGTTTTTTTACTTGTATATATTAGGAATAAGAAATGGCAACAAAGGGTCTATTTAGTTTTGGTTCACCACTACCAAAAGAAGTAATAGAAACTGAATTATCAAGTATTAGTAAAGGAAATAATTCAACTGCAGAAGAATTAGATAAGAATGCACAAGAAGCTGGAATATTTTTAATTAGTGATATTGATGGTAAGAAAACAACAAAAAGACAATTAATAGGTATTGAA
>Ga0114966_10005703_pt1 | contig 10483 bp, 4 predicted proteins | sample M_130207_XF_Meta_FD_87029 | JGI IMG/M metagenome (GOLD analysis project Ga0114966, IMG submission 87029) | Freshwater microbial communities from Lake Montjoie, Canada to study carbon cycling - M_130207_XF_MetaG | ecosystem: Environmental > Aquatic > Freshwater > Lake | place: Lake Montjoie...
AATCATGGGGAGAAAGGGGCGAACGGTAGAATGCGGCGAGCGGGTGGCACGGGCGAAAGTGTGCGCAATACGCCGGGAGTAGTTTATTTAATTATCGGGTGAGGGGGGCGGTGCTTCGATGGTCGCGTTGCGAGGGGGGCTGGCTGGCGGTGGCGAGCGCCCTCGATCCGTTGTTTTTTAAACAAAGCAGCGCGCCAACGGGCGCGGCGAGCGGGTCGCACATGCATGAAAAGCGAGGTGGGAAATATTCAGGAGCGAGATGTCCTCAAGGCCTTGGTTAATTGGAGGAGCGCTGCGATCGGTTGGAAGCGGGGGTCGGGGCGGCTAAGGCGGCTTCTCGCGGATGCCGAGGAACGCGCCGGGTTGGCTGGGCCGGAAGGCGCGGGTTGGCGGCGCGGAGGGCGGAGCGGGGTGCTTATGCTTCCGCGGCGGCGGCACGGATGGTCGGAAGGCTCGCCTCGGTTGAACCCGGGCGGGGGATTTCGTCGAACAGCTGGTCGATGGTTTTTTTGAAAAAAACGTGTTCGCCGAGTTGGCTGAGGGCCGCATCGTAGTGGGCGAGGAGCGGGTCGATGTTGGCCAAGGTGGCGCCGAGGGAGTTTTCGCCGAGGTTGTCGTCGAGGGTCTTAAATTCGAAGAGGGTGATCCGATTGAGCGGGCGCCCGGGTTGAAAGAGATGATCGGTGGTGGGGCTGTTGGGCGGGGCTTGTAAAGTGGTGATGAGTTCGAGCCGGACGAGTCGGTTGAGGCACTCGTTGAGGAGTTGCGTGGGCACCTTGAGGACGGTGCTAAGGTCAGAGGCCGAGAGGGGCGGGCGGCAGTCGCGAAAGCGCCGGCAAATGGTGAGGAAAACCGCGAGTGCGAGGCGTTCGCGCATGGACTCGGGGAGGGTGCTCCAGGCGGCTTGGCTGTTGCGGAAGTGAACGTTTTGAAAGGCGTAGCTGACGGTTCCGCCGATCAGAACATAAAGCCAGAAGACGTAGAGGCCGAGCATGAGGACGGGAACGATGGCCAGTGATCCGTAAAGGCTCTTTTCGAGTACGACGCGTTTGACGTAGAAGAAAGCCACGAAGTTATTACCGAGAAGCAGGGCGGAGACGACGAGTCCGCCGACGAAGGCGGTGCGCCAGAACACGTGGGTATTGGGGATGACGCGGTAGAAAATTGTCAGCATGAGGGTGAGCAGGCTGAATGAAAAGAGCTGGATGAGCCAACCGAGGGCCTTGAGATTTTCGATGCCGGCGGGGAGCTTCTCCATGAAGACGCTGACGAAGGTGCCGGCACCGAGGAGGGCGACGGCGCTGAAAAACAGAATGGCCCCGAGGGTGAGGATCGTCCAGTAGAGGACAATGCGCATGAGGAAGGAGCGGCCTTGGCGAACGCCCCAAATGTCATTAAACGTATCCTCGATGGATTTAAAAAGGAGGAGGACGATGAGGAGGAGCGAGAAAATGCCGAGCGCGCCGGCGGAACTGGAGCGGGATGCGGTGATGATGTTGTTGATGACATCGACCAGCTGCGGGTTGACCTCATTGGTCGTTTGGGTGAGCCGCTCGTATTGGGCAATTTGTGGTGCGACGACCTTGATCATGCGGTTGAGCGTATCAGCGACCAGCGTGGAGTCGTTTTTCCCGAGGACGAAACCGGCGACCAGAACAGCGATCGCGATCAGCGGACCGAGACCCAAGAGTGAGCTGAAGCTCAGGGCCGCTGCGCGACTCGCGATCCGTGATTCGAAGACGGCGGTGAGCGTGATGGAAATGACCCTGAGTACGGCAAAGGCCGAGCCCTTGAGTGAGGACGAGTGCAACTGGGAAGGGAGCCAGATTTCCCGTTGGTAGATAGTGATCAAACGAGCCCACGGCCCGGCGGGGCGGCGCGCGGGTGGGGCTGGCGGGTGGGGGGAGGTCACCGTCGGCTCAGGCGTTGATGAGCAAAAAAGCGAGTAAGCCCATGCCGCCAATTCCAGCCGCGGCGGCGGTGATGGCTGGCACTAAACTGACTGCCAGCGTGCAGAAGTAGATGCCGGCCGAACCAATGAGGGCGGCGAACCCGGGAAGGGGCATCCCTTGGGCGTGCAAAATGAGACCGACTAGACCAAGTCCGAAGGTGGCCCGGAAGCGGAGGATAGGGTAGATCGCGGATACTCCGAGGGCCAAGAAAAAGGCGAGCACGACATCCGCCAAACCGAGGAGTACAAGGGGGTGATCGGTAAGGTTGGTGAGGTTGGTGAGATTGATCGAGGCAAGGGTTTGGCCGCTCGGGATAATCTCGGCGGCCGCGGCGGCAACGAGCGCGATCGGGGCGGCGATCATGCCGATGCGCACGGCCCGCATCATCGCAATTTCTGGATTGGCCCTCGACTTGGTTTCCTCAGTGCGCCCCTCGGCTGAGTCGAGAAGATCGGTTACCTCGATGACCTTGTCTCGGCTGTCCGGTTTATTGAGCTTCGTGATCTCTTTTGATTTCAGCGTGAGCTTTTTCTTTTCGGGGAAAACCAGAGCGAAGAGTTCTGGATACGTGCCGAGGGCGGTCCACTGGTCGGAGTCTGGATTATAAAACAGGCTATCACGGGTAATTTGGCCCGCTTCGGCTAGGTCGGTAATTTGCTGGAGAGAAAATGGCCCGCGCGCTTCGGACTCGGTCGGGTTGCGGAAGTAGAGTTTCTGCGTTTCCATAGTCGAGAAAGGTGGGGGCGGATCGCGAGGTCGCAAGGGCGTTTTCTCTTCAGTGGCCGCTGGCGGTGCGGTCCGCGGGTTTTTTTGGAACCGAGTTTTTTGAGGGGTTGGAGGAAGGCGGGCGGGTGGTCGCGGAGTGACGCGCGCGGAGGCCCGGCCGCTGAGCGATGGTTACATGCGGGTTAAGGTGCGGAGCCCTAGCAGATTCAGGCCGGTTTCAAGGGTGAGCAAGGTACGGGCGCAGAGCAGGAGCCGGCGGGCGCGGACGGCAGGATCGTCGACGAGAACCTTGTCGGCGCTGTTGTAAGAGCTGTAATCGCTGGCGAGTTCGTAGAGATAAAGTCCAAGGTAGTGCGGTCGCAGTGCCTCGGTGGCGAGGCGGAGGGCGTCGGGAAATTTGGTGAGCTTGCGAGCGAGGGAAATCTCTGTGGCAGTTTCTGGTGGCGTCGCCCCGCGCTCGGAGGCGGCGGAGCCCGGGCTGGCGTCCGCTTTTCGGAAAATTGAGTGGATGCGGGCGACTGCGTAAAGCAGGTAAGGGGCGGTATTGCCGTCCAGGGCGAGCATTTTATCCCACGAGAAAACGTAGTTACTGCTGCGGTTTTGCGAGAGATCGGCGTACTGGACGGAGCCGATTCCGACGATGTGGGCGATTTCGCGGCGTTCGGTTTCGGGAATATCGGGGCTCTTGGCGGACACGAGCGTGAAGGCGCGATCAACGGCCTCATTAAGAAGTGCCTTTAATTTGATAACGTCGCCGCTGCGAGTTTTGAGTGCCTTACCGTCTTCGCCGGTGACGGCGCCGAAGGTGACGTGTTGAAGTTCGGGCAGTCGGTAAGCTTTCGCGGCAAACCATTTTTTTACCGTGAGAAAGAGTTGTTCGAAGTGATCGGCTTGGCGGAAGTCGGTCACGATAACGATGCCGGCAGCTCGGAAATGTTCGAGGCGGTAGAGAGCGGTGGCGAGATCGGTGGAAGCGTAATTGCTGGCGCCATCCGCCTTGCGCATGAGGAAGGGCTGCGTTTTGAAGCGGGGATGCTCCGGGTGGAAGACGACCAAGGCGCCCTCGCTGGTTTGGGCGATGCCGGTGTCGGTGAGTTCCTGATACACGCGGGCGACCTGATGGCGGTAGAAACTTTCTCCGAGGTTATGATCGAACGTGATGCCGAGCCGCGCGTAGATTTCCTGGAAGGCGGCGAGGCTGACGTCGGAGAAGGTCTGCCAAAGCGCGAGGTTTTCGGGATCACCCTGCTGGAGTTTGACCAGTTCGTGGCGGGCCTCGGCGAGCTCGGGGGAGCCGTCTGGGGTGGCTTCGTGGCCCAATTTGTAAAGACGCTCGAGTTCTTCGATCGGCTCGCTGGTGAGCGCGGTGGGGTCGGCCCAGCGTTTGTATCCGTAAATGAGCTTGCCGAATTGGGTGCCCCAGTCGCCGAGATGATTATCGCGGATGATCTGGGCGCCGGTGAAGGCGAGCAAGCGGCAGATGGCCTCGCCGATGACGGCGGAGCGCAGATGCCCGACGTGCATTTGTTTGGCGGTGTTGGGTGATGAGTAGTCAACGACCCACGTTTGGCCGGCGCGAGTGGCGGCGGCGCCGGCGCGGAGTTGGTCAGCGGACCCGAAGGTATCGAGCCAAGCGATCAAGGCGACCGGTTTGAGTGCGAAGTTGATGAAGCCGGGGCCGGCGATGGTGATTGTGTAGTGGGTGTGGAGATCAGGACTGAGCGCGTTGACGAGCTGATCGGCGATAGCGCGCGGGTTCAGTTTTCGTGACTTGGCATATCCGAGGATGCCGTTGGCCTGAAAATCGCCGTGGCGCGGGTCGGCGGTGCGGACTTCGGGGCTAAAGTTCGCGGCGTCGGGGAGCCCGACTGCGAGGGCGGCTGAGGTCAGAGCGGAGTCGAGACCGGCGGCAAGATTGAACGAGACGTGCATGGTGCGAGAGAACCGGATGGGCGGCGCGGCCTGCAAGCGTGGAGTTCGGTTGGGGGGAGCGCGGGAGGGCCGGACGGCCGGGAGGGTGCGGTTGGGCGGGCGGGTTGGTGGCTGCGGGGCGCTCCTTTGGGGTGAAGCGGGCGGGCCGGAAGCGCCGGAGGAAAACGCCGGGCGGGAACGTGGCGGTGGCGATGAACTAAAAAAAGCGAATGGGAAGTAACCACTTGCGTCGAAGATTGGCGGGCAGTTTTCTCTGCAATTTAAACGAGAACCGAACCTATGGCTGAGATATCTAAGAGCTACGAATCCCGCGACGTCGAAAAGAAGTGGTATGCCGCGTGGCAAGCCGCTCAAGCCTTTGCGGGCAAGGTGGACCTGGCCAAAGAGCCTTACGCGATCGTGATTCCGCCGCCGAATGTGACGGGGGTGCTGACGATGGGCCACGTGCTTAACAATACCTTGCAAGATATCTTGATCCGGCGGGCGCGGTTGGAGGGTAAATCAGCCCTTTGGCTGCCGGGCACAGACCATGCGGGGATCGCGACGCAGACGGTGGTTGAGCGGGAGTTGCGCAAGCAAAAAAAGACGCGCCACGACTTTGGGCGGGAGAAATTTTTAGAAAAAGTGTGGGAGTGGCGCCACGAGAAGGGGGGGATTATTTTGGAGCAATTGCGTCGACTGGGTGCATCCTGTGATTGGGAGCGGACTCAGTTTACGATGGATGCGCATTATTCTCGCGCGGTGTTGACGGTCTTCGTGGATCTCTTCCAGAAGGGCGGAATTTATCGGGGGAAGCGGATGGTGAATTGGTGCCCGGTCTCGCAGACGGCTTTGAGTGATGAGGAAGTGATTATGAAGCCGGTGAGCGGGGCGATTTATCGGGTTCGGTATGAACGGGTGGATGCGCCTGGTCTCTTTGTTGAGGTGAAGACGACTCGCCCGGAGACCATCCCCGGGGATGTCGCGATTGCGGTTCATCCGGACGACCCTCGCTACCAGGATTGGGTGGGTAAGAAAGTGCGTCGAGCGCTCGGACCGGCGGCGGAGATTCCGATCATTGCGGACGCGGCGGTGGACAAGGAATTTGGGACGGGAGCGCTGAAGATTACGCCGGCGCATGACAAGGCGGATTTTGAAATTGGCGGCCGTCATGGCTTGCCGATCATTGATGTATTGGCGGCCAACGGCGTGCTGAATGAATTTGCCGGGCCTGAACTGGCGGGAATGGATCGCTTTGCCGGCCGGAAGAAAGCGGTTGAGTTGCTCCAAGCCTCGGGCGCGCTCGTGGCGGAGGAAGCCTATGCAAATAACGTGGGTTATTCGGAGCGAGCGGATGTCCCCATTGAGCCCCGACTAACGTGGCAGTGGTGGCTGCGTTATCCGCGGGTGGAAGAGGCGAAGACGGCAGTGCGCGATGGGCATATTAAGTTTCACCCCGAGCGCTGGGGTAAAGTCTATTTGCACTGGTTGGAAAATATCCAGGACTGGTGCATCAGCCGGCAGTTGTGGTGGGGGCACCGGATTCCGGTTTGGTATCGGAAAGGATTGGACAAGGAAAAGCTGTCGGAGGCGGATCTGCGGGATCCGGCGAGCGTGCACGTTTCGCTCGAGGGGCCGGCTGATCCAGAAAATTGGGTGCAGGAGGACGATGTCCTCGATACCTGGGCGTCCTCGTGGCTCTGGCCGTTTGCCACAATGGGTTGGCCGGACGAGGCGGCGCAGAAAACCGCGGGGCTGGATTATTTTTACCCCACGACGACGCTAGTGACAGGTCCGGATATTATTTTCTTCTGGGTGGCTCGCATGATCATAGCCGGACTGGAATTCATGCGTCCGGGCGAATCATTGGAAAGGCGGATACCGTTCAAGCACGTTTACTTTACCGGGATTATTCGCGACCAGCAGGGGCGAAAGATGTCGAAGTCGCTGGGCAATTCCCCCGACCCGCTCGATCTGATCGGCAAGTACGGGGCGGATGGTCTGCGCTTCGGGATCGTCTCGATTGCGCCGCAGGGTCAAGATATCCGCTTCCAGGAAGATCGCATCGAGAGCGGTAAAAATTTTTGCAACAAGTTGTGGAATGCGGCGCGTTTTCGGCAGATGAGTGGTGAGGCGGGAGACAATGCTTCGCTGCCCGCCATCCTGAGTCGGTTAGTGGCGGCTAAATTCGATGCCGACGATCATGCGATTTTGGATCGTTTGCTGACGACGACGGCCGAGGTCAGTCGCTGCTTTAAGGAGTTCGAATTCAGTGCGGCGGTGCAGGCGTTGTATGGTTTTTTCTGGAATGATTTTTGCGATTGGTACGTCGAGGTATCGAAGTCGAAGCTGCAGGAAGCGGGGACCAAGCCGAATTGCCTCGCGATCCAAGATCTCGTACTCCGCCAAACCCTGCAATTGCTGCACCCGTTTATTCCTTTTATAACTGAGGAATTGTGGCGTCAGCTGGGTTACGGTTCTGAGGGAACTTTTTTGGCCGATGCCCGGTTGGATGAAGTTGCTGAGATGGCCGCGGCGGCGCGCGAGCGGGGACTTTGTATTGATCGTGAGGCGGTCGCTGCGGTGGAAAAGTTAAAGGGGTTCGTTTCGCAGGCACGTGCGCTTAAGGCCGACCATAATTTGGCGAGCCGTCGCGACGTGACGTTTTTTGTCATAGCGAGCGAGAGTGATTGGCGGGTGGTCGCGGGTAACCTCACAAGTTTGAAGCGCATGGCCGGTGCGGTTGAAATCGCGCGGCGCGATCGGGTGGACGGGGCGCCAGCCGTGGTGTCGCCGTTGGGCACGGTTTACCTTGATCTCGCGAGTACGGTGGACGCGGGAGCGGAGAAGCTTCGTTTGACCAAAGAGCTTGAGCAGATGGTGAAGCACGTTGCGGGTACGGAGGCACGGCTCTCGAATGAAGCCTTCGTGAGTAAGGCGCCGGTGGCGGTGCTCGAAGGCGCCCGCAAGCAGTTAGCGGAGCAACAGGCAAAGCGCGTTGAGTTGGAGCGATTGTTGAAGTCGCTCGGCTGAGCCCGATCGGAGGGCGGCGGTGCGTGGTGTCCTCTTTTTTGGAGGCACCAGCTGGATTCGAAGCGGGCGGGCTGGCGGCGCGTCGATCACGCGGAGCCTTCCGGTGATGTTCGCGTGGGGCGGCGGTTTCGGGGATCGGCTGAATTGACCTGCCTCGGTGAGCAGGGGCCGAGGACTTTTTTCGTAGATTAGCGGCTTTTTTTCCAGTGGCGAGAAGCGGTCACCTGAGCGCTCGGAGGGGAGTCAGGGTCACGGGACCGAGCAGCCCGCACGGTTGGGTGGGCCACTGGGACGCATCGAAGGGCTTGTAGAATAAGTTAACGAAGTTGATTTCGTAAAAATTCTTCCACGACCCTCCCCGCCGGTCGAGATCGCGCAGGCGATTCGCGGCCGTGCTGGTAATTTCTAAAGACAGGGCATTTTTCCCGGCTTTGAACGTCCCCTTGATGCGGGTGCGCATGGGCAAGCTCCAGAGTTGTTCCATTTCGCGACCGTTGACCGCGACGCGGGCGGTCTCGCGGACATCGCCGAGATCGAGGAGCCAATCGGTCGCGTTCGTTTCGGTCGGGAGGGTGAACTCGATTTCGTATCGAGCGGTGCCCCCGAACACCTGCGCGGGGGCGTCGTCGGCCTCGGCCCAAGACTGTAATTTTACCATCGTCCGGGCGGATGGGAGCGTGGGTCCACCCTCGAGAAAGCTAACGCGCCAATCGCCGGTGAGATCGATGGGTGCCCCCGCGGGCTCCAGGTAGCTCCACGCTGAGCGAGGGGCGAACGCGTCGGGTGCGGTGCGGACGAAAATCGATTCACCGGCCGCGAGCTGAAGATAAACTTCGCGGATTTCACGGGCCCCGAGTGGTAATTGACCGGCGTTTTTGGGGCTAGGGCGAGTAGCGGCGTTGCCGGTGAGGCCCGTCAGAGGATCCATCAGAGTGACCGTTTTGCCAGACGCGAACGCGAGCGGGACCCAGTCGTTGATGGCGTGCCCAGAGTGATTAACGAGAAAGTAAAGGTGGCCTGAGCCCTCCTTGGTTTTTCGACGGACGAAGCTGAGTCCCGTTTCCGTGAGCGGCTCCGCGCAGAGAAACGATGCGGTTTGCACGGCGGAAGGGCGGGTTGCTTGCCCGAGATCTTTTAGGTTCATTAACTCAAAATATCCCTCGCCGCCGATGGCGGCGCGCTGAACCTCCGCTGAACCGAGACGAGTGCTTTGCCAGTTAAGCGGTGCGAGAATTTCTTGGAGCTGAGCTCGGCGGGTTGGCAGGGAACCCAAGCCGGGGACGTCTCGTGGCAATGCGTCGAGGAAGCGGACCGTGGCGCCGCTGCCAGCCAAGGCGCGCAGATGTCGCAGCGTTGCAACCGGCATGAACCGAGTTTGGGGCACCAAAATGAGCGCGGAGTAGCGGTTGCCACGGGTAGCGATTTCGTGGCTCTCGCAACGACTGGCGAGGAGCTGAGCATCGGAAATAAAGTCAAAGCCAACGCCGAGTGAGACCAGTGCCTGCGCGGTTTGGCCGGCGGAGGATGGCATTAGCCAATCGGTGGCGTGCACGGTCAGTTGCCGCTGCAAGCCTGTGGGGGCGTGCCAGAGATCGTGTGCTGGCCAATAAACGAGGACCTCGTTGCGGCTATCGGGCAGGCTGGATTGCAAGAGAGTTTGGCATCGGGTGATGTAGCGGTTGAGCGGGGCGAGCTCGCGCCAGAGAGGGTTGCGAGTGTTGGTCTCGGTCGAGGCATAAAACAACCAACCCGGCCACGGCGCATCGCTCGGTGAGTAGGCGTTACCGTGGTAAAAAATGTGATTGATGCCGGTGAGGAGGAGCTGATCGATCTCTGGCTTCATCTGGGAGGGCGCCTCGCGAAAATGCTCACGCAACCAGGTAAACGTCTCTGACGAGGCCAGCGGCCGGCCCGTAACGTGAGCGGCGGACGACGCGAATCGATGAACAATCGGTGGATGCGGCGGGCGGTCGAAATCGCCGGTTTCGCGGCGAAATCCACGGATGGGGAAGCTATTGGAGCCGAAGATTTCCGTTTCAGGAATATCGGCGGCCGCGTAGAGATCCAAGAGGTTGCCAGGTGAACCGTGGGCTTGATGGCGGGTGCGCTCGCCCCGCCCATGGGCCCAGCTGACCCAAACGTTGAGGTAGGCGAGATGGAGCGCCTCGAGGGTCGTCCGGTAGTCCGCCTTAATTCGCGCGACGGTTTCGGGGTCGCCCTTGCCACTGAGCTCAGCCCAGTGGGTTTTCAGATCATAACCGTGCAGCGCCTGAAACTTTTCGGGGAGCTCAGTCGCCCAGTTCGCCGTATACTCGAAGGAATCGTGAAATTGACTACGCAGTGCACCTTTGGCCAAGGGCGCCAGGCTTTGCGTGAAAGGTTCCAAGTAATGGGTCATGGCGGTCGCTGAGTATGGATTGAGCACGAGCCCTTCTCCGCCCGGGGCAGAGCGCTTAACTTTAAAATGAGTAGGTCGCGGCGTGAGTTGCCCAGACGCATCAAAGGCCACCCGTAACTCCGCATCGGCCAGGCTGACCTGCGGCCCTCCGAAAGGCCAACCTGTGCCGGTCGCCATATCGACACCAAGTTCCAGGCGCTTGGCTTCCTCGGTGACATGAGTCAGCACGGCGATGTAGCGCGGGGAAAGGAACGGGATGAAGCGCGTCTCAAATCCCTTGGCCCCGTAAATCGGAGTGATTTCGACGCCGCCGAAGCCAACCGCGGCCATCGCCTCGAGCTCTCTCGTTAAATTTTTCTCATCGACGCCACTGCCGAGCCACCACCAACGGGCCCAAGGTTTAGACTCGGAGGTCGGTGGGGGCCACGCCAAGTCGATTGGATTATTGGGGGCGAGGGCGGCG
>Ga0114966_10005709_pt1 | contig 10477 bp, 10 predicted proteins | sample M_130207_XF_Meta_FD_87029 | JGI IMG/M metagenome (GOLD analysis project Ga0114966, IMG submission 87029) | Freshwater microbial communities from Lake Montjoie, Canada to study carbon cycling - M_130207_XF_MetaG | ecosystem: Environmental > Aquatic > Freshwater > Lake | place: Lake Montjoie...
ACGTTCTCGAGCCCTAGGGCGGTGGCGAGTGCCTCGGGGCCGGGTGCGCCCGGTTCGTTGGTGCAAACCACGCCGTTGATATCGGCCGCCGTGAGCCCCGCGTCGCGTATGGCCATCGTGGATGCGTCGAGGGCGTTCGCGAGCGGTGTGCGGTCGCTCGTGCGAAGGAAGCCGGTGCTGGCCACACCGACGATCGCGATCTGATCCTTGATCGGGTTACGGATCATGGTGTTCTCCTCAGGCCTTCGCCGGTTCGAAGACCGCGAACGGCGCCGCGTAACGGTCGATCCACGTGAGCTGTACGGGCATGTCGATCGCGATGGTTGCAGGGTCGCAGTTCACGACCGTGCTCGTGTAACGCAGGCCGGGTTGCTCCTCGAGTTCGACGCTGACGACCGGGTACGGTCCGGCGCTGTAGTCGACCCCCGGAGCAGATGGACCCTGGGAAAGCCGCATGAGCAGGTGCACGCGGCCGCGGCCGCTCACCGCAGTGGGTGTGACGTTCCACGACCAGCACTTCGGGCACATGGGGCGCGGCGGTTGGTGCCAATGCCCGCAGTCCGCGCAACGATTGATGCGGAGCTCGTGGGCGAGCCAGCCACGGTAGAACGCGGCGTTGTCGCGGTCGACCTTGAAATGGGCGAACCGATCGACCAGCTCAGCATCGGTCGGTGCAAGGGGATTGGCCATGCGGTTCTCCTCGAGAGTCGGTCAGCTGTGGAGGCCGAGTCGCGGCAGCCGCGGTGCAGCTGCCGCCTTCTCGCCGACCAGCGCGACCGCATCGGCGATCTGGGGTAGCTCGAGTTCGGAACGTTAGACCAACGAGCGTTCCCCCCACACTGGATCCCACGCGGAATTGAACTCGAAGAGGCCCGTGAAGTTGAACGCTGCGCTCGCGCTCTCGTAGAGGCTGCGGAGCGCTCGCATCAACAGACCAGCGACCTGCGCACAGCGGCGATGGTCGAGCCGCGTACCTGAACAGCCCGGCCCAGCAGCGCCACGAGCGCACGGTACCCCCGTGGGCGGCGGGCGGTGCATCAGGGGCCTTATGGTGGCCCCGGGCGCGTGAACGGGGGACCGATGGCCGAGGATGTGGTGTTGATCACCGGGTGTTCCAGCGGGATCGGACGCGCGACGGCCGAGCAGTTCCTCGCCGCCGGCGCCACGGTGTACGCGACGGCGCGACGCATCGAATCACTTGCCCCTCTCGCCGAGCTCGGTTGTCGCACGCGTGCGCTCGATGTCACCGACGAAGTGTCGATGATGGCAGGGGTGCGGACCATCGAGGACGAACACGGCGCGATCGACGTGCTCGTGAACAACGCGGGCTATGGCCAGCAGGGAGCGCTCGAGGTCACCTCACTCGACCGCTTTCGTGCGCAGTTCGAGACCAACGTCTTCGGCGTCATCCGCCTGTGCCAGTTGGCGCTTCCGGCCATGCGGGCCAAGGGTTCGGGTCGCATCGTGCTGGTGTCGAGCATGGGTGGGCGCATCACGTTCCCCGGCGGAAGCGCGTATCACGCGTCGAAGTACGCGCTCGAGGCCATTGGCGACGTGCTGCGGTTCGAAGTGGCCCGATTCGGCGTTTCGGTGGTGCTGGTGGAACCGGGCCTGGTGGCCACGGACTACGGCAGAGCGGCATTGGCTGATCTCGCGGGCTCCGAGGTCGAGGGTCCGTACGCGACCTTCACCACAGGCGTGCGCAGCGCGCTCGAGGCCAGCTTCCGGGGTGAGGTCGAGGGAACGTCGACCGCCGACGAGGTGGCCCGAGCAATCATGGCCGCGGCGACCGATACCCCACCGCACGCTCGCTATGTGGTGGGTGCCATGGCTGAGCAACTGCTCGCGCTGCGCGGGCAGATGAGCGACGGGCAGTGGGACGAGATGATGACCACGATGTACCCGCAGCCCCAACCGTGAACTCAGCGCGCCGGTAACGGCGCGCGCCCCGTGGCGAGCCAATCGGGCTTCGACCAGATGTCGTGGTTCTCGCCCCAGGCCGAGGTCGCGTCACCACAGTCCCACTCGACGAGGTGAAGCACCGCGTAGAGATCACTTCCTGCGTCGACTGCTTGGCGATTCGCGCATCGGCCGCGCACGTGCAGGTGCCGTCCGAGGGCATCGTGCGCGTCGATCTCGACCGTGTGGGCGAAGTCGCCATCTCGGACGGTGGTTCGTTCGCCGTGAACGAGACGCGCCGCGCGGCCGTCATGTTGCCAATAGCCGCTGGTGATCTGCTCGTGCCCGGCGGCGTCCGGATTGACGTAGGCGAAGAAGGCCCAACCGTCGGTCGACGTACCGTGTGCATTACCGATGCGAATTCCGGGGCGCATCGTCCGTGGCCCCCACGAACGATCGCGCACCGAACCACAGTCGATCTCGTGGGTCGTGTGGCCGATGCGGACCTGGCCGGTGACCCGGCCGGGTTGCTCGACGTGCCCGGCGAACATGCCGGGCGATTCGTGCGGCGGGACCGGGTTCGGTTCCATCAGCGCCCGAAACGTGACGTCGACGTCGATCTTCTCGGAGCGGTGCCGGATGCGATACGTCGTGAGCGGTTCGAGGCACTCGAGGTGGAAGCCGTTGGCCAGCCGCAGATCACGGAGGTCACCGAATCCGGTGAACGGTTCTGTCCAACCGTCGTACGCGACCACCCGGCCCGCGCCGGCCCAGGCGTTGACTGCGCCACCTTGTTGTCGAACGTTGGGCCGGAACCACACGCGCGCATAGACCGATGTATCGATCTCCGGTAGCCAGAACGGGAACCAGACGGTCTCGATCCATGTCGGGTCGTCGGACGTCGGGAGATGGAAGTCGTCGTCGGCCACCGAGACGACGAGATCCGGGTCGTTGCCGACTATGGCCATCAGGCCTCCAGCCGTTGCGGAAGTCGTTCGGCGAGCGGACCGAGCAGCGGTGCGGCGATCATGCCGCGGCGAAGGAGATGACGCCCGAAGAACGCGGCGTGTGCGCGTTCGAGCGACGCATCGCCGCACCGGTCGCGCAATGTGCGCCAGCCGGCCAACTCGTCGAGGGGCTGGTGACCGATCACGCCCGCAAGGTCGTCCATCTCGCGGGCGTGGTAGTCGGCGCCGAAGCGCAACTTGTGTTCGAGGTAACCGAGCACCATTTCCCCGCCGTACGCGCGTTGCGCGGCAAACGAGTCGGCGATCGCTGGGGCCACGACATCGTGTTGATCGCGCCGTGCGTGCGTGGCGAGGCGGATGTCGTCGGTGGTCGGGCACTCGGCCAACGGTGCTTCGACGGGTCGAGGCACCCCTATCGCGTCGCACAACGAGAGCGCTCCGGCGCGCATCAGCAGAATGCGGAACATCGTGAGCTGTGCTCGGTCGACCGCGGGATCGTCGCGGCTGAGCCCGAGTCCGATCAACATGGCGTTGCGGGTGAGCACGAGAACGCGGTACCACGCCACGCGCCCGAGGTCGACGACGGTGCCGCTCGCGGCTGCGTAGTCGGCGAACCGTGCGGGCAGGTGCCCGACGGGGGTGGCCATGTCGCGTACCGCGATCGCGGCAAGGTCCTCCATGGCGTCACCCCAGTGAGCGACCTCCCAGTCGAGCACTGCGGTCACCCGTCCGGCGCGTGCGAGGAAGTTCCCCGGACCCATGTCGCTGTGCACCAACGAGCTGCGTTCGACCCCTCGAGGCAACGAACGGCGAAGCCACCCCAGCGCGAACGTGAACAGCGGTGCGATCGTGTCGCCGAGCATCGCGGCGACTGCGTCGACCCTGTCGAGTTGTTGCCGCGCGTGGTCGGACGGGTCACCGGGAGCGCCGAGGTGTTCGATGGCGAGGGTGCGCGGGTCGAGCGCATGCAGCGCCGCGGTGACCACCATGAGGTCGCGGGCCGTGGGCTCGCGCTCGTCCTCGCGGTCGACCTCGGGGAAGTCGCTGCGTCCGTCGACCCGTTCGAGCAGCACCGAGCGCAGATCGGGGTCGTCGGCGTGAACCTTCGGTACCGGCACCGCCGTCGGGCTCAGCGCCCGAAGGACGGCAGCATCGCGACTCGACCCGCCGGTGCCGCTCAGGTTGTCGCGCAACACGAACAGCGCGAGGGGCGCATCGTCGAGCGTGACGTCGACCGACCACGCCTGGCGGCTCGCTCCCGCGAGGTGGCGGTGTGCGGCGACCACCGAGCCGCCGGTGGTCGCCTCGATCCAGTCGTGGAGATCGGCCGGAAGCGGACCGGCGCTCATCCGGCGAGGCTGGTGATGAGCGTGCGGGTCGCGCTGATGTCGGCCTCCTTGGTCACGATGACTGTGGGGCTGTTGTCGATGTCCATGAATGTGAGCAGGTCGGCCCAATGCGCCTTGCCCGCGTCGGTGTTCTCGTAGAACGCTGCAGTGAGGGTCAGGCTCTCCATGTCGGGCCAATGGTTCTCCGCGATGCCTACGTAGGGGGTGTCGCCCATGATCATCATCAGACGATTGAGGGTGATGTACGGGTGATCCTTGAGGTCGAAGGCCTCGGTGTGCGAGGTCCATCGCGCAAAGAAATCCTCGTCCGAAAAACCCTCACGCTTCTTGACGAGTGTGAACGACACGACCACTGCTGACCCCCGGCTCGAACCTTCGGGGCACGTTAGTCTTCGATCGATCGAGCGGCAGGGGGATCGGCATGGCCGACCGGGTGTACACCGACATCGAGATTCGGGACCGTTTCTCGATCATGGATCTCTACGATCGCCAGCTTGCCGCGGCCGAAGCGTGGGACTTCGACGCGTACGACACCACCTTCGTCGAAGCGGCCGAGATTGATCTCCGGGACTTCGGTCAACCGGTGCGGTCCTACGCCGCCTACCGAGATTGGCTGGCGTCGCTTCGCACGGTGATGGTGGCCGCGCAGCGCATCACGGGCGGACTCCGAGTGCAGCTCGACGGCGACCGCGCAACGACTCGCGTACCAGTTGTCTGTTACGTCACGATGGAACTCGACGGCGTCCGATCGCTCACGTACACCGGACTATTCTACAACGACGTGCTCGCACGAACGCCCGACGGCTGGCGCATCGTGAAGCGCTACGAGGAGCTTGCGTGGTCGGGGGCACCCGGACCCGTCAGCTGAGGCGGCGCCTCGCGACCGACACGCCGACCGACACCTGTCGCGACTGCAGGCGCCCCGGTCGGGGAGGGGTCGGCCGGGGCACCTTGCAGCGCCGACGCCGTTGGGTGTCAACCATCGACGTGGAACGAGCGTCGCCGTTCGATGTCCCGGTTTTGTTGTGATCACGCGCTGATCTCGACCCGTTGCCGCCGCAGCGTCTGCCCGGCCGCGTCCGCAGCTTCTGAGGTGCCCGCCGCACTCGGGTAGTTTCGCATCGGCCTTCCGCCCGAGGAGCGGTTCGCCGAACGAGCACCGCAAGATTTTATGCGAAGGAGCAGATATGGGAACCGTGAGAGTTGCCGACGACCGTGACCTCAGGTGGCGGGGGTCCGACCAGGCCAGAACCGAAGCGCTCCTGGCGCGAGGCATCGCTTTCACGGCGGAAGAACTCGCGGGCAAGACGCGAGAGCACCACGCAGGCTCTGCGACCGAACCGGAGTTGTTCGAGGTGAAGTTCGGGCCCGACACGGTGGTCCACTCGCACGCGCACCTTTGCGACGAGATCATCTACGTCATCGCCGGACAACTGATTCTCGGGAGTCGGGTGCTCGATCCCGGTTCGTCGGTCCTCATCGCGGGCCACACGCTCTACAGCTTCCGCACCGGGCCCGACGGGGTGCATTTCGTGAACTTCCGGCCACGCAACGGTGCGGGCTATCTCTCGAAGGACGAGTTCATGGCGCAGCGCGGCTCGGAATCCGTCGACGCACCGACGCGGGCCGACTGAGCGCGCGGGCAGGTCGCTGACTCGAGCTACTGCGTGAGCGCGCGGAGCGCCGACTCGAACCGTGCGTCGTCGATGGCGCCCAGGCGTGTCGTGACCACCCCGGTGCGGCTGATCAGCACGAGCGCCGGCTGGCTGAGAACGCCGAAACGGGCGAACACCTTGCCGGCCTCGTCGTCGATCTGGGGAAACGTCAGCCCGTGCTTCGCGACGAACCCTGCGAACGAACGCGGATTGCCGGACCACGCGACGCCGAGGAAGTTGACCTTGCCGGCCCATTGTCTGCTTGCCGCTTCGACCGAAGGGGCTTCCTGGTTGCAGGTGGTTCAAGTGGGTGCCCAGAACCAGAGCGCCACAGGTCGCCCGGCGAGGGTTGCCGCACGAAGTTCTCCGCCGCCGACGAGGGGCGCAGTGAACTGCAGCACCTTCGGGACGCTGGTCTCGCCGGGCACCGCCGACGCCGAGGGGACGCTGGTTTCGCCGGGCGCCGCCGGCGCCGGGCTCGCCGTGCTGCGGTCCGACCCACACCCCGCAGCCAGCGCGATCGCCGACACGACGCACAGCACGATCAGGATTCGTGGCGTCCGGCTCGATTCCCGGTCAGGTCGTCGTCGCACGAAAAGATCATGCCATCTCTCCCGTCCCATCCAACCGCGGCCGGTCTTCGGGGATGTCCGGACAGTCGTTTCGTGGTGGCCCAGGTGTGCGACGAGGGGTGTCGGGTCGAGAGTCGATGCGGTCGAGCACCTTGGCGATTGATGTGAGCGGGCCGCGACACGCAAGATCTCATGAACACGGTCCTACGCGCGACCCAATCACGCGGATAGCGACGCTCCGGGCACCCACTTACCGCGCCATGTCGGTGATGACGGCGCGGCCGAGGTACCGGCCCGCTTCGAGGTCGTCGAAGACCGCCGGAAGCTCCGACAGCGGTGCGGTTCGCGAGACGTGGCTCTTGACGCGTCCGGCGGCCGCCAACTCGACGAGCTCCCGCATGTCCTGCACGGTGCCGACGGCGGAATAGATGAGCGTCGGGTCCTTGAAGAAGAACTCGAAGGGATTCAGCTGCAGGTTGCCCTCGCTCGTCGCGGGCAGACCTACGGCGACGAAAAGCCCACCACGCCGCAGCATCTTCAAGCCGAGGTCGAACCCTGCGATCTTGGCGGAGAACACGAGAGCCGCGTCGCACCCGCCGAGCTGCATTGCGGCTTCAACCGCATCGGCCGGCTCGACCGCGACCTCGGCGCCCATGGTGCGCACGAAATCAAGTCGGTCGGCGCCGATGTCGACACCGACCACGCGATAGCCGAACGCCGAAGCCAGCTGAACGGCATAGTGCCCGAGCCCACCGGCCGCGCCGATGACCGCAACGGCCCGGCCGGGAAGAACGTGGTGCTTTGAAAGCTTCTTCACCGCGCCGTAGGCGGTCAGGCCGCCGCAGGCGAGTGGCGCCTCGTGATCACCGAGGTGCTCGGGGATCACGACCAGCGAGCGGGCCCACACGCAGAACTGCTCGGCGAAGGTTCCGATGATCCCCTTCGATTCCTTGCAGTGGCGCGGCTGACCCTGGAGGCAGTACTCGCAGGCACCGCACCAGTATCCGCCGCCGGTTCCGCCGAGGCCGAGGATGACGCGATCGCCGATGCGCGCGAAGCGGTCGGCCCCTGGGCCGAGTGCCTCGACCACGCCGATGGCTTCGTGCCCGATGTTGCCGCTGAGCGCTACGCCCGCCCAGTCGCCGCGGACGATATGGAGATCGGAGTGGCATACCCCCGAAGCCGAGATGCGAATGCGCGCCTCCTCGAAGGCGGGCTCGGGAGTCGGCACCTCGCGGATGTGCAACTGTCCATCTTCGAGTCGTGCGGCTTTCATCGTGTTGCCCTCCTCGTCGGCCGGATCGCCGGTCCGCCACGTTTGCACAGATCCGCGTGGCGGCGTTCGCTGACTGCCTCAGGACCTTGGCCCCCGAGGACTGGCAGAGAGAATTGTTATGCGCGGGCCCGGTGGTCGCAGGCCAAGGTCGCGACCGGGCGCACATGGTCGTTACGGCAGAGGAGAGCGGCCTGGCCCGGCCCCGAAAGGAGCGCGGAACACCACCGTCAACGCAGCTCGTAGGCGTCGGGATCGAGCACCTTGGTGAGCTCCCAGTACTGGTCGATGGGCCAAGGAGAGAGCGTGAAGACCTTGCCGGCCGGGTTCTTGTAGTGACTGTGCGTGATCGAGGGGTGGGCCCAGACGAGTTGGCTGATCTCGCTCTGGTGCCAGGCGGCGTACTCATCGTGCGCGCCGCGTCGCACCTCGGCTGCGTGGGCTCCGTGGGTGAGCACGAGGTGGATCACCTCCATCGCATGGCTCATCTGGAACTCGGAGTGGAAGAACAGGCTCGAGCTGTGCGCGAGGTTCGTGCCCGGGCCGTACAGGCAAAAGAGGTTCGGGAAGTTCGGCACCGTCACGCCGAGGTACGCAGTGGGCTCGTCGCCCCACTGCTCGCGCAGGGATGCCCGGTTTCGGCCGATGACGGTCATCGGCGCGAGAAAGTCGTTGTGGTGGAAGCCGGTCGCGTAGCAGATGATGTCGGCTGGGCGGTGCACGCCATCGTCGGTGACGACGCCGTCGGGGACGACACGGTCGATCCCGACGCGCACGAGCTCCACGTTGGGTTTGCGGAGCCCCTGCAACCAGAAGCCGTCATCTTGGAGGATGCGCTTGCCCATTGCGGGGTAGTCGGGGATCGACTTGTCGATGAGGTCCGGGCGCCCCTCGAGCTGCGAGCGGATCCATGCCTCGAGTTGGTCGCGTCGCGCGGCGTTGCCTTCGTTGACCGCCGCGCCGTCGGCGTCGTCGTAATCCGGATCGCACCGGTAGGACGCGGTGCCGGCAGCGATGCCCGGGTAGGTCATCATGAACCGGAACCAACGGGCGTAGTAGGGGAGATGACGCAACGCCCAGCGGTCTCCGGCCGGCACCGTGGTGCGGTACACGGGGTTCGGGAACATCCACTGCGCGGTGCGCTGATAGATGGAGAGCTGGGCCACCTGATCGGCGATCGACGGGGCGAGTTGGAAGCCGCTCGCACCTGCGCCGATGAGCGCGAAGCGCGTACCGCTGACGTCGAGATCGGCGGGCCATCGTGCCGAGTGGAAGGAGGGGCCGGCGAAGGACTCCATGCCGGGGATCTCAGGAAGGTGCGGCAGGTTGAGCGACCCGACAGCGCTGATGACGAACCGTGCGTCGATCGTCTCGGCTGCGCCGTCGGGTCGTAGCACCGAGACGTGCCACAGCGAGGCAGGTTCGTCCCACTCGAGGCTCGTGACGCTGGTGCCGAAGCGGCAGTGCGCACCCAAGGCGTACTTGTCGAGGACCGTCGCGAAGTAGTCACGAAGTTCGGGCTGCTCGCAGTAGTACCGGCTCCAGTGATCCGAAGGCTCGAACGAGTAGCAGTACTGATGACTACCGACGTCGACTCGGGCACCGGGATAGCGGTTCTCCCACCAGGTACCACCCGGGCCGTCGTTCTTCTCGACGATCGTGAACGACAGCCCGGCCTGGGCTAAGCGGATGCCCGCGAGGATGCCCGACTCGCCACAGCCGATGACCACCACCGGCGTGGCCGCCTTGACATCTGCGGGGATCTCGTCGGCCCAGGTGACCGCTCGGTTGTCGCCGCCCGCGAACTGCATGTCCTCGAACATGACCGCGGCCAGGCGGCCGACGAGCGGCGTGCCGGCCAGGAACGACATCATTTCGTGCAGCAGCTCGTCCGCTAAGGCGACGGGCTCGCAGTCGCGCGCGCGGTACGCAGCGATCACCGGCTGCGCGCGCCGGCGTATGTCGGCCTGTTCGTCGGGGGTGAGCCCACACTGGTAGTCGGACGACGAGGGCAGCTGGCGAAGCGGCCGCTCGCGCACCCACGACGGGTCGCCGGTCATGTGCACGAGCGAGCAGAGCAACGCAGGTATCGCGACGTCCTCGAGGAACGTCGCAATGGCTGCGTCGTCGTCGGAAAATGCATGTGCTGCGTGTGGGTTCCTCATTTGCCCACTCGCATTGTTCGAACCGACCATTCGGTCAAGGTGTGCTCCGTGCATCGGACACGGCGAGTATGCGTCGGGCGATTTCGACGTGGAGGTTCTCGATCATGCGGCCGTCGACGGTGGCCACGCCGCGACCCTCGGCCGACGCCGCGTCGAATGCCTCGATGACCTTACGGGCATGTTCCATTTCGGCCGGGCCTGGTGTCCAGGCGTCGTTACACGGCTCGACCTGGGATGGATGTATCAGCGTCTTGCCGTCGAAACCGAGCTCGACTCCTTGGCGACACTCGGTCGCGAAACCTTCGAGGTCGACGATGTTGTTGAACACACCGTCGACGATGCGAACCGCGCCTGCTCGTGCGCTGAGAATCGAGTGTGCGAGGTGAGGCACGATCGGTGCCCGACCGGGAACCGTGGCTGCGCGAAGCTCGAGCGTGAGGTCGTTGGTGCCCATCACGAGGACATCGACATCGGGGTCCGTTGCAAGGTCGCGAGCGGCAAGGATCGCACCCGGTGTCTCGATCATCGGCCACAGCCGCGCCATGACGTCACCATGCGCGGCGAGCGCCGTCTTGTAGCGCTCGAGGTCAGCGGTG
>Ga0114966_10005711_pt1 | contig 10477 bp, 2 predicted proteins | sample M_130207_XF_Meta_FD_87029 | JGI IMG/M metagenome (GOLD analysis project Ga0114966, IMG submission 87029) | Freshwater microbial communities from Lake Montjoie, Canada to study carbon cycling - M_130207_XF_MetaG | ecosystem: Environmental > Aquatic > Freshwater > Lake | place: Lake Montjoie...
AATGCCAGGAAGGGGAAGGGCCAGACCGCGCGGGTGGGGGCGCGGGCCAAAGTCAACCTAACCAATGGGGGGGGGGGGAAGGATCAGGAAGAAAAGGCCAAGAAGACCCAGAACCGAAACCAAATGAAGGAGGAAAAGCGCGAGAAACGCGACGACGAAAACAGCGACGAAGAAGTGAAGAAGGTGGCCGAGGCAACAGCGACGGCAACCAGCGCAGGCAAAACGTACTTCAAGATAGGGAAAATGGACGGGCAGAAAAGCGACTTCCTCTCGGACAAAACAGACTATGCGCTGAACCAAAACTTCAAACCTAATGAGGAAATCAACCCGAAGAGATACTACGAGAACGGATATGGGAGGCTGATGAAAATGACGAAGACAAACGACAGCGATGTATTCTGCTCATTCTGCGGATACGGGTCCCACCAGTGCGGAGGATGCACGACCATGCCAAGAATCAAGGGATTTCGTAGCAAAGACCTGAACACCCAGTACAAGAAGAAGTGACGGGGGGGGGGCGGGGCGGACGAGAAAAGAAAAGGGGGGGACGAAGACGAAAGAAAAAAGAACAGGGAGAGAGGAGCGGAATCCTCGAGCCCGAGCGACGAAACGACGGAAAAAAAGAGGGAGACAGGAACGAATAGATCGAACTCGAAGGACGACACGAAAAAGAACAGGGAGAGAGGAGCGGAATCCTCGAGCCCGAGCGACGAAATGATGGAGAAAAAGAGGGAGACAGGAACGAATAGATCGAACTCGAAAGAAGACACGAAAAACATGGAGAGAGGAACGAACATCCCGAAAGACTCCCCAGAAGAAACGGGGGGGGCGGCGGAAGGGGAGAATTTCCTCGCGAAGATAATGATTGAGCAGAGCGACATGAGAAACCTGATCAAGACGAAAAAAGAAGAGAACTGGCTAGCGACGGATCCATCGAGGACCGGCATGGGGATGTACACCAAGACCGGAGAGTCAATGAAAAACATAGCAGTGACGGCGACGTATCTCAGCGAAAAAGAGAGGGGGGACGAGCGAAGACAATTCCTATACGACGACGGCTCAAATGAAAACATCGTAAACAACGAACGATACTTATTCGACATGACTCCACTTCAAACATTCAGACGAATCACGACAGTAGAGGACAACAGCAACACCGTCACACTAGCAACCCACGTGGGGCGATTCAAATTTGCAACATTGACGGGGGTGATCGAGGGCCGAGCCTACCTGGCGAACATCAAGACAAACATTTTCTCCCCCGATAGACTAGTGCAAGCACGGGGGGAACCAGTACGCAAAACGATACAACCAAATGGAGAAGCATTCTTCACGGTCGGACAAGACGAAAACGAGACGAGGTACGAACTCGACAACAAAATCCCGCACAACATCCTAGGTGTCTTTTTACAACAGGACAGTTTAATCAACAAGGAGATAGAATACGACGCGTATGACATACGATACACGAAAAACAGACGCGACATGATAGCAACAGTATGTATGACTCGACTGGAGAACGCAATAATGACACACAATAGACTGGGACACTGGGGAGCGGACAAGATTAACGCGACGATAGACCACGAGTGCATCCAGGGAGCCAAACGAAGTAGTGGACAGTCGACGAGATATTTCTGCCCGATATGCAACGAGGCGAAAATGACGAAACAGCCGAAGCTCAAAACGAAACATCGAGAAATGGTGTCAGAGATAGTGGGCTCGACGTTCGCACTAGATAGGATGGAGTTTCCGGTGACAGCGATAGACGGAGCAACATCAGCGATAATTGTAATCGATATTGCAGCGAAGTACGGCTGGGCAATCCCGACAATCACGAAAACGAAAGAAGAATTCATCGAGCGGGTGTTACCGACGATAATTAAACGAGCACGACAAGCGACAAGAAACGGAGATCTAACGGCAGACAAACTGACCCTGTACCTAAGAGATACAAACATGCATGACGAAAACGAGGGGGAAGCGAATCCATACCGCCTACTACGATTCAGAAGTGATAACGAATTTGCAAATCCTGAAATGAAGGACATGTTTGAAAATCAGGGATTCATAGTGCAGACGACAGCGGCTCATGATTCAGCATCCAACCCGTTCGCGGAAATAATGATACGGAGACTAAGGGAGTCGATAAGAACATACCTGTGCGGTGCAGCGATGCCCGATGTAATGTGGACCGATGCTCTAGCGATGGCGATCACATCCCACAATCAAATGAGTCATTCATCCCTGATCAGACGGTCGAGGGACAAGTCCGAGAGACGATTCGACTCACCGATCATTCGAATGACAGGCAAGAAGCCAAAGTTCGACTATATCCACGTTCCATTCGCACCGACCTGGTGTTGGGTTAATCCAGCAGGGACGAAGGTAAACTCGTTAGGAATGAGGGGAGTTGAAGCGATATACGTGGGGAACGACGAAGACGACGAAAAAGTGATCCATGTACGAATTACGTCGGGAAAGACGATAAAAGAACTAATGGAAACGGGAGACGAACTATTCAAGAAAATCGTGCAAGTACACCATGTGCTGGTCGACGAGTGGTTCCAGAGCTGCAGAAATGGCTCGCCGTATCACAAGCAATTTGTAGCGAACAAAGAAGGGAGACAGTACCAGCGAATAGAGACAAACGACGGAGAAAAGCCATTCGAGTGTGCTCCTCAGATGATTCAAGTAAACGACGAAATGAGCGTCCCGAGCGAAGTGTACGTCAATATGAGGAAAGTGCATCAAGCTCTTGATGAGAGATCCAGAAGGGGAAACCATGTGACAGCGCTGCTAAGAAAGAAGAACCAAGAACCGCAGAGTGGGGGCGACACAGGAACGCGGAGAAACGAAAATCCTGAACCCGAAACACGACACAACAATGAAGAAGAAGAAATGCCCCAGAAGACCCCAATTCGAGGATTGGAACGAGGAATATTCATCAGCGATACCTACAAGATAAAAGGCAAGATGGAGGTGTTCGTGGGACGAATTATCAGAGTGAAACAAAGACGCGAAAACACATACGACATATTATTCTCGGATGGACAAGTAGACGCGGGAGCATCAGAAAAACGACTGTTAAAACTGGTACGAGATCCAAAGATGCAAGTCACAGAGGCGATGAAGAAAAGCTGGGATAGGGAGATGAAAAAGAAAAAAGTGACAGATCGACAACACTGCCCACTGCTCGCGGATGTGCCGGTGGAATTCCTGAAGTACGAGGACGCGAAAACGAACAGTCGCGAGATAAGGAGCGCAAACACGATAGTAGAAATGAACGACGGGTGGGAGCAGCTACCAACAGACATTAAGGAATGCTTGGGAGGCGGTCTGAAACGATCAACCGTACCAGATATTCAAGGATGGCAGCGAGCGCTCGAAATGAGTAACGAAGTAAACACGAACCCAAACAAGAACGCAAACTTCGGGGTGGAAACACTAGACAAAGAACAGGAATTCGCGGCAGCGAAAAGCGAGATATTCCAAATAGCGGACGACGAGGAAATAAGAAACTGCTTCTCGATGGGAGTATTCGAAGAGTGCAGCGAGATTCCAATATGGACGAAGAAAATACCAATGAAAATAGTACGGACAATGAAATTAGGAAATGGACTCGGATTAGAAGTGGGAAAAGTAAAAGCAAAGAGCAGAGCGGTGCTGGTGGATATTGCAAAAAGACCCCATCCGCGAATGACAGACCCGAAAGGAGAGTACGCAAATTTCATCCCGAAAGCATACGCTCCGACATCATCGGCGAAAACGAAGAGGATTTTCTTCTTCATAGTATCAACATTAGGGATACGAAAATTAGGACAATGCGACGTGATTTCGGCGTTCTGCAATTCGATCGTGGAAGAGTGGATCTTCATATATACGGTGATTCACCCAGCTGTCAGAAAATTCGTGAAGAAAACGACGACGGCACTACGACTCAAACGATACTTATATGGGTGTAGATATAGCCCGGCGCGATGGTTCGAAACTTTCGTGGAAGTGTTGAACGAGGCCGGATACAGATCATTCGGGACCGCATTCGACCCATGCCTCCTATTCAAGACTTTAGGAGAGGGAAACATCGCAGTGATATGCCTTCATACCGATGACCTTCTCCACTGTTCTCAAGTCGAAGGAGAGTGGGAGAATTTATTAGAAGCCATCAACGCACGTTTCAAATGCAGAAGCAGAGAAATAGATGGGACGAAAGAAACGCTGGAGTTCTGCGGACTAGAGGCGAAAATGAACAATACGGGAGGGTGGTCGATAGGGCAAACCACATACATACAAAGGGCGATGAACGAGCTGAACATTCTCGGCGACCAGAAAAGGGGCGGAAGACAACTACCCGACGGCGTTCCCGTCTCAAAAGAAGACAATGCAGAAAACGAAAATGAAGTTCGCGAACTCGAAAAAGAATTCGGGTTTCGATACGACCAAGCGGAGGGCATGTTGATCCACTTGCTGCAAACAAGATTCGACCTGGATTTTGCAATCCGACAACTAGCGAGATACACAACAATGCCGGGACGTCGCCATTTCGAGGCGATGAAGTATTTCCTCGAGTACGTCCAGGCACATTCCGACGCATGCCTGTGCTTCAACGGGCCAGGCGCCGAAAACACGAGCAACAAGATCAATGCGATGATTTCAGCAAGCCCGAAATACGATATATCAGCCAAACTGGTAAACTCGGGGGGGGAGATGGCACAAGCATTCTGTGATTCAGAATTCAATGGACACCGCGATAGGAAGTCCATTAGCTCGCACATAATCTATCTCCACGGAAGCCCAATCGAGACGACATCTGAAGTGTCACAAACGATAAGCAAGCAAACAATGGGAGCCGAAGCGAACGCGATGTCGCGGGCGCAGGACAAGATGCTGTACTACATAGCATTCCTAGAAAAACTCGACAAATTAATGGGAGGAAACTCGATTTTCAAACCAGGAGTATACGCAATATACGGAGATAATGAAAGCGTAATAAAAGCGGTCGAAAACAGCGACACGATACCGACAGTGCACGCACCAGACCACATCAAACTGAAACTAGAAGCGATTGCGGAAGCACGATTCAATGGCGATGCATCAGTGGGATATGTCAATACGAAATTTAATCCATCCGACATGGGAACGAAGACTCTTCCAGGACACACGAATGCCATGTGCAGCGCACTAGTGATGAATGATAGACACGGTGTGTTTGAGCGAAGAAAGATAGAAAAGAAGGAGTAGTGGCCTGTGCCAGTAGAACCGAATGTTCGAAAGGCCCAGGAGGGAGTGTTAGCCGTGAGTCACGGCCAAGTACGGATCACCGGAACGCTCTCCCGACCAATAACGTCTATAACTTGAGAGCTTTACCTATTGATTAGTTGCGTCTAGACAATATCCCATCAGTGAATTACCTCCTGGGAGACGTGTCAACAGTTACGGGCCCAATCACAGCAAATCTGTGCAACAAAGTACAACAAATCAAAGAAGAAAAGTCGTCTCAGCGGTACAGTAATTCCGGGGAGACAACCAAGTTACAGCATGAAACCGACCGTCACGAATGACGGTAATAGCCGCTGGGCAGACCAAGATAACGACATGTCTAACACTACCGTCCTAGCGGCGACACCGAAATACTCCAATTCTCTTAACGCAAAATCCCAAGACAGGGAGAAGGGACGGACAACACCAACATCAACAATGGCTAACAACACGAACGAGGAAGACAACTCATCGTATCAGCATGAAAGAGGGAGTGCGCTCCTTCACGCGGATTTAGTGGCGAGACCTGCACATGTAGGGCAGGCAAAGGCACATGCGGTCACGGGCAGAGACATAGAAAATTTCGCCTCCAAACTAGATGCCTTTAACGAAGGAATGTTCAAGACCATACAAAATACAAGACAAGAAAACGAACAACTACCCGCCGACGACAGGAGGCCAAAACCTTCCATGCTGGCGAGGTTGACGCACGGAACCAAAGCAGCAGATCAACTACTAGCGACGATGGGAGAGTCATGGAAGTACCTGATGTCCCACGAACAGGACGTCTTGAAGACGGGCACGCACATGCTGGAATGCCCCGATTTCACCTTCCTAGTCACCGACTTCGGAGAAGTCACCGACGATATCATCGTGAAGTTACGCGAAACACAGAGAGACAACTTCCAGACCATCATGAACAACTTGGCCCGGAACGTGGAGGACGGAAACCGGAGAAAGGAGAACGACGAGCGTGCACGCCACACGCCAACGACGAGACAAGGACCAACAACTCACCTCGTCCTCTCCGACGACACTACAAAAGACAAGGCACTCACAGAAGCATTCGAAACTAACTGGGGCTCCCACATTCGCATGGGGGGCGCGGCGGGGCTTCTTGATTTCCTACTCCGGGTACTTCGGGCCGACGACATGACACACTCGTCGGTGCGGAGGGAGAAATTGAGACACTATTTTCAGAACCATCCACTCCTGAGTTCGGGGTGGCTCACCAACATACTCGAACCCCTTGCAAGTAAATTCGACATGCCCGATGACAAGAACATGATGAAGCAAATAGCAAACGAAATGGAAGGAGCAGTGTTCGGACTAAACGGGAATATCGTCCAGCACGAAGTGTACGACGGCATCGCGGGCACCTGGCACGAGAAGTGCGAGGCACGCGACCTACAGACCGCGGTCGAGCATATCATCAAGGAATACAAACTGCAGGGAAAACTCGGGATAGTTCACGACCGACGGGCGATCCTAAACCGACTGTTAAAAACCGTCACCACACAAGTCCGCAGAATTATCATCAAGTGGACGGTAAGCAAGACATATAACGACACGAATCCTGCCGAAATCGACCGCGACGAGTACGGCAACGCGACGAACGAACTCTCCGGGGACATAAACGAGATGATGGCCAAGTGGAGGGCGGACATTGCGGCCATGTGCAAGACTGCGCAGGTCAGCATCACCGATAACAAGGGGACGAAAACCGACGAGGGGGACGATAACGGAAAAAAGATCCAGCAGAAGAACCGCCCCCCGAAGGACGAACGCAACATTAGCAACGACAAGACCGGCAACCGCGAGAATGAAGACTCAAATCAAAAGAAAGCGGCTGCGGCAATGGCGGAGGCAAGCAGCACCGGGAAGGTGTACTGCAAGATGGGGAACAAGGATAGTCAGAAATTAGACCTGTCAGCCGACACCGACTACGAGAAGAACCCAAACTTCAAGCCAGCCGACGAGATAAACCCCCAGAGCTTGTTCGACGACAACTACGGAAGGGGCATGAAGAACATAACGAAGACCAAAGAGGGCGACGTGTACTGCTCATTCTGTGGATACGGCGATCATCAATGCGGAGGATGCCCGATCATGCCAAGGATCCAGGGAAAACGCAGCCAGTACCTAAATACTCAATGGAAGAAAAAGAAATCATGACTCCGGGGAGACGGGGCGGGTAAGGAGCAGGGCGAGAAAAAAAGGGGGGGGGGAGAAGACACGACCAAAATAAACAGGGAGACAGGAATGAATACCTCGAACCCGAATGACACGAACACAACAAATAGGGAGGCAGGAATGAATACCTCGAACCCGAAAGATGAAGCCACCCCGGAAGAGACGGGGGGGGCGGGGGAAGAAGACAATTTCCTCGCGCAGATATTGATCGAGCGGAGCGACCTGAGAAACCTGACGATCAACACGAAAAAAGAAAATTGGCTAACGACCGACCATGTGAGGACCGGCATGGGCATGTACACCAAAACCGGAGAGTCAACGAAAAACATAGCGGTCACGGCGACCTTTCTTGACGAAAAGGAGAGGGGGGATGAGCGAAAACGATTCCTATACGACGACGGATCAAACGAGAACATTATAAACAACGAACGATATCTATTCGACATGCGTCCAATTCAAACATTTAGGCGAATCACGACAGTCGAGGACAAAAGCAACACCGTAACACTAGCAACCCACGTTGGGCGATTCAAATTCGCAACGCCGACGGGGGTGATCGAGGGCCAAGCCTACCTGGCAGACATCAAGACAAACATATTCTCCCCCGATAAACTGGTGCAAGCACTGGGAAAATCAGTACGCAAAACGATAAAACCTAATGGAGAAGCATTCTTCACGGTTGGACAAGACGGAAACGAGACGAGGTACGAACTCGACAATAAAATTCCGCACAATATACGAGGCTTCTTTCTGAAACGAGACAGCCTAATCATCAAGGAGTTAGAGGGTGAGGTAGACGACATCCGAAAAACGAAAAATAAACGCGACCCGATCGCAACAGTCTGTATGACTCGACTGGAGAACGCGATAATGACACACAATAGACTGGGACACTGGGGAGCGGACAAGATAAACGCGACGATAGATCACGAGTGCATCCAGGGAGCCAAACGAATGAGCGGACAGTCGACGAGATATTTCTGCCCGATATGCAACGAGGCCAAAATGACGAAACAGCCGAAGCTCAAAACGAAACATTGCGAAATGGTGTCAGAGGTTGTGGGCTCGACGTTCGCCCTAGATAGGATGGAGTTTCCGGTGACATCTATAGACGGAGCAACATCAGCGATCATCGTAATCGATATCGCCGCGAAGTACGCCTGGGCAATTCCGACAAGCACGAAAACGAAAGAAGAATTTATAGAGCGGGTGTTACCGACGATAATCAAACGAGCACGACAAGCGACAAGAAACGGAGATCTAACGGCAGACAAACTCACTCTGTACCTAAGAGACACTAACATGCACGACGAAAACGAGGGGGAAGCGAATCCATACCGCCTACTCCGATTCAGAAGCGATAACGAATTTGCCAACCCGGAAATGAAGGACATGTTTGAAAATCAGGGGTTTCTCGTGCAGACGACAGCGGCTCATGATTCAGCATCAAATCCTTTCGCGGAAATAATGATCCGCAGATTAAGGGAGTCAATAAGAACATACCTGTGCGGTGCAGCAATGCCTGACATAATGTGGACCGATGCTCTAGCGATCGCGATCACATCCCACAATCAAATGAGTCATTCATCCATGATCAGACGGTCGAGGGACAAATCCGAGAAACGATACGATTCTCCGATAATTCGAATGACAGGCAAGAAGCCAAAGTTCGACTACATCCACGTTCCGTTCGCACCGACCTGGTGTTGGGTAAATCCAGAAGGGACGAAGGTAAACTCCCTAGGAATGAGGGGAGTTGAAGCGATATACGTGGGAAATGATGAAGACGACGAAAAAGTGATCCATGTACGAATCACGTCGGGAAAGACGATAAAAGAACTACTGGAAACGGGAGACGAACTATTCAAGAAAATTGTGAAAGTACACCACGTGCTGGTCGATGAGTGGTTCCAGAGCTGCAGAAATGGCTCGCCGTACCACAAGCAATTTATAGCAAACAAAGAAGGAAGACAGTACCAGCGAATAGAGACAAACGACGGAGAAAAGCAATTCGAGTTTGCACCTCAGATGATTCCAGTGAATGACGAAATGAGTGTCCCGAGCGAAGTGTACATCAATATGAGGAAAGTGCATCAAGATCTTGATGAGAGATCGAGAAGGGGAAACCATGTGACAGCGCTTTTAAGAAAGAAGAACCAAGAACTGCAGAGTGGGAGCGACGCAGGAGCACGGAAAGACGATAATACCAAAGAAGAAACGACAAGGAAAAAAGAAAAAGAAGAAGAAGAATTTACCCAGAAGACCCCAATTCGAGGAATATTCATCAGTGATACATACAAGATAAAAGGCGAGATGGTGGTGTTCGTGGGACGCATTATCAGAGTGAAACAAAGACGCGAGAACACATACGATATACTATTCTCGGATGGACAAGTTGACGCGGGAGCATCAGAAAAACGCGTGCTAAAATTATTACGAGATCCAAAGATGCAAGTAACAGAGGCGATGAAGAAAAGGTGGGGCAGGGAGATGAAGAAAAAGAAAGTTACAGATCGACAACACTGCCCACTTCTGGCGGATGTGCCGGTGGAATTCCTGAAATACGAGGACGCGCCAACGAAAACTCGCGACATAAGGAGTGCAAATACGATAGTAGAAATGAACGACGGGTGGGAGCAGCTACCAACAGAGATTAAGGAATGCCTGGGAGGCGTTCTGAAACGATCAACCGTACCAGATATTCAAGGATGGCAGCGAGCGCTCGAAATGAGCAACGAAGTAAACACGACTCCAAACAAGAACGCAAACTTCGGGGCGGAAATACTAGACAAAGAACAAGAATTTGCGGCAGCGAAAAGCGAGATATTCAAAACAGCTGACGACGACGAAATAATAAACTGCATAAGGATGGGAGTATTCGAAGAGTGCAGCGAGATTCCAACATGGGCGAAGAAAATACCAATGAAAATAGTTCGGACAATGAAACAAGGAAATGGACTCGGACTAGAGGTGGGAAAAGTAAAAGCAAAGAGCAGAGCGGTGCTGGTGGATATTGCAAAAAGAC
>Ga0114966_10005712_pt1 | contig 10475 bp, 7 predicted proteins | sample M_130207_XF_Meta_FD_87029 | JGI IMG/M metagenome (GOLD analysis project Ga0114966, IMG submission 87029) | Freshwater microbial communities from Lake Montjoie, Canada to study carbon cycling - M_130207_XF_MetaG | ecosystem: Environmental > Aquatic > Freshwater > Lake | place: Lake Montjoie...
AAAATTATTTATTAAAAATTTATAAAAAATTATTTTTTTATTAAACATTCAAAAAATAAAATTATAAAATATTTATTTTTAATATTTATTATCAATAATTTATTCTTTTTTTTATACTAAAATATAAATTTCTTTTTGTTATTGTAAGGATTTGGAAAATCCTTGTTTTTTTACATTTTGAAAGAAAAAAATATAAGACAATAATCAACAAAGTATTGTATATTTAATATATTTTTAAAGATGTGAAATATTGATTATTTTATATAAAAAAACATATTTTTTTAAATATTTTAAAAATACTGTAATAATTAATAACAAACTATTTTAAATGATAAATTTATATTTTTTCATTGTAAAATTCCAAAATCCTTGATGATATTTTATGATTTTTGTTAAAAATAATTATTTTCTAATTTTTAGTCAAATTTTTAATTTTGTATAAATTTCTTTTTTTTAAGAATCTTTCATAATTTTTAGTTATTTAAATATTATTATTATTATTGATATATTTAATAATAAAATATAAAAAAATAATTAATATAAAAATTCCAAAATCCTTAAAAATCAAATTTGTCATTATTTTCAAAAAATTAGAAAATAATTTTTAAAAAAATATTTTCTATTTTTTTGCCAAATTAAAACTTTTATAAAAATTTCTTTTTTTTCGAATCCTTGAAATTTTCTAAATTTTAGAGAAATTTTCAATTTGGTAAAAATTTCTTTTTTTTTGAATCCTTCATATTTTTATATTATGTCTATTTTTAAATTATATTAACATTATTGTAAAAATATATAGTGAATACAATATATTTATTTAGTTTAATAATTATAGAGAGAAACTAGGTTTTCTTTTAATCAAGAGTTAAGTGTTGGAGTATTACCAAATTCATTAAAAAACTTACTCTTCAAACTTATTTTCATCAACCATTAAGAATAAGATGTGTTAATGAATTTGGTAATACGCCAACACTTAATAGTTAATTAAAACCATTAGATCCAAAAATAGTTCTAAAATACAAATATATTAATGAATTTAGTAATACTCCAACAGATATATTACAAAGAAGTATAAAACATCTTATTCTTGGATATAGATTTAATCAAGAAATTGATAATTCTATTTTAAATAATTTATTTGAATTACTTCTTCTGAATGGATATAATATTTCTAAACTAAAATATTGTTGTAGTGGTTATATAATTTATGATAAATATAATATTGAATTATGATATATATTTATTATATATTTCAGATATTTACTAAAAAAATGATTATATTTTATCTAAAGTTATAATATATGCCGAAAAAAACCATTCACAAAAAAAATAAATCATTTACAAGTGATAAGATTACATATATAGAAAATCCAAAAATTCTTACAAACAATGATTTTCCTAAATTTACTTATGATGGAGGTGATGGATTCAAAACATTAAAAATAACTCTTTCTTCTATTCAAAACAATGAACAAAATGGTGGATTATTTGGATTTTTTGATAATAAATCATCTAATAAAAAAATACCTTATAATATTGATTCTTTAATATATGCAGAAGGAGGAGCAATGAATTATATGACAAATGATGTTACATTAGTTTCAAGTGCTAAAAATGGATGGATAGGGTCATTTTTAAGAAGTTTATCTGGAGCAACATTTTTCTTATCATCTATTGTTAATGAAGGTAATAAAGACGGAATTGTATCATTATCACCGCCTACCCCCGGTGATATTGGATGTTTTTATATTCCTCCTGGAAAAACTTTTATTATAGTTTCAAATAGTTATATTGCTTCAACAAACAATTTAAAAATATCATCTGTTGCAAAATTAGGAGGTGTAATAACTGGTTATGGTATCTTTTATACATCCATTGAATCAGTGGATAATAATGCTGGATTAGTATGGATATCCTCTTTTGGCAAATTAACAGAATATTTATTAAAACCAAATGAAAAAATAAAGGTAGATAATGGTATTATATTAGCATTTGATTCAACCATTCAATTTTCAACAAGTCTTGCTGGTAAAGGATTATTATCAAGTATTTTTAGTAAAGAAGGACTTATTTCAGTATTTGAAAATAATACGAATAGCAATATAACTATTTATTTACAAGGAAGAAGTATAAAATCATATAATGATTATATTGCTAATATTGCATCAAAAGTTTATATTGCAAATGTTGCATCAAACCTTTACTTAAATAACCGTCCTAATTCTGGATTATCTATAGGTAATTTATCACCTTTCAATAATAATATATAGTGAGGAAACATAGGTTTCCTATACATACCTTCCTAAGTGAGGAAACTTAGATTTCCTACATATACCTTTCTTATTATTAAGCATTTTTGTAAATAGTTGTGTTTAATCCATATAATTTTAAATATATTTTTATAAAAAAATATATTTAGTAGAATTTTTTTTTACGATAACTATATATTAAAAACACCACAATTTTAAAATGGACTTACTATGAAAATGACAATCATCATAATTTTTAATAAAATCTTTATCACTATTATTATAGTCAATTGAGTTTAAATTTACCACAATTTTAAACTGGTATGAATATAACATATTCATTATAATACCAAATGTGAAAATTGGTTATAATGAACTTGGTAAAAGATTATATTATCATATAAAAAAATATTACATATTAATATATTAAATGGATATTATTTTAATTGATCAATATACTAAAAATATTCCACATTGGAATCCATATGAAGAATATAAAGACATTAATTTTTTTAATAATATTAAATCATATTATATATTAGGTCCAAAGAATAATGAAAATGAAATATATATTTGGAATTTTAAAATTACTTATAAAAATGAAAATGAAATTATGTTAAATACTATAAAAAATAGTGCAAATAGTGATCCATGTATTGATATAATCATAAAAAATTGTGTTGGAAAAATAAATTATATAAATAAATGCAATAATCATAGAGGAAAAGATTTAATAAAATGGACTATTGAAATAATTAAACATTTAGGTTGTAATAAATGTATATTAAATGATCAAGCAGAAAAGAAATGTGGTAAAAGACAATTTAAAAATTATGTTTCATTAAGTCTTATTCATAAATTTAAAAAAAATAAAACTTATTATGAAGAATTTGATTTTATACCATATAATAAAAATAATAATATTTACAAAACTAATAAAAAACTTGAATTAAATGAATTAATTAAAAAATTACAGTCTATTAAATGGATTGATTATAATATAAGTGATGAGAAATGGAAATATTTTTATGAAATATTTGGTAATTATTATCCTTCTCCAATATTAGCATTCAAACAATTTACAGAAGATAACTGCGGTATTTTTTATGATATATTATTTTTCTTAAGTAGACCTGAACAACCTTCTTATGAATTATTGTTTAAAGTAAATTCCATTATATCAAAAAGTATATGGATGAAATTATTATAAAATATTTTGTTTTATAAAATGAAAAATCATTTAATAATAGTTTGTTTTTATAATACCAAATGGATTTAAATATAAATGTTATAGTTGCATATTTTGATAATTTTGTAATTGGATGTGATAATGAAATACCATGATTATATAAAGAAGATTTAAAATATTTTCAAAATATAACAACCTTAACAGAAGATAATTTAAAAAAAATATTGTAATTATAGGTTAAAAATAAAAAAATTAAAAAATTAAATAATGAACTAGAGTAGTGCAATAGAAGAGTGTAAAAGCATGTATTTAGACAATATTATAGAAAAAATATTTATAATAGATGGTGAAAGTATATATGAATATTTTTTCAAAAGTTATTATTATAAAAATTTAGATAAAATATATATAACAAGAATACACAAAAAATTTGAAGAAAAATGTATTATTATACATCTATTGAATCAATTGATAATAATGTTGGATTAGTATAGATATCATCTTTCGGTAAATTAACAGAATATTTACTAAAATCAAATGAAAAAATAAAGGTAGATAATTGTATTATAGTTAAATTTTCAACGAGTCTTGCAGATAAAGGACTTATTTCATTATTTTAAAATAATACGGATAGTAATATGACTATTTATTTACAAGGATTATATTTCTAATATTGCATCAAAAGTTAATTCGAATAGCCAATCTAATTCTGCATTTTCATATTTTTATAGTGAGGAAACCTAGGTTTCCTATACATACCTTTCTATTTTTAAGCATTTTTATAAATAGTTGTGTTTAATTCATATATATTATACTTTTCGTACAAATTTTTTTTAAGATCACTATAATATATATGAATAAAAACAGAAAATTAATTTTAAGTTATTCAAAAGATTTAATAAAAAAAAAAGATAAATTTTTAATAAAATATAATGAATATAAGTATGATTTATTACATAGAAATATAATTTTAACAATAAAAGAGAACAATAAAAGATCAGAACTTTTTAATATTTCATTATATGGTTATGATGGAAAAATAAAATATGTAACAAACAAAATAAATTGTATTCCATCTATTATAAAAATAATAGATGAAATGCCATTAGGTAAACTAGAAAAAATAAAATCAATTGAATTATATACAAACGCGCATCCAAAAAGTACAATTAAAGGTATTGGTTATAAAAATAAAAAAATTGCATTGAAAACATTAGACTTAATTAAAGATAAACCAATGAAAAAACAATTTTTAATTGTAAATATTCTTTATCAAAGAGCTAAATATCATAAAAATAAAACTAAAAATATGATGGAAGCAATGAATATTTTTGAAAAATGGTTAAATGATTATAAAAAAATGAAAGGTGGTGTAAAAAAATTACCTTATTTACCATTATCATTAGTAAATGCATATGAAAAATTAGCAGACTATTATAATGTATCACGTAAAGCACGTGGATTAGAAAAACCTAGTACAAGTAATGAAGGTTTTTTAGTTGTATATAGAAAAGTGAAAGGTAATGAAAAATTAATGGAAAGTATACCTTGTAGAAAAGATAAAAAAAATGGAGTAAAGTGGAATAGAAAAAGAGAAGTAGAAATATTAGGCAAACTTGGTCAAGCAAAAAGTATGAAATTAGATTTTTTTCATAAATCGGGTCCATTAAAAGGATTACCAACGGTAATACATATAAATATGATTATGTGGGCATATAGTCCTTATCCAGATAAGTTAAAAAAATTATTACCACTAAAAAATTTTAAGGAATAATTATTTCAATTAAATAAATATCTTTTCATATAAATTTTAAAAAAAATCAAAAATGAATATTGGTCTATATAAATTATATAAATTATATATATGATTTTAATAGAAGAATTTATAGCAAATTCAGTTACATATTTTAGAGATAGTTTTGACTAAGAATTAAAAGAGGAGTATTACTCCTATATTTTTAATAATTTATTATTAGTAACCGTATCGGTTAAACATGTAAGTAGTTAACTTCACTATTGGCTAATCTAACCATTCTCTCGGAAAAGAGTTATTTTCTTCAATATATCTGCATATATCTTTTGAAGCTTTGTTTAAAAGCAATTTTACTATTGTTTTCGTTTTGAAGAAAATTCTTAATCTAATATGAGCTAACTTGTAAATCAAACATGCTTTAGGTTTTATATCTCCATAAAATTTATTTGAATTATGCACTAAATTATGTTAATGTATTTGTAATACATTAGCACCTAAATTATATGCTATATTTAAAGAATCTAATACAGATTCATAATGTATTTCACTTAAATATATACCTATATTTGTCATTAATTCTAAATAAAAAAAATTGACAGTTATTTTTAATGGAATATTTTTATTCACTGTTTAAAATATTCGAAGTTTAAGTAGATATAATTACAAGAACTCTTTGATAGAAATGTCAAATAAAACTCCTGTCATGAATCATTCTATCCAAACTTTTCGTGTTGAAGAATTTAAAATTGAGGATCTTCTTGATTTTTTGAAGATATTTGATAAAATGAATAATGATATTAGATCCGAAAAAAAGAATTACGTTAAAAAAGGTAAAGCAATAGCAGAACGCAATAATATGATGGAAGAATTCTACCGTAAAAATCCGGAGTTAATGCCTATACTTGAAATAGTATCATCCGTTTGCACAATCAAACGTGACTACAAAATAATCGTAGACGGTAAATTAAGTGACATTGATGACTCGGAATTCTCAGGAATGATTCGACAGAAGCCAAATGAACCAGCAATGTTTGACGACTCCAATAGTTCGAAAACTATTGCACATTTAAGCAATAAACAATTCTGCGAAGAGTTTGATTCTCTTTTTCATCAAATACGTTCACAAAAGGAAAGCGTGGTACCTGATTTAAGCACACTAATACTTATTATCATTAACTCTTTGGATAGAGGAGCTATTGGTACAGTGATTAATATTTTAGGCAAGATTCCGAAACAAAAAGAAGGTATTTTTGCTGAAAAGAATCCATGGGATATCCCTTCGATTTTAGCAGAGATGAATGAAGAAGATAGAATAATGCATCTTAAGGTTTTACTAAAGCCATTTGAAGATAAAATGTCTTATTTTTCATTCATTTTTACTACTTCAGCGATGGAAATAATAATTCCAAAATGTCGGGTAGTAAATGCCTCTCCTCCTGAAAAGGTCATTGCCTCTCCTAAAGAGGTCATTGCCTCTCATGAAGAGGTCATTGCATCTCCTTCAAAAGAGGTCATTGCCTCTCCTGAAGTAACAAACGTTTCTGTGGCATCATATGCCAATCCGACTAATGAGTCTTCATTCACTATACAACCATACATTGTTGTATTACAACAATACCCATCTGGTCTAACAGTACCTCTTTATCTAGATTTCAATAGAATCATATTGGAATGTTATGTAGATGTAATATACTACATACCTTTCTATAGTACTAAAGAGAATCCAAATTATTTAATTGGGTTCTCTCCAAGACATGGAAGAGTGGATATTGCAATCGAATAACAATGTTTTCAACCCAACTTACTCGAATGCGTACTAATCACGAATCACGGGGTTTCTCCTAGGAGAAATCCTTTATAAAATTATCATAAAATGTCAATATTATTTTTCTTTTGTCAAAAAAGTCTTTTAATAATAATGCCATCTTATGAATAGTATCTTTTTTTTGATGATTAGAGATATTCTGTACTATATTATAAACATATTCTGGATCAGGTGTTTTATTAGTTAAAATATTAGTTGACATTTTTTCTTGAAATATTATTGCTCCATAATACTTACTTTTTTTATCTAATAATATTTTTGGTGTAAATATGGTCGATTTTGTAATTAATATACATCCAAGATTTATTGTATTTATTAATGAAGATGAATTATAAGAAAATCCTTTACCATCTGATTTATATGCATATTGACATTTATTTGCTAGTTGAATAACAATATTATCAACCGGATTAAAATAAATTTCTAAATTATTTTTGTATTTATTGTTTACTTTTAAATTTTTATCTATAATATCAATTCCTATTTTTGATAACCATTTTTCTATTAAAATATTTGATAATTCACATTTTCCAGCTATTATAACCTTTCTTTTATCATTGTTATTTTCTAATATTTTTCCTAGAATAAGTGCATTTAAAAAACCTTTATTTGGACGAATTAATCCAAAAAATAAAATATTTTCTTCTCTTTCTAGTGTAGGTATAAATATTTTTGGAGGCATTTCTATTAATGGCATAACTCTTGTTAAAAAATGTTTACCTTTAAATCCTCTTCTACGAGCTTCACTAAAATCAATATAATTGAAAAAAAAAGTAATGTCTGCTTTATTTAGAACATTTACAGTCATATCTTTTAAATATGGTCGAAGTGTATTTATATAAAACTCATGGCAAACTATGATAATCTTCACATTATTTTTTTTATATAATTCAATATCTTCTGGATAAAATAAACATCCTGTCTCTGGTGCTCTATACTCAATAATTAATACTTTATTTTTTACAATTTTTAATATTTTATTAACTTCTTTAATTCGTGTTAAATTATTTTTTACTTTTATATATGCTTCTTTAAATAATGATTTATCATGTAAATTCTTTGTAAATTCATTCTCAAAATATTTTTTTAATTTAATATTATCACATTGAGTCTCAATTATTTTTGAATTATGAATTATATCATTATATGTATTTTTAAACATTTTTAAATATTCATAGTCACCCGTTTTTTCAGTTTGAAATGGAGAACTTGTAATATATATTTCCATAATATAAGAATATAAATAAAAAATTTATTTAAATATAATAAATTTTTTATTTATATTGTATATAAATCAGGTTCATTAAAAGGACTACCAACAGTAATACATATAAATATGATTATGTGGCGTATAGCCCTTATCCAAATAAGTTAAAAAAATTAATTTTTATTTTATAAATATTTAATAAAAATTAACTTAAATTTTTATTTTATAAATATTTAATAAAAATTAACTTAAATTTTTACCATTTATATGTTTTGATGCATAACAATTATTAGAATAATGATTTTCTCTTCCGCATCTATAACATGTATTTTTATTTTTTTTTTTACAATATAAATTCTCATGGCAAGTTACACCTTTTAATGTATCAAATTCTTTATCACAATAACTACAACAAAATATTTCTATTTCTTCATCGCTTGAATCTTCTATTTCATCACCAGTTATTGTTGTTTTTGCATAACAATTAGATGCATAATGACCTTTTCTATAACATCTAAAACATGAATTATTATAGTCAATCCAGTTTAAAATTGTGGTAAATTTTAAACTGGACTGACTATAATAACATAAATATAATATTTTATAAAATACAATTAAAAAATCTATATTATTTTTATGTTTTTTATATATTATAAAATAATAAAAGTATTGTTAAATAATATAATACTTTTATATATTTAAATATTTTATTGATAAAATTTAATAATCAATAAAAATAAATTTTAATAAATTATTATATTTTATTTTATGAAGAACCTTTCATTTTTATTATAAAAGTATAAGAATATATTTTATTATCATATATATAAATTATGATCTTTTAATTCTTTAGTAAGATTTAATGAAAATTTTATATCTAAACATCTTTTAGTTGGTTCAACTGATTCTATAGAATGAATTAATTCATATTTTTGAATATCATTAGTTAATATCCTTAAAATATTTAAAATATGGTAATTTCCAAAATAACAAAAACATAAAGAAGCTCTATTTCCTCCATCTGGTTTTTTAAAAATACGTAATAATGTATATATATCTAATAATGGAGATAAAATAGTTATATAAATATAAGTAAAAATACAAAATAAATATTTAAACTCTGTCTTACTTAAATAATTATTTTTAAAATTATCCTTATTATCAAGAGTCATATATTCTCTTAAAAAAACTTCTAAAAAATCAAATATATTATGTTTTTGTTTTGATTCTTTATAAAATATTTCCATTGTATCCAAAAATAATTTATATTGTTTAGTATTAAATGAATTCAAATTAGTATTAAATGAATTCAAATAAATATTGTACCAATAATTTTTATTTTTAAAATGTAGATTATCTTGTTTATTAATTTGTTTTTGAATTAAACTATTTTCTATTGTCATCATATTAAATAATTCTTTTAAAAAATTTTCAAAATTAATTATTTTATTATTATTATCATATAATTTCTTTAAAAACAAAATAAAATTATCTAAATTTTTAAAAATACTTTTACGTAAATAATTATTAAATTCAGTAATATAGTTTTCTATAGGATAATCTTTATTTTTATAATAAATAGATTTTAATAATGCAGTTAATACAGAAATTAATTTAAATAATTGACCTTCAATATATTTATTATTAATAAATTTATTTGAAAATCTACTTATATAATTATTTTTTGATAATATATTAATAAATTCTTTATTACTTTTAAACATATAAGTCCTTATTCCATTATATTCAATTTCAAATGCACTATGTCTTATATCACCCGCATGCCATCTTATTTTTTTTGTTGGACATAGACTTTTTTGTTTTAATTCTTTATGATAACATGACATCATTTCTTTTGTAGTTAAATCTTCCATAAATCCATTTTTAAAACCTGTAGAAGTTCCTATAAGAAAAGTTTCTGTATAAAAATCAACAGGATAGTTTTTTTTATCATAAACTAAACTATCTAGTAACCTTAAAAATGATTCATCAGATATAGTATAATGACCATTTATTATAGAATTATTACATATAAAATCTTTTGATCTATGAATATCACCAAATAAAATTATTAATGGAAAATATTTAAACTCATCTTTATTTATAGGTTTTAAATAATAAAAACTTACTGGTCCAGAAATTTTTTTAATTATATTACCATTGATAATTATTCCACGATCTTTCATTTGTTCAGGTATAATTACTTTATTAATTAATGTATTATCATCTATTTTTATATAATCAAATATATAATT
>Ga0114966_10005716_pt1 | contig 10473 bp, 7 predicted proteins | sample M_130207_XF_Meta_FD_87029 | JGI IMG/M metagenome (GOLD analysis project Ga0114966, IMG submission 87029) | Freshwater microbial communities from Lake Montjoie, Canada to study carbon cycling - M_130207_XF_MetaG | ecosystem: Environmental > Aquatic > Freshwater > Lake | place: Lake Montjoie...
CCTTCTCAAGTCGCTTCTCCTTTTTCGCAGTGATGCTTTTCTTACGCGAGACAATTTCACCATGTTTGTTTTGTAATAAATCGGACTTTGTTAAACCACCCGTTGTCTTTTTAGCATTTCCGTGAAAAACCTCCGCTCTAGAACCAAAAGTTTTCATATATAATAATGAAAGAAATTTAATTGCTGTAACTTAAAATATTATGAAGTGTATTTCTATTTCCATTATTATCAATTGAATCAATCGTAATATATCCAAAATTTCCAAGAACGCTAATAATAATGGTATTTGTATAATAATTATAAGTATTGTTATCAGGACCAGTATTAATTACACTTATAATACCTACATAACTTATAAGATTCGTTTTATCATAATTTAAAAGCGCAAGATAAGCGCCAGAAGATTCAATCACATACATACCCTTTTTCAAAGAATATTTATTATTTTTATTATAAAGAGAGTAACTATAACCGCCATAAATATTTATTAAATTAATAGGTATAACAGGAACAATCACATTGTTGACTATGTTGTTTAAGATAGGTGGCGTGTTTAGAAACTCTAAAAACGGGACAATATAACTTAGCGTGGGTATCAGGGGGTAAATAATATAATCGCTTGTAATGACAGGAATAGTAGGGTCAATATCTACATACCGAAAGGTGTTATCAAACCTATTCTCAATAGTCGGTATAGAATTTGGGTCTAGATAAGAAATATTATTATTATATTGAGAACCATAAGTAAATAAGGTTGAACGCCCCATGTATCCTTGAAAGGTAGAATAAAGAGACATCTGTCCAAAATCCGCATAAACGGTGATCCGAAGAATTCCCCAATAAAAATTATAGTATTGATTATCAGGACCTAATCCGTTTTTAAAGGAGGAAGTTAAACTTTCTAATTTAACAATATCACTCTTTCCTTTATTCAATAAAGTGATTGCGTACGCTTGTGGGATGCCATAAATGGTATAGACTCCTTTATAAAGACCGTATTGTCTATTTGAGTCATAGATAAAATCGTCGTTAAACCTGATATAAGTATTTAAGCCACTAGTTATAACATTTGCATCAGACTGCGAGTCTATACCTTTTATAAATAAATTGTTCTCTTTATTAAAATAGGTTGGCTTTTTGGAACCGGATGAATTTCCTGAACCCTTGAAATTTATAAAACTTATACCGCCCATAAAACCGAAACTTTCACAGTAGAAACTCAAGGAAAAATCAAAGGGTTGATACACGGTTAGGGTAACCTCGTCCCAATAAAAGTTTTGAGAGATATCTTCTGTAACTCCGGGAGCATATTGTACACCTTTAACTCTTTTTGTTGTTTTATTAGGACCTGCAAAACTAATTATTTTTTCATAACCACTATTTATTAAAAGAGCTGCATTATAAGTTCTTGGAACAATGATATAATAGGTACCATAGGTAACGGTATATCTGTATTTATTTTTACTAAAATAAACGGTATAATCGTTTAATGGAGCCATTAAGTATTTGGGACCATTAAGTTCATAGACTGTTAAGGATGTGTATTGCTCAAGGTCTTTATAGATATATTTTTCAATAATAGTAATGGGTAAATTGCCTACATTTATATAGATATATCTTACACTATAGCCCCATACGTTGTAAGCATCTTGAAAGATAAAACCGATATTATTTCCAGATGCATCTGTCGGACCATTTCTTATTCTATCATTAAATGCATACAAATAGGGCGATGTAATCTCTTTTTCTATATTAATAGAATATATGGCGCCATCTGTGCCAGGCGTACCTGTATAAGTACCCATTCCTATACCATCCTTTAGTTTTGACAAAGCGAACTTTGTGTCGTAATTTGTAGGATCTGATAAATCAAACACATAAGAATAGCCAGGCTCAAAAGTAAAGGTGTCGTTTATATTTTTTATTATAAAATAGGACATGTTTGATAAGACACGAGTCATTACGTAAAAAGTATATTCATAAGGAGTAAAGGTTTCTGTAACCACTACCGTGGTTGTCGTGACAATGTTATAAACCAAATTATATTCATATTCAGTTAATCCGCCTATAATAACGGTCAACATTTCATTTAATTTTAACCTTACATCGTAAGTAATATTTTGCAAATCATCAAAATACTTTTTGTATAACTTATATTTGTATAATAAAAGAAGTCTCTTGTTCTCTTGGTAATCTAACCCCAAGATAGACCTATAAATACTTTCTACTCTTGTATTTTTATATACGAGTTTTGAATTTTTGTTTTGTTTAAGTGCTTGCGCCTGAATCATTTTTGTAGATAGATTATTTGTAGGGAATGAATAAATACTCTTTTCACATATTTTATTACAATTGCTCATTAATTATAAAATTGATTTATAATTAAATTATTATAAAACACTATAAAATGTCCACTATGTCTCTTGAAGTTCAGTACCAGAAGAAAACCGACAAGGAGCACATCCTTGACACACCCGATACTTACATTGGTTCTATAGAAAATATCAATGGTCCTATGTATATCATGAAAGAGGATAAGATTGTCTTAGAAGATATTGACTATAATCCTGCTTTGTTTAAGTTATTTGACGAAGGAATTGTGAACTGTCGTGATCACGTGATTCGCACGAATCAGAAAAAGTTAAAGGACCCGGCCACCGAAGTGGTTACAAGCATCCAAGTGTCTATTGAAAATAATACAATTACTCTTATTAATAATGGCGACGGTATTGATGTTGAAAAGCATCCAACCTATGATTTATGGATTCCTGAAATGATTTTCGGACATCTACGAACCTCTACGAATTACAATAAAGACGAGCAAAAGACAACGGGTGGTAAAAATGGGTTTGGTTTTAAGCTGGTCTTGATCTGGTCTACATGGGGTAAGATTGAAACGGTGGATGCAAAGCGCGCGCTTAAATACGTTCAAACATTTGAAAACAACATGGATGTTTTAAACAAACCTACGATTACTTCATGCAGTAAAAAGCCATATACGCTGGTAAGTTTTACACCGGATTACAAGCGACTTGGTATGAAGGAACTTACTCAATCTATGATTTCCTTGTTTCAACGGCGTGTCTACGACATTGCTGGGGTGACAAGTAAAGAAGTAAAAGTAAAGTATAACGATGCCTTGGTACCGGTAAAGGACTTCACTCATTATGTCTCGCTCTATACGGACTCCGAAAAGGTTTCCGAGACACAAGAAGGGTGGTCGTATTCGGTTTGTTTAAGCGACGAGTTTAAGCACGTATCTTTTGTAAACGGAATCTTTACGAACAAAGGCGGTAAACATGTAGAATATATTACTCTGCAAATCATTAAAAAGATGATTGCTCTTATTTTAAAGAAGCGTAAGATAGACATAAAGCCGGCGATCATCAAGGAACAACTTTCTATCTTTCTGAATTGCACGATTGAGAACCCGTCGTTTGATAGTCAGACAAAGGATTACTTAACCACTCCTTCTTCTAAGTTTGGTTCTACTTGCACGGTGAGCGACAAGTTTGTAGAGAAACTGGCGAACATGGGTATTTTGTCTGCGTCGTGCGATATGAGCGAACTAAAAGAAAAGAAGAATTCCAAGAAGACGGACGGTAACAAGACGAAGACTTTGCGCGGTATTCCCAAGTTGGTGGATGCGAATCATGCAGGAACAAAGAATTCAACCAAATGTATTCTTATTTTGTGCGAGGGAGATTCAGCAAAAGCCGGTATTATTTCGGGTCTTTCTCCAGAAGATAGAAATATAATAGGGGTCTATCCGATGAAGGGTAAGTTATTAAATGTCAGGGGCGAGGCTCTTAAAAAGATTAATGAGAATAAAGAGATTAATGAGATTAAAAAGATTATGGGTTTGGAGACGGGGAAAGAATATGAAAATGTGAATGACCTCAGATACGGTAAGATTATGTTCATGACGGATCAAGATTTAGACGGTAGTCATATCAAAGGGTTGTGTATCAATGTCTTTGAATGTTTATGGCCTTCTCTTTTGAAGATTGACGGGTTTATTGGCTTTATGAACACGCCCATTTTGAAAGCATCCAAGGGTGCCAAAAGCGTTTCCTTTTATAACGAATCTGACTATGATTCATGGAAGGAGGAAAACCCCGGTTGGAAAATTAAATATTACAAGGGTTTAGGTACAAGCACAGGTGTAGAATTCAAAGAATATTTTAAAGATAAGAAGGTGGTAGACTTTTATGTAAAGGAAAAGGATGACGAATGTATTGATATGTTATTTAACAAAAAGAAGGCGGACTCGCGAAAGGAGTGGCTGACGTCTTATGACCGCGACCTGCGGGTAGACAACCGAGACAAGACCTTGTCTATTGGAGACTTTGTAAATAAAGAGATGATTCATTTCTCTAAATACGACTGCGATCGTTCTATTCCCAATTTGATGGATGGTCTAAAGGTCTCTCAGCGAAAGATTCTTTATAGTGCATTTAAAAAGAATTTAACAACCGAAATCAAGGTGGCACAGTTTAGTGGTTATGTCTCGGAAAATTCCGGATACCATCATGGCGAGGCAAGTTTGAACGGTGCGATTGTAAATATGGCGCAGGACTTTGTGGGTTCAAACAACATCAATTTGTTTTCGCCTAACGGTCAGTTTGGAACACGTCTTCAGGGCGGTAAAGACAGTGCATCGGAGAGGTATATCTTTACAAAACTAGAAAAGATTACTCGCTATCTCTTTAATAAAAGCGACGACCATATTTTAAGTTATTTAAATGATGACGGTCAGCCCGTTGAACCCATCTTCTATGTTCCGATTATTCCTATGATTTTGGTGAATGGTTCAAAGGGAATTGGTACGGGGTTTAGCACTGAGATTCAGTGCTTCAACCCAAGAGATTTGGTTCAATACATTTTAGATACTCTTGCAAAAAGGCCTGCAAACAAGGATTTTGTTCCTTATTACAGAGGCTTTCGCGGAACAATTGTGAAAGAAACCGACACGCGGTTTATCACAAAGGGTGTCTATGCGATTAAAAAGAATATCGTAGAGATTACTGAACTTCCTGTTGGAACTTGGAACGAAGATTACCTTATTTATCTTGATAAGTTGGTTGAAGATGGCGCGATTAAAGATTTCAATGACATGTCAACCGATAAGATTGTTAACTTTAAAATAACCCTTGGAAAGGAGTTTAATGAAGAGGAGATTGTAAAGACGCTGAAACTGTACTCGTATCTATCCTTTTCAAACATGAACTTGTTTAATCACGAAGAGAAACTGGTACATTACAATACGATTCATGAAATATGCGATGACTTTATTATTCAAAGGCTACGATACTATGATATGCGTAAAGAATATCTTCTGTCTGTTTTAACAAAAGAGATTGAGATTTTAAAAAATAAATACAACTACATTCAAGAGATATTAGAAGAGACGCTTGACCTGCGAAAAAAGAGTACTACTGAAATATGCAGTATTCTTTTGGAGAAAGGTTATTCAAAAATAGAGGGGTCTTATAATTATCTTATCAAAATGACAATGGACTCTGTATGCGAAGAGAATGTAAATCATTTAAAAAGTCAATACAAGGAAAAAGAGGCAGAATATAAAGAAATAGAAGGAGTTACCATTCAGGATTTATGGAGCAAAGAACTTAAGGATTTGGAAAAAATATTATAATATAATATATGGATTATCTCAAATTAAAAGAAATGCGGATGAAGAAGATTAAACAATTACTAGAAAAGAAAGACCCAGAACAGTTGAGATTTATTTTATCTTTGGAAAAGGGTAAAAAGTCATTCAATCCTAAAAGGAAACCTCATAAGATTAAAATTACGGGTCCAAAGAGAGTAATATCTAAGAGTAAGCGAAGAAGTATTTCAAAGAGAGTAATATCTAAGAGTAAGTCAAGAAGTATTTCAAAGAATAGAATATTAAAGAAGAGTAAGCGAAGAAGTATTTCAAAGAATAGAATAAATTCTAAGTCAAGTAAGAGAAAGATAATGAATCCTCTGTTGAAATAAATCTAAAAAAATCTTTTGAACTCCAAGCCTTTATCCTTATGGATATAGGTTGGCATGTCTAGTGGAGAGATTAAGGTAGAAGAATCTTTTTTATATTTTATATAAGACTCTATTTCGCTATATATTTTTGGTGCACAATGCGCGATGACTCTAGAATTTAATACCTCAATCTGCTGAGTAATATTATCAGGATGATTTAAACTATACTGCAAAAAAGTTGACCTCATAATAACATACAATTGATCGTAATCTTGCGTATCAATAATATGTGTATTATTTGATAATTTATATACCGCTGCTTTAATACCGTTTTCTATAATAGTAACATTTGCAGCTGAAAAAAACAAGACAGACAACTGGGAGTTTTGTAATGTATGTTTCAAAGCATTTGAAAAATAGGTTTTATCTACACTTTTCACCTTTTCTTGAAGAAATAGGGGCGTTCCACTAGGAAGATTTAATAAATTTATACGTCCATTTGATTCCATTGAACTATATAATATTTTATTTTTTTATTATAATGGACTTTTATAAAAGCATTTTAATTCTAGCAGTATTAAGTTTAATCATTGTATTGTCAATATTTGGCGTTATTTTATCAAACATGAGTAAGAAGCAGATATACCCAGCAAGTATTTCAAAATGTCCCGATTACTATAGTTTAGTTTCTGGAACATGTGTTTCAAATGAGACTCTTTATTCAAAAAGCGCCGATTCAAAATGCGGTAATGTTGATTATACTACCGATTATTATAATGTCTCGGGAACAGGGCCTAACAGCGGGCTATGTTCAAAAAAGAAATGGGCGAATGAATGCGGAGTATCTTGGGACGGAATTACAAATAATAGTAATATTTGTTATTAGTTAAAGTATAGTTTATATAAAAAAATAATGGCTGATGACAAGTTTAAAGAATTAAAACGTTGTTTAAATTCAACAAAACCTATATATATCTATGGTAAGTCAGGTGTCGGAAAAACCGAGTTGATTAAAAAACTTGATAACGTTCATTTTATTTCCATACAGGATATAAATGATTATGAAGACATTCTTCTTTTTATGAAACCAAGTATTATTGAATTATTTAATAAAAAGGAGTGTTCTAAAATATGCGTGATAGATAATATTGATTACTTACATACTCACGAAAAAAAAGTACTTACAAGTTTTTTAAAACAATTTAAGTTAGAAGAAAAGAAGAAAAAAACCCGAAGCTTTTCTATTATTTTATGCGGGACGAATATACACGACAAAAAAATAAAAGAAATCCTAAAATTATCAAACATGATCACGATACAAAAAGAGGTTTATCTATCCCATAATCAGTACGAGAAAAACATTCAACATAACATAAGACAGATTATGATGAAAGAATTTAACGAAGACAATATTATAGAAAATGAAAAGGCTACACAAGCCCTATTTTTTCACGAAAACATCGTGGATTGTATCAAACCCGAACACTATTCTTTTTATTACAACTTTCTAGAAAATATTTGTGTGGGTGATTATTTTGATAGAATAAGTTTTCAAAAACAGTTATGGATATTTAATGAAATGACCTATTTTATCAAAATACTTCATAATTATTATTTGTATAAAAAAACAAAAATACCATGTAAAAAGGTTCCCGAATATAGATTCACAAAGGTACTAACAAAATACAGTAATGAATATAACAATAACACTTTTATTATTGGATTGTGTAATAAATTAAATTGCTCTAAAAAGGAGTTGTACTATAGAATTGTACGAAAAAATACGGAGGAACTTAGTCAAATAGAAATTAACCGCGCTTCCTTATATTTTCAACTAAAAGCTTAATATAATCCTTGCATTTATCTAATTCTTGACGCAATTCCAAACATTCTTCGGTTTTATGCTTTAGAGCCTCTAACAATTCCTTTGGATTTATCTGAAATGACTTATTTTCAGATGTATTTATGGTAATCATCTTCGCCTTTTCTTCTCTCCTTTTAATTTCTAACAATACGTCAGGCTTATTTTGAATGTCTCCAGGCAGATAATCTTTTAAAAGCAAGGGCAGGTCGGTTGTATAAAACTTTTGCAATTCTTTTGACTTTACAAATACCTTTACCTTTACAGACGATTCCTTGCAGTTTGGATTATCTGGATCTATTAACTTTCGTTTATCAAAAGTATTTTGTTCATGCGAAAAGACAAGAATCGTTTTAAATGGGTCTAATTGAATAAAGGGTATCGTGTAGTTTTTTAAAAAGAATTTCTCTTCGGCTAACTGCGCCGAGTCTTCGTATTTGGTTTGCTTTAAAAGTTCTCTTTTAAATGCAAAGGTTCCGGCCGTTGCGTGATTTGGTCCATACGGACCAAACCGATACATTTTATTCATTTCGTTAAACCATAAATAAACTTCGCTTGTTCCGGCACATAACGCCTTTGAACCCATTAATTTTTCAACCGAATGTTCAACTCGTTGAGGCGGATAATAGTCATCATCGTCTATATAAACTAAGATTGCATCGTCCTCTTTAAAGGTGCATTGGTCGTGCATAAAATTTCGCTTTTCTCCAAGGGCCATTTTCTTTTCAACCGGTACATACTTTACAAAAGGAATGTGTGAGACAAGATCGCCTATCTTATCTGTACCGTCATCTATAATTACCCACTCCATAAGCGCCTTGGGATAGGTTTGATTCATCACGACTTCAATAAGCCCTCTGAAAAAGGGGCGCCTATTAAAGGTAGGAGTGCATATACTAACTCGCGGTTGAGACATTATACAATTAGATAATTATAATTTATATTAGTTTTTAAACATTATAAACCCAACTGCTACCGTAATAAATATCGCAATGTATAATAAATAGGCACCAAGCACATCCTCTACATGTATTAATAAAAGAAATAGTAAAAGCACCATCACCACATGCAGAGCAGGTGTTATTATTTTAGTAAAATTTTTTGTTCTAAAGGGTAAAATAAAGGCACTGTATGCTATTTTAAACGCAATATATAAAGAAGCGCTCAATGCCATAAAAAATGGAAGAAAAACTCCAAAAATAGAACCTAAGAAGGTAAATATATTTACAATAAAGAAGAATATATTGGTTGTACTTAAGTCGGGTAATCTTATCAAACGAAACATGTTAAATATAAAATCTATCACCTGTCTGGTTATCGTTGACATATCCTTACCTAGTTTAATTTTAGTTGGATCCAAATCTTCAGGCAAAAGCTTCAATACAAAATTAATGGAGGTTATAATTGCGAAAAAGGACAAAAACATGCATTCTACCGATGACGAGGATATAATCATCGCGAGTAATGCGCTTACATTTGCATAAATTGTCGCGACCGACAATATTAAAAATAATGGGATGACAATAATAATTACCATGGATAGTATGCTAATTAAATTCATAATAATAATATTAATAAACCCTCTTTTACCATTTGTATCCAGAAAGCTACCTGGATCAAAATCCTTATATCCACCGTTATCGTATTTGAAATAGGGTTTAAGTACTCCTTTGTTTATATTTTCAACTAAAAAATAGAAGGTGACCAATAAAATAGTAAAGGGTACGTATACAGGAATCTCAGAAAGCATTTGTAAAGAACCGTGCAAAATATTCAATGTCTTTTGAATCCATACAAAGTTATGTAATCTTAAATACAACATCCAATAAACTAAAACTGCAAATGCTCCGCTTGTATTTGTGGTGTCTTTACATTTTTCTTGAAATTCTGAAGAAAATTTATAGGCCTTTCTACCATTCATGATATCGTTAAAAATTTCAATAATTGGTTTATCCTCATCCTTTTGTCTCGGAGGATCTTGAAAGTCAACTGTACCGCCACAAAATCCACCCTCGTTTTTTATTGTAGTTATATCATACTTATATTCGGCCGAGACAAAGGGGAATTTTTTTAAATCGGTTGGATATAAAAAATTAGGGTCCGCTTTAAGTATCAATAACATGGTTATCACAAATACTGAAATTACAAATATAACGACAAAATCATTAAAAAATAAATAGAATAATCTTGTTATATTATCCATGGTAGAAGACGACGTGTAAATGGCATCCGTTTTTAAAAATTCGGCTTGTGCGGTTGTATTTTTAACATAGGTATTCTTCGCACTATCTATTGCTTTAACCCCCTCTTTTGTTGCATTCAAAAGTTTTTGTTGTTCAGATTCTTTAATACTAACGGTTCCTCTGTTTACTTCATATTTGTTTATACCCGCAGGATTTCCTTTAAATCGGTATTGTGTTGAGTTATTGGTTAATACTATGGTTGTTCCATTTTCTGTATTGGTGGATGATGGTGCAAAAGTAATGGTAAGTTTAGAACTGGGTCTAGTCCCTGTTAATTTATAGCCCTTTGAACTATTTTCAATTTTAAATCCGCTAGATATTTTGATAGAGGTTGAATCGGGGCCAACCAGCGTATAGGTAACCGTTGTATCATCTTCAGGTAAATCA
>Ga0114966_10005717_pt1 | contig 10472 bp, 9 predicted proteins | sample M_130207_XF_Meta_FD_87029 | JGI IMG/M metagenome (GOLD analysis project Ga0114966, IMG submission 87029) | Freshwater microbial communities from Lake Montjoie, Canada to study carbon cycling - M_130207_XF_MetaG | ecosystem: Environmental > Aquatic > Freshwater > Lake | place: Lake Montjoie...
CGAGCGCTTTAGGAGCCGTCGACGCCTTGGGCCGAGCAGGGGCGGCCGCGACGCGGGCGGGCGGCGTGGTGCGCACGGGACGGGCCGGCGTGGTAAACGCCGTCGTGGCGACGAGCACGACGGACATTCCAGCCAGCGAAAGCACAGGGAAACGGCGGGGCATGGCGAATCCTGGGAGCAGGACGAACGGGAGCCGACGCGACGACGTCGCGGGTCACTCCCGGAAATTTACGCAATCCGGACGGGAACGCTGAAGCGGGAACAGTGACGGCTGCCAAAGCTGATCGACCGCAGCCGTCCCCAACAGTACCCCAACCTCGTCGGCCCGTGCCGTAGCGCCACGGTATATTCCATCATATGAGTCGCGCCGAAATCACCACGCCGGAAGCCCTCGCCGACGAGAGCGTCGTCGAGCTGTCCCTTCGCCCCCAGCGACTGGTCGAGTTCATCGGCCAGAAAAAGGTCAAGGACAGCCTCGGCATCGCGATCGCCGCCGCCCGTGCGCGGAAGGAGCCGCTCGACCATACGCTCTTCTTTGGCCCGCCGGGGTTGGGCAAGACCACCCTCGCCGACCTGATGGCCCGCGAGCTAGGCGTGAATCTCACCACCACCTCGGGGCCCGCCCTCGAAAAGCCGGCCGATCTCGTCGGCCCCCTCACCAATTTGCGTGAGGGCGATGTGCTGTTCATCGACGAAATCCACCGCCTGCGTCCGATCATCGAGGAGTTTCTCTATCCGGCGATGGAAGACTACCGGATCGACATCCGACTGTCCGATGGTCCCAAGGCGCAGACCGTCACGATGAACATCGAGAAATTCACACTGGTGGGCGCCACCACTCGGCTCGGTATGCTCACCGCCCCGCTCCGCGCGCGCTTCGGCATCGTGCAGCAGCTGGGCTTCTATCCGGTGGACGAGCTCGAAGTGATCGTCCGTCGCACCGGCGAAGTCTTGAAGGTCGAAATGGACCCGCTTGGGGCGCATGAAATCGCCAAGCGCTCGCGGGGCACGCCGCGAGTGGCGAACCGCCTGCTGCGCCGCGTACGCGATTACGCGCAGGTGTGCGCGGACGGACGCATCACGCTCGAGGTCGCGCAGGCGGCGCTCGAGTTGAACAATGTCGACCATTTCGGACTCGACGACATGGACGCCCGTCTGCTCAAGTCCATCATTGAAAAGTTTGACGGGGGACCGGTTGGGCTCGGGACGATCGCGGCGGCGATCGGCGAGGATCCGGGTACGATTGAAGAGGTATACGAGCCGTTCCTGGTGCAGCACGGATTTCTGCAGCGGACACCACGTGGACGCGTGGCCACCGCGCATGCCTATCGCCACCTCGGCTACGTTCCTCCTCTTGGCGCCTTCGAACAGCCCACCCTGTTCTAAGCGCTGCACCATGACAGCAATGTCCGACCGCTTGGTGCGGGCCACACGGCGCGCACTCGCATTCCTCCTGTCTGCGTCCGTCGCGTCACTCGCGACGCGCGCGCTCGTTGCGCAACCGATGACGCCGCCACCGATGATGCCGCCACCGACGGCGCGTCTCTCTGCGGCGCACCTCGCGGACTCCATCGCCGCGAGTGGTGATACCGTGCGGGCAGTCGCCCTGCTCGATTCCGCCCTGCGCCGTGCCCCGCGTGACGCCGCGGCGTGGCACCAGCTCGGCCTGCTGCAGTGGAACCGGGCGCGCAGCGCGCGCAATCCGAACGTCATGAAGGATCAGCAGAAGATCCGGATGCTGATCGCCGCCGATACGGCGCTGCGTCTCGCCACGCAGCTCGCGCCCGACAGCGCGCGCTACTGGTTGAGCCTGAGTCGCTTCAACATCCAGTCGGGGGTATCCACCATGCGCTTCGCCTCGAGTGGGCAGGCGCGCGACGGCATGTCGGCGGCCGAGCGCTCTGGGGAAAAGCTGTTACTTGCCGAGGCCGCCGACATGGCTGGCATGGCCGCATGGCGCAGCTACGATGCGCTGGCGAATCGGGGGCTACCCAGCGGTATGTCGAAAGTTCAGCTGGGCAGCGTCAACTGGAATCGCAACAACGCTCGCGACTACGTCAACTCGATTGCCAACAAGATCGAACCGCCCACCGGCGACAACGATCATGCAACCGCGCTCGACTACTTTTCGCGTGCGGTCGCGGCCGACTCCAGCAATCTCCGCTACAGCCGTCACTTGTACATGGCATACGCGGAGCGCAAGAAGTGGCCGGAGCTGGCCACGGTGGCCGCGTTGCGCGCCCGTCAGTTCCCCCTCGACTTCCAAGCGCAGCTGGCGCTCGGCCTAGCCTATCACCGACTCGCCGACGAGACGCGCGCCACTCACGCGTTCGATAGCGCCTTCGTACTTGTGGACGAGAGCGAGGCGAACCGGCTCAAGAACCTGTCGCGCATTCTGCGCCCGCGCGCACCCAAGGAACTGAAAGGGCAGATCGGCGACTCGGCCGGCTGGGCCAAACTGCCGCCATCGCAGCGCGACGGATTGGAATCCATGTTCTGGATGATGAGCGACCCGCTGGCGCTCACGCAGGAGAATGAATTCCGACTCGAGTTTCTGTCGCGCGTGGTGTTCGCCGATTTTCGTTGGACGATCGACGAAATGGCACTGCGCGGCGCCGACACCGACCGCGGTGACGTGTACGTGCGATACGGGCCGCCGGACTTCGAGATGACGATTCCCGGCAGCTCGACGGACGACCGCACGCGACTTGACGGCGGCGTGACGCTGGTGTGGGACTACAACAACAAACTCACCTTCTTTTTCGACCTGCAGCCGGGCTTCGCAACGGGACGGCTCTCCTTATTCGACCGTAACTATGTAGAGACACTACGCGACGCGATTCCGGTATCGTTCGCCAACGTGCCCGCGGCGCGCCTGCTCGACACTATACCGATGCGCATCACCCGCTTCCGGTCGGGGGCTGATTCCAGCGATGCCGTGATCGCGGCCAGCGTCCCGATCGACTCGCTGGTGCGCACCAACACACGCGATCGGGTCCCCGTCGATATTGACCTGCGCATTTTCGACCAATTCGTGAAAGTGCGTGGCATGGAGTCCGACCAGCTCACGTTTGCGCGGGACAGCGGCCACGCACCGCTCGAGCGCAACTGGACGCGACGGGTGGGACCGGGCATCAATGTGGTGCGCGTCGAAGCCCTCCAGGCCGACAGCAAGCGCGGCGCACGAGCGATGTCGCGGCTTGCCCCCGCGACCAACGTCGGTTTCGGCATGAGCGATGTGCTGCTGGGGAGCAAGCCGGAGCTCCGCGGCGGCATGACGCAGCCGTCACGCTGGCGTGACGTCGCGATCACACCGACCGCCGGCAGCCTCGCGCGCGGCAGCTCCATCGGTCTGCTCTGGGAGATGTACGAGCTCGTGCCGCGGGATGGCATGACGAAGTACCGCGTGGCAATCACCGTGGAACGCGAGGACCGCATGGGCGCCGCGGGCTTCGCCGTGCGCGTCCTCGACAATCTCGGTCGGGCCGTGGGGCGCGCGCAGCAGTCCCGTGATCGTTTCACCATCGCCTTCGACCGGCAGGGGAGCGCACTCCCCGTGCTGGTCGAGTACCTCTCGCTCGACATGACGCAGGCGCCGTCTGGCGGCTACCGCTTGCGGGTCGAAGTCACGGACCTCGCGAATCAGAAGAAAACGACGCGGAACACCGGATTCATCGTGCGCTGAGGGATTAAAACGAGCCCGACTGTTGCGTTGCAGCGCCGATTCGGTTGTCTTTCTGCGCATTCCATGACCGCAATGCCTGACTCCGCCGACGCGCTGCCCCACAAGGGCACCCGCACGTCCGATTATGACTACGAGCTCCCCGAGGAGCGCATCGCGCAGCGTCCCGTCGAGCCGCGTGATGCGAGCCGTTTGCTCGTGGTCAACCGGCGCGACGGCAGCATCGCCCATCGCACCTTCCGCGACATCGCCGAATTGATTCCGGCCGGCGACGCGATCGTGGTCAACACCACCAAGGTGTTCCGCGCGCGACTGCTTGGGCATCGCGAAAGCGGCGGTCCAGCGGAGATTCTGTTGCTCCGCCCAGTCAACGGTGACCACTACGAAGCGATGATCCATCCGGGCGGCAAGCTGCGCCCGGGCCGCGTGGTCACGATTGCCCCCGACTTCCGGGTCGAGATTGTGGACACGACGCCCCGTCACACGCGCATCGTGCGCCTGCATACGAATGGCGATGTGGCCGGTACGATCGAGAAGTACGGGCATGTGCCCCTGCCGCCTTATATCGAGCGCGCGGACGAATCGGGCGACATCGCCCGGTACCAAACGGTGTACGCAGAGACAATCGGCTCGGTCGCGGCCCCCACGGCTGGCCTGCACTTCACCCCCGACCTGCTCGACGTGCTGCGCACCCGCGGCGTGGAAATGGCGAACGTGCTCCTGCATGTTGGCGCCGGCACGTTCCGCCCGGTCAGCGACGACGATCCGTCGCAGCACGTGATGCACGAGGAATGGTGCGAGGTCACGAGCACCACCGCGCAGCAACTGAACGCCGTGCGCGAGCGCGGCAATCAGGTGTGGGCGATCGGCACGACCAGTGTGCGCACGCTCGAAACCGCCACCGATGCTCATGGCGTGCTGCATCCGTTCAGCGGCGAGACGAGCATTTTTTTGCGTCCGCCCGCCACCATCCGCGGCATCGACAAGCTGGTCACGAACTTTCATCTGCCGAAGTCCACCCTCATCATGCTCGTGGCCGCCTTTGCCGGCTACGACCTCACGATGCAGGCGTACCGGACGGCCGTGGCCGAGCAGTTCCGGTTCTATTCGTACGGCGACGCGATGTGCGTCCTGTAGGTTTAGACATGCCCCGTCGGAACTGATCTCGCTGAGGCGCAGAGAGCGCAGAGAACACAGAGGGTACCACGTTTGGAGTGGCTCTTTTCTTGAATTGTTTTTGCGGTTCTCTGCGGTCTCTGCGATCTCCGCGTTCCCTGCGTGATCAGTTCATCGCCCTCTCTGACGCCCCGACCTCCCGCGAAGCCCCTTAGTGACCGCTCCGTTCTCCTTTCAGCTTTCCGCCACCGACGGCCTCGCCCGCGCGGGCCAGTTCACGACGCCGCATGGCGTGATGAACACGCCGCAGTTCATGCCGGTGGGCACGCTGGCGTCGGTCAAGTCGCTCGATCCCGAGGATCTGCAGCGCCTCGGCGCCACGATGATCCTGGCCAATGCGTATCACCTACGCCTGCGGCCCGGTGACGAGATGATCCGCACCATGGGCGGGCTGCATCGCTTCATGCACTGGGACGGCCCGATGCTCACCGATTCCGGTGGCTTTCAGGTGTTCTCCCTGGAAGGACTGCGCACGATCAACGAGCAGGGGGTGGAGTTCCGCAGCCATCTCGATGGGTCGTTACAGCAGTTCACCCCCGAATCCGTCATGCGGATCGAGCGGAACCTCGGAGCCGACGTGATCATGCAGTTCGATCACGTGGTCCCCGGGCAGACCGAGGCCGGTCTGGCGCGGGTCGCCATGGAGCGGAGCATCCGCTGGCTGGAGCGGTGTCGGGTGGAATTCGACCGGCTGCTTCGGGAAGACCCCGACGCCCCGACCCCGGTGCAGGCGCTGTTCCCCATCGTGCAGGGGGGTATACACGCCAATCTGCGGCGGGAATCGGCCACGGCCATCCGCGATGCCGCCGACTGGGTCGGGCTGGGCATTGGCGGGCTCTCGGTGGGTGAAGCCAAGCCCGACATGTACGCCATGCTCGATGTGGTGAACGAGGCGCTGCCCACGGATCGCCCGCGCTATCTCATGGGCGTCGGCTTCCCCGAGGATCTGGTGGAAGGCGTGGCGCGCGGGGTCGACATGTTCGACTGCGTGGCGCCCACGCGCATGGGGCGGACCGGCGCCTTTTTCACGACCACGGGCCGGCGGAGCATCAAAAATGCCGTTTGGCGCCTGGACCCGGGGCCGCTCGACGACGAGTGCACCTGCTCGGCCTGCCGTCGCTTCTCCAAGGCCTACATCCGCCACCTGTTCGTGTCGGAGGAGATCCTCGGACTGCGCCTCCTGAGCCTCCACAATGTACATTTCCTCGTCGCGCTGATGCGCGATGCGCGTGCCGCTGTTCAGGCTGGCACGTTTCAGGGCTGGAGCCGTGACTGGCTCGCCCGCTATCACTCACGATCGACGCCTTCATGAGCTTCTCCGTTCTTGCCAGCTTCGCCGCCCTGCAGTTGGGTGGCAACAGTCAGATCGCCTCCATGATTTTTATGTATGGCGCGATCTTCGCGATCTTCTACTTCGTGCTCATCCGTCCGCAGCAGCGGCAGCGGAAGGCGCACAATGAGTTGGTGCAGGCCCTCAAGAAGGGCGACGAGATCGTCACGGCCGGCGGCATGGTCGGCGAAGTCGTGCACATCAGCCCGGTCAACAAGGACGGCGCGGTGAGCATGGAAGACCGGATCACGATCAAGTCGGGCGAGTCGAAGGTGATTGTTGAGCGTGGCCGCATTACGCGTGTCGGCTCCTCCTCCCCGGCGGCCTGAGGTATCCGTGTCGTTGCTCGATATTCACGTCCTGGGTTCGCCGATCCTTCGTCAGGACACAGAACGCGTCGAGCAGTTCACGCCGGAATTGCGGCGGCTGGCTGACGACATGTTCGACACGATGGACAAGGCGAAGGGCGTCGGTCTCGCGGCACCGCAGGTCGGGCGACGCGAGCGGCTGGCGGTGGTCGAGGTGGATGACACGCGATTCGTCGTCATCAATCCCGAGATCATTCTGAAGGAAGGGTCGGTGCGCGGGGAAGAAGGCTGTCTCTCCATGCCCGAGGTCTACGCCGACGTCGACCGGTTCTCCCGCGTCATCGTGCGCGCACAGGACATCGATGGCGTGTGGTACGAGGTCGAAGGCGCCGACCTGCTGGGACGGTGCCTGCAACACGAAATCGATCACCTGCATGGCCGGATGTTCACCGACCGCCTCAGCCTGCTCAAACGTCGCGCCGCGATGCGCGACTGGGAGTACGAGAAGGCGAAGTACCCGAAGCTCCTGCGTGTGCTCCCCGTCGGCGATCTGCCGAAAGAGCGCGACGCCACCGCACCCGACACGAAGGCATAACCGGAGACCGCCCCACCCGTGCGCATTCTCTTCTGGGGCACTCCCGATTTCGCCGTTCCGCCGCTCCGCGCGCTGATTGGCGAAGGGCATGACGTGGTCAGCGTCGTCACGCAGCCCGACAAGCCGCGCGGCCGGTCGCGCACGCAGCTCGATCCGTCGCCGGTCAAGCACGTCGCCCTCGAAGAAGGCATCCCCGTGCTGCAGCCCGAGAAGCCGCGCGGCGACGAGTTCCTCGATGCCATGCGCGCGCTCGCCCCCGACATCTCGGTGGTCGTCGCCTACGGGTGCATCCTGCCCAAAGCGGCCATCGATCTCCCGTCGCTCGGCACGCTCAACATTCACGGCTCGCTCCTTCCCGCGCTGCGCGGTGCGGCGCCGATTCAAGCCGCCATTCTCGAAGGCCTCACGGAAACGGGGATCACGATCATGCAGATGGTGCCCGCGCTCGATGCGGGCGACATGCTGCACGTGCTGCGCACCCCGATCGAGTCCGACGAGACGTACGGTGAGCTGCACGACCGTCTCTCGGAACTCGGCGCGCTGGCCATCGTGCAGGCCTTGGCGATGATCGATGCGCAGATCGTACAGCCGATCGCGCAGGACGACGCGCAGTCGACGTACGCCTCGAAGATCGATCGCGATATGGCACGCCTTGATTTCACTTGGTCGGCCGAGCGCGTGTCGCGGGTGACGCGCGCGTTCGACCCGCGACCGGGCGCCTTTGCCAGCTTGCGCGGCATGGAGACGAAGCTGTTCAGCGTGCGCGTCGTGGGCGATGGCACCAACGACGATCTCGACGAGCCCACGCTGGCGAGCCCGCCGGGTACGGTGCGCTCGGTAAACGACGAGGGGCTGCTGGTCCGCTGTGGCGAAGGCGCCGTGCGCTTCATGGATGTGCAGCCCAGCGGCAAGCCGCGGATGACCGCCGCCGCGTTGGCGCGTGGGCGCGGTGTGTCGGTGGGCGATCTGCTCGAGCCCGCGTGAGTCACGGCCTGAGAACCTGCGTGAGAACCTGCGTGAACAGACTATGATGGCCGTTGTGAAGAAGAAGCCGCTCAACATGCTGGGCATCACCGAGTCGCGGGCGGCGGCGGCGATGGTGCTGGCCGACCTGCGCAATGGCGCGATGCTCGACGCGGCCTTCGAGCGGTACGTGGTACCGCTCGACGCGCGCGACCGCCGCTGGGTGCAGGAGTTGCTCTGGGGCATGCTGCGCACGCGCAACCGTCTCGATGCCATTCTTGCCGAGCGCGTGCGTGGTGGCATCGCGAAAATCGACGTCGACGTCGCCGACTTGCTGCGCCTCGGCTCGTATCAGCTGCTCAGCATGGGCAGCGTGCCGGCCTATGCGGCCATCGGTCAGACCGTCGAGCTCACGAAGCGCCGACATGGCATTGGTGCCAGCAAGTTGGTGAATGCCGTGTTGCGCCGCATCGATCGCGAACGCGATACGATCGAGCCGCCGGTGCCGGCCGAGCCACTCGAAGCGCTCGCGCAGCAGTATTCACATCCGCGGTGGGCGATTGCGCGCTGGGTTGATCGCTGGGGCATGAGCGACACCGAGCAACTGCTGGCCGTGAACAACGAGCCCGCCTCGATCACCGTGCGCCCGTATGGCGTGGATCGCACGCAGCTCGAGGACATGCTCACGGGCGCCGGCGTGACCACGCACGTCGTGCCGCTGGTGCCCGACTCCATTCGACTTGGCCCCGGCGTGGCCCTGACCGAGCTGGGTGCCTTCAAGCAGGGCCTGTTCTTCGTGCAGGATCCGGCGGCCACCCTCGTCGCGCGGTATGCGTTCGTCCCCGAGGGCGGCGTGGTGGTTGATTTGTGCGCCGCACCGGGCGGCAAGGCACTCGAGCTCTCCCGCCGCGCGCGACTGGTGTTCGCAGCGGACGCCAAGATGGCGCGCGTCGAGCGCATGCTCACCGGATTCGGGCGACTCGATGCGACCAATCTCATTCCCATCGTGTGCGATGCGCGGCATCCCGCCATTGGGGAGGCCGATGTGGTGGTGATCGACGTGCCCTGCACCGGCACCGGCACCTTCCGCCGTCACCCTGATGCACGCTGGCGCTTGCGCGTGTCCGATTTCGCCGTACTGCCCGCGTTGCAACGCGAGATTCTGCTGGCCGCCGCCTCGATGGTAAAGCCCGGCGGATTACTCGTCTACAGCACCTGTTCGCTCGAGCTCGAAGAGAACGACGACCAGATCGAGTCGTTTCTCGCCACGCACAAAGAGTTCACGTTGGAGCCGCCGCCGGCGGGTACGGTACCGGACTCGGTGTTGGACAACGGGCTCCTCCGCGTGTTGCCGCAGCAGCACGGCACCGACGGTGCCTTCGCGGCGCGGTTGCGGAGAAACGCGTAATGGCCGCTGCCAACAAAACCGCGACGCGCGGACCGCGGACGACGCCGACGCGCACCTGGCTCATTCGCGGCACGATCGCCGCTGTGGCCGGACTCATCCTGGGCGGGGCCGGCGGCGTGGTCACCGTGCGCACGCTTGAACCGGGGCGCGCCAACGCGATCGATTCGGTGCAAGCGGTGCTCGACAGCATCGCACGCGGCACGATCCCCGAGCCCACCGCGGCCGAACGCGATCAGGAGTTGCAGCGACAGGCCGACAGCGCCGCGCAAGTCATGCAAGCCACCGACAGCGCCGCCACCGACAGCGTGCTCGTGTCCATCCCCGACGTGATCGGGCTCGAAGAAGGCCCCGCCCGCGAGAAGCTGCTCGAAGCCGGTCTGCTCGTGGGTGAGGTGCAGTTCCGTGCCAGTAGCAGCCCGGCCGGCATCGTGCTCGCCACCACGCCCCCCGCCGGCAGCGTGCTCGCCGCCAGCGGCGCCGTCTCGCTCGTGATCAGCGACGGACGTTCCCCTGCTGACACACTCTTTACCCCTCAGCTCCATCCGGCTCCATGACCGTGCGTATTGCCCCCTCCGTGCTCAGCGCCGATTTCCGCAAACTCGGCGCAGAGATTGCCATGTGCGACGCCGGCGGCGCCGACTGGATTCATGTCGATGTGATGGACGGTCGCTTCGTGCCGAGCCTGTCGTTCGGTGTGAAGGTGATTGAAGCGGCGCGTCGCTCCAGCACGAAGATCATCGACGTCCATCTCATGGTCGTCGAGCCCGAGAACTATTTCGACGACTACGTGAAAGCGGGTGCTGATGTGCTCACCATTCACGCCGAAGCCGCGCCGCACCTCGACCGGCAGATCGCGCGCATCAAGTCGCTGGGGTGCAAGGCGGGCGTCGCACTCAATCCGGCCACGCCATTGTCGGTCATCGAGGAAGTCGCGCACATGGTCGACCTGGTGCTCATCATGAGCGTCAATCCCGGGTACGGCGGACAGCAATTCATCGAGTATTCGATCG
>Ga0114966_10005719_pt1 | contig 10471 bp, 5 predicted proteins | sample M_130207_XF_Meta_FD_87029 | JGI IMG/M metagenome (GOLD analysis project Ga0114966, IMG submission 87029) | Freshwater microbial communities from Lake Montjoie, Canada to study carbon cycling - M_130207_XF_MetaG | ecosystem: Environmental > Aquatic > Freshwater > Lake | place: Lake Montjoie...
CAGCCACTGGCATCCAAACTCCGTGGCAAGACGGCGCACCTTCGCATCCTTCATCATGCGCCTGGCCTGCGCCGCCAGCACTTTGGGATCGCGCAGCGTGCCATTCATGGCGAGGGAGCGCAGTTCATCGTCCGGCGCCGACGCCCAGAGAAAGTAGCTGAGGCGCGTGGCGAGCTCCCAATTATTCACCGGGCCGGTCTTGTCCGGCGCTTTCTCGCCGCGATACAAGAACGCGGGCGAGGTGAGTACGCGGACAAGCATGAGGCGTGGCTCGAAGGCCATGAGACCGGCGATCTCCTTTTCCGTGAGGGAACGCCTCCATGCCTTCTCCGCAAAGGCGAGCACGGCGGCTTTTTGCGGCTCGATGACGGCCTTCTTCTGCTCCTTGAATTTCGCGGCGGCGGCCAGGATGGGCTGGCGCAGCGGCTCGAAGGCGTCGGGCTTGGCGTCCTGCGTGGCGTATTGCCATAGCTGCTCGAAGACATCGACCTGCTTGAGCGGAGCCTCGCTGACGAAAAGCAGATCATCCCATGCACGGTCGAGTTCGCGGACCTCGGAGTCGGCCAGCATGAGGCGGCGCAGATGCTCGTCTTCGCGGTAAAACAGCGTGAGCGTGACCACTTCATCCACGGGCACGATGCGCGGATAGCAGAGGGAAATGGGGAACAGGGCGCGGAACTCGTCGAAAGCAGATTCGAATCGGCGACGGGCCTCGCTGACGTCGTTCACGATGACCGGGGCGCTGTGCCGGGTCACGAGGTTGTTGTCGGACCAATGGCCGTTCTTGAGCGAAGTCTCAGATTTGCCCGCGACGGGGCCTTTCGCAGCATCCGGCTTCTGCGAGAGCACCTGCATCTGCACGCTTCCGGCGGTTTTCGATGCCAGCCTGCCGGTGACGACAAACTCGGCGCCATTCGCGAGTGCGGCGGGTACCTGGACCTCGATCACCGAGGGCGCCTTGGCTTTCAAATCGGCCGGCTGGGACTGGCCCGGCCGTTCATTGGAAAACCGCTGCAGCAACGGCGAGTTGAGCGGGAAGTCCTTTTCAAGGAACTGCCGCACCCTGGCCGCGAGTGCCGGGGAGGGATTCTTCCGCCACTCCGCAATCGGTGCGGGCAAATCCGTCGCAGCTCCGGGCGCAACCGGCTGGCTGAGAAAATGCCACGGACCATGCGGATTGCCCGCGAGGATGTTCGGCGACACGTCCCTGGCGAGATCCCACGTCTTGGCACCGTCGGTGAGCGTCAGGTTGACACTTGTGAGGTCGCAGTCGTGGCTAGCCTTCGGGCCGATGACCAAGGCGACGATCTGCCCGGCCTCGACACGCACGTTTTCGAACGGGCCGAGTTTGAAAACCCCCTTGCCCTTTGTCTCGCCTTTCGCGAGGACTTCGCTGAGGGGGCCGCGGCGCAGTTCCAGCGCAAAAGTGACGCCATCCCCGCATTCGGGATGGGCGGCGGTCACATCGCCGTGGATTCGCAGCGTGCCCGCCTTTTCGGAACGCCACGCAATGACGGCGGCACGGGTCGGCGAGGGATGCGCGGCGACTCCGTGGGCCTTCATCTCGCCAGGGATGCGCACGGTGGCGTCGGATGAGTTCGCGAGCACGGCGAGATCCTGGTCGCCCTGCCAGCCCTTGATGAAGTTGTAGTCCGGCGTGCCGTCCATTTTTTTCGTGAGCAGCGGCTCGAGTTTCGTGGCGCCGTGGCCGAGATAATCGCGCCACGCGGCCACCAGGGCGGGGTCCGCGCCATCCTTGCCGGTCGCGATGGCGTCGAGGCATTGCTCGGTGCTTGCGATGATCTTCGTGCGTTGCGCTTCGAGGCGCTTCCCGAGCGCAAGCAGTTCGCTGACGGGCATGTCGGCCCTGCCTTTGGCGACGAGGCGCGGATTTTCCCAGACGACATCGTCATCCGCAGCGCCGTCGCCGCCGTCGGTCGTGGCAAGGTAAAGCGTCACGTCGCGTCCCGGTTCGAGCTTCAGGCGCATCTCATGTTGCGCAACGAGCGGCGTCACCGGCTCCTGCCATGATTTCGGGCCATTGACCTTGCCGATGTGGCCGACATTGGCGAATCGCCACAGGACTCCCTGCCACGGTTCGATGTCGGCGGCCGCGAGCTTGTTCTCGCGGAACTTCGCGCGCAGCGGATCCAGCAGCACGGACGGCTTCGTGCCCGTGAGTGCCTCGCGGAGGATTTGGAGGTACTTGGGGCTCAGCCCGTCGGCGCTGCCGCGGCCCTGCAGCGCATCGAGATATTTCGTGAGCGGCAGACGCCCGTTCCCGGTGCCGGTGTCGAGCTTGATGCCCTGGGCGACAGTTTGCGAGCCATCTCCGGTGGTCGTGTGTTTCGCGTAAATGGCACGGATTCGGCGGAGGGATTCATCCGTCCAATCCTGCGCCGAAGTGCTCGGCGACCAGCGAAGCCCGTTCGGGGTGAAAACGGCGTGCGCGGCGATGTCCTTGGCGGCGCCGAGATACTTCGTGAGCAGCGCGGGCGACATGACGAGCGCCGCGCCGGCGTTCGTGAATCCTTCGCCGGCGGCACCATCAAGGGGAAACTCGCTGAGGGGATCGAGCGACTCCACGCCCGTCAAATCGCGGATCGTGTAGCTGTATTCCATGTTCGACAGCCGCCTCAGCACCACGGGGCCGGGATCGCCCGCGTTGGCGAGCGCCACCTCGTCGAGCATCGCCCGCATCCAGCCCGTGAGCAGCTTCATCTGCTCCGGCGAAGGCCGCGGCTTGTCCTTTGGCGGCATCTCGCCGTCGCGAATCTGTTCCAGCGATCGCTCCCACACGACCGGATCGTGCTTCACAAGCGCGACCGACGTGAATCGCTCCAGGTCCAGATCCCCCTTCTGCTTCTTCGTCGAGTGGCACGTGATGCAATACTCCTCCAGCATCGGCCGGATGGTTTGCTGGAAGACCTGCCTTTGATCGGCAAAGGCATGGGAGGCAAAAGACGCGATGGCAATGAGTGCCATCCATTTTTTGCAGTGCATCTTCTTGCCGGTCCTCATGCGATTGTCAGGTTGCCTGCTGGTTTCATGGCTGCGTCTCCAGGGTTGCTCCGGGACGGTGATGGTGAAGTTGGCGGTGCTCATGAGAGGCGTTTTCGCTTTTGTGGGAAAGGGAGTTGATGGGACGTCAAAGGCATCTTCCGCCGGTTCAGACACCCGGAAGCCGCTCGGTCGAGTCGTTGAAGCGGTCGAGCTTCAGGCCGCCCCAGTCCATGAGGCTGAGGAACAGGCTGCACATGCGGCGGTTGGGCGCACCGGAGAAGTCGAGCGCGCGGCCGCCCCGGAGCTTGCCGCCGGCCCCGCCGAGCAGGACGACCGGCAACTGCTTGGATTCATGGTTGCCGTGCAGCATGCTCGAACAGTGCATGATGGTGGTGTTGTCGAGCAGCGTGCTCTCGCCTTCGCGGACCTCCGCCATCCGCGCGCAGAGATAGGCGAGCTGGGACATGAAGAACTGGTTGACCGCGACGAGTTCCTGCGGCTGGGTGTGGGCCATCTGGTGATGCTGATCTTTGGCACCGACGTGCGCGTGCGTGAGGATCGAGCCGTCGTTGCAATACTTGAGGGTCGCGATCCGCGTGGAGTCGGTGCGGAAAGCGAGCAGCGCAATGTCGTTCATGAGCCGCCAATATTCCGGGATTTCGCCGGGAATCCCGTCGGCCGGGCGCGGGCGATCGGGGGCGGTCAGGCTCGGTTTCCAGTCGCCGGCAGCGCGCTCCTTGCCGGCCCGTTTGATGCGGCCTTCGATCTCGTGGACGCTGCCGAGATACTCCTCGAACCGCTGACGGTCCGTGAGTGAGAGCCGCTTGCGCAGGGACCGGGCGTCTTCGAGCACGGCATCGACGACGCGGCGGTCGCCGCGGTTGCGGTCGGTGCGGAAGAGCTGATCGAAGGCCAGTGCCGGCCGCGTCTCGCTCCAAGTGGGCGACACCTCCGAACTCCAGGAGATATGCGAGCTGTAGAGCAACGGATGCCCGTCCTGGAGGCCGGGGATCGCATCCTCGCAGCCCAGCACCAGCGACGGGATTCGGGTGCGGTCGCCGATCCGCTGCGCCATCACCTGGTCGAAACTGACACCCGTGCGGACCTCGGTCTTCGACATGGGCGCGCCGCTGAGCATGTTCCCCGTCTGCATGCAGTGGATGACTCCGTTGTTGGCCTGTTCGTTCCACAGTCCGCGGAGGAAGACCATCCGCTCCTTCCATGGCGCCAGCGGAGTCAGGCAGGGCCCGAGCTCCATGGCGGCACCCTCGCCCTTGGCCCACCAGTGATTCGAGTGGAATCCCATGCCGGTGAAAGTGACGAGCGTGCGTGTCGGTGGCTGACTGGCAGTGCTCGCAGCCCGGACCGGGCGCATGCAATCGAGCAGAGGCAGTGCGAGGGTCGCTCCGATGCCGCGGAGCGCGTGGCGGCGGCTGATGAGCCAGTTGTTGCGTTGGATGTTCATGGGTTGAGTTTGGGTCGAGGTTCGGCGGTTCAGAAACAGGCGGATGGTGACGAATGGCTGGTGTCAGGGCGATGTCGCGGCGGTGGCGGCCGCGGGCCGGATGCAGCGAAACTGCTGGCTGCGGACGATGACGAGCAGGGCGTCCGACCAGCGGCCGCCGGCGGCCATTGTCCTGGTCAGTTCATCGACAAGCTTCCGGTCCGACAACTTCACGGCGCGGCCGAGCGCGTAGCCCGTCAGCTTGTGGGCAAGCGCCCGCAGCACATCCTCGCGCCGGGGGCCGGCGACGTAGGCCCGCAGGCCGGCGAAGTCGTCAATCTCGGTGCCGTCGCGAAGCGTCCCCCGGGTGTCGCCCGGTTTCAAGTCGCGGGCGGGCCGGAACCGGCCGAGGGCGTCGAACCGCTCCAGCGTCATGCCATAGGGATCAATGCGTGCGTGGCAACCGGAACAGGCTGGATCCTGACGGTGACGCTCGGTGATCTCGCGCACGCTGAGCCCGGCGGGCGGGGACTCGGGCAGCGGCGGCACGTTGGGCGGGACCTTCGGCAGTCGCTCGCCGAGCATCTGGGCCATCCACGCCCCGCGCTTGATGGGGCTCGTGCGGGCGGCCGCCGACTGCTTGGCGAGCACCGCGCCGAAGCCGAGCAGCCCGCCGCGGCCGTAGGCGGAAACCTTTTCGACGCGACGCCACTCCGGACCGCTTACGCCGGGGATGCCGTAGTGCTTGGCGAGCACGTCGTTGACGACCACGGCGTCGGCGGCGATCACGTCGGCGACCGGGCGGTCATTTACCAGGAGATCCTCGAAGAACCGCACCGGCTCCTCGGCCAACGTGTCCCGCAGGGCCGGCGTGAACTCGGGAAAGTGCTTCAAGCTCCGGCCGTGGTTGGCGACGAAGTCCCGCACCCCGAGCCAGCGGGCGCCGAACTCCTCGGCCAAGCCGCGCATCCGGGCGTCCTTCACCATCCGGCGCAACTGCTGCTCCATGACCGCCGGCTCGTGGAGCCGCGCTGCCTTCGCCCGCAGCTCGTCGTCGGGGATCGAGTCCCAAAGCAGGAAGCTCAGCCGCGTCGCCAGTTCGTCGCCCGATACCGGTTGCCAGCGCGGCCCGGTGGCCGGTTTTTCCACCCGGTAGAGAAACCACGGCGAAGAGAGGACGCGGGCGAGCGCGGAGCGAAACGCCGGATCGTGCTGGATGCCCTTGGCACGGTCGGCGCGGTACGACGCGAAAATCGCCGCGCGTTCGTCGGAGTCGAGCGGTCGTCGCCAGGCCCGTGCGGCGAAGGCCAGCAGCGCCTCCAGATGCCCCGGCTCCGCCGCGACTTGGGCCGCGAGGAAGGCCTTCTCCTCCCGTTTGATCCGCTCCTCGAACTTCTGGATGTAGAAGAACATGATCCGCGCGCCGTCGTTCGGCTTGCGGTAATACTGCACGAGTCCCGCATAGGCGGTCGGGGTGGCGAGCGCTTGCTCGCTCACAAATTCCAGTTCACTCCACAAGCGGTCGATTTCCGCCCGGCCTGCCCCGTCGAGAAGGAGCCGACGGAGCGGCTCGTCTTCGCGGTGGTACATGAAAACGCTGCCTTGGGCGTCCCTCGGGATGATCGGCTCGAAGAGAACCGCCGGCGGAAAGAGGGCGCGAAACTCCGCGGCCGGCCTGGCCCGCTCGGCGGCGACGCGCGGATGGACGATCTGGGCGGCCCGCGGATCGTCCGGCGTCGCCTTGGCGACCGGCTCGGCAAGGTTACCGCCGCCGCCGGTGGCGGCTATCAGGAAAGCCCGAAGCGCGGCCGTTTCCGGACTGCCTTCGTCGAGGCTCACATCCGCGCGGAGGAACCGCGGCAGCGTGAGCGACTTCAGCAGCGGAGCCGGCAGTTTCCGCAGATCGATGACGACTTCGGCACCCGCCGCCGTGACCAGAGCCGACTTGGGCACCGGTCGGCCCTGCGGATGAATACCAAACTTGAGCCCGGACGCCTCGACGGCGGCTCGCATTTCCGGCTGCTCCGCCAGCACCAGCGTGGGCCCGTCGCCTCCCTCCAACCGCAGCCGGTCCCAGACCACGAAGGTGTCGGGCTGCGCCGGAGCAACTGGCAACGCGACCAGCCGGAATAGCGCTTCGCGGGCGGCGCCCTCGACCCGCTCGCTGGCAACCACGCGGCGCAGATCCTCCCAGGCGGGAAAGCCGTTGCCGACGGCGAGGGCGGCATTCTTCTTGTAGTGGCCCAGAAACAGTTGCTCCTGCGTGGCCTTGATTGCCGCCAGGACCGGTGCCGGATCGGTGGTTGCCGCACGCCATTGTCCCCGGATGGGGTCGAGCACGGGCGAAACGGTCTTCCCGGTGAGTCCAGCCCAGAGCGCGGCAAGGTACGTGGGGTTTAGTTTTTCCTCAGCCGCGACCGCGGCGATGGCGGAAGCGCCACCGCTGGTGAGCCTGTCGCGGTGGCGCAGGGTCGCCGCGAGGTGCGCCGCAAGCGGCGGCTCCCCGTTGGGCCCAGCTTGGCGGGCGTGGAAACTGCGGAGCGCCTTGAGCGCCTCCTCGGCCCAAGCCGGGCGGTCCGGGGAGGCGGAAAAGCGGAAGCCCTTGGGCAGAAGCACGGCCCGCGCCGCCACATCGCGGGCCGCCAAGTGGTACCGCTCGACCAGGCCGGGAGTCACCGGCATCGCGTCACCGACGTTGGCGAAACCCTCGCCGCCGACGCTGTCCGTGGGAAACTCGCGAGCCCTGGTCGGCCGCATGTCCACGCCGGTGAGATCGCGCACCGCGTTGTCATACTCGGTGTTGCTCAGCCGGCGCAGCGTCACCGGCCCAGGGTCGCCGGCCCGCGCGGCCGCCTCGGCATCGAGCGCCGCTGCGACCCAGCCCAGCAGTTGTTCCCGCTCGGCCTGGCTCGGCTGCGGAGCCTTCTTCGGCGGCATGTCCTTCTCGTTCAGCCTCTCGGCGATATCCGCGAGCATCTTGGGCTGTGCGAGGATCGCCTTTGCGGTGGCCAGGCTCGTGATGTCGAGATCGTTGTCCTTGGGCTCCTTGCCGTGGCATTTCCCGCAGGTCTTGACCAGCAGCGGGTGAACCCGCCCCGCATACGCTTGCGCGAGGTCGCCCGCACCATCGGCAGCAGCAGCGGAGAGCGTGAGGCACACGACTAAGGAGGGAATGAGGAATCGGATCGTCGGACTCATGGTTGGAGCGGTGAGTGGAAGTTCGTGACGCTGGGGAAAATCATCCATTCTGCGGCAGCATCGGCAGCCACTCGCGCCAGCTGAGGACGTGCTCGCGCATCTTCCGCTCGCAGACCGCCGGGGATTCCGTGCGGAAGCACTTCAGCAAATCGCGATGGGAAGAAACCGTCTCCTCGCGCGTGCCGCGCGTCTGAATCTGCTTCGAGCGATGAAGCCGACCGAGCCAAAGCTCCAGCTCATTGCGCAGTGTATGCCAAAGCTTGAGCAGCCGCGCATTGCCACATGCCGCCAGGATGATTTCATGAAAATCCAGGTCCAAATGCGTCACCTTGATCAGCGACGACGCCTCGCTCGTGGCCTCGATGTTCTGTTCCATCGCCGAAGCATCTACCCGCAGCGAAGGAGCCGCCAGCCGAGCCGCCACCGGCTCCAGCGCGAGCCGCAGCACATACAGCTCCTCAAAATCATGCGGCGAAAGCTCCTTCACATAAGCCCGTCCCGTGTCGCTGAACTCGATCAACCCTTCCCGCTCAAGCGCAAACAATGCCTCACGAACTGGCACGCGGCTTACGCCCAGGCGTTGCGCGACAGCCGATTCAGCCAGGAGGCTTCCAGGTTCTGCGGTTCCGCTGAGAATCTCCTCCCGCAGACGCAAGGCCGCGGAATCTGAACGCGAAGGCGGGGGAGGCAAGGTGCTCATACGGTATACCGTCTGTGGATTGCGAACGGTATCCCGTCAAAATGTTTTTTCAGACATGCTGGAAGATACACCAGAAACCTCTGTCGTCGCCCTGCTGGAAAAGGCGGGATCACTCGACGCTTCCGCGAATGGCAGCCGGGTGCTGAAGGCTACGACAACATCTTCTTCACCACGTCGCCATAGACATCCGTGAGCCGGAAGACGCGGCCCATTCAAGCCGCTGCCGCTGCACCGCGGAATTCGCGGACGGGGCGCTGAGGCAATCAATCGCCGGCTGCTTGTCGCTCTGCGGGATGATGACCTTCGTGCCTTGGTGCGCGGCGGGCAGGAATGTGGACCCGTAGCCGCGCACGTCGGGTTCGGGATGGATGGTGATGAAGCTCGGCAGGCTCCGGTTCTACGTGCCGAGACCGTAACTGATCCACGAGCCCATCGAGGGACGCACGTCCGCGGTGACGCCGCTGTGGAATTGCAGCGACGCGGGCGCGGGCTGGTCGTTGTCCGCGTGCATCGCGCGCAACATGCAGATGTCGTCGGCGATGGAGGCGGTGTGCGGCGCGTCCTTGATCTCCAGATCGTTGTTCAGGAAATCGAATGCGATGCGGAGGCTGATGAACTGATCCCGCAACGAACCGATGGTGTGGCTGATCGCCTCGAACGGCCTGTAGCTGGACGCGACGTACGCCAGCACTCCAGCCGAACTGACCATGCCCAGCGCTCCCTCCGCGCGGAACCACCGTTTCCCCCTAAAAAGATGCCGGGCCGCCCGCGGACTCCCACCGGAGTTTCACGAGCGGCCCGAACCACCCTAACACTTGTAACGGTAGATATGACCGCCCTCCCACCCCGCCGTTCAAAAGATTTTCAAAAATCTTTTCCGGGCGTCGCGAACGCCCCGAAACGCCGGAGCGGGAGAAGGAAAATCCCGGCTGCCTTGCCCCCAGTTTTCACTCCTCGCGGGGATTTTTCAGCGCGGCGATTTTTTCCATGACCTGTTCGCTGATGCGCTGGAAGACGACGCGCGGGTCGCCTTTCACGTCGCGCGCGGTGAAGCGCATCGGATCGCCGACGACGATGGTGACGGGCGCGGGGCGCGGAATTTTCACGTCGCGCGGGAATGCCTCGAATGCGCCGAAGATGCGCATCGGCACGACGGGTGCAAGTGTCTTGGCGATGATGAATCCTGCGCCGGGCTTGGCGGGCTGGAGGTTGCCGTCGCGCGTGCGAGTGCCCTCGGGAAAAACGATGGTGCACCCGCCGGATTTCAGGACGCGCATGACGGCCTTGAGCGCCGCGACGTCGGAGCTGCCGAGGTCCACGCCGATGACATTGATGCGCCGGAGAATCCATCCGATGACGGGGATGTCGAAGAGCGTCTTGCGGGCAAGGTAGTGGATGGGGCGCTGGCACGAGATGCCGGCGAACGGCGGGTCGAGGAAGCTCTGGTGGTTCATCGCGAGCAGCGCGGGGCCTTCCTCGATGATATTTTCCTGGCCGTACACGCGCAGGTCGAAGAATGCTTCGCCGACGAATTTCGAGAGCTGGTAGCAGGCAGCGTAGGTGAGGCCCATGCAGCGGCGCGGTCAGATACCCTCGGGAAGCGCGAGGTTCTTCAGCTTCAGCCGGCCGATGATTTCGCCGACGACGCCGTCAATCGTGAGGTGCGAGGAGTCCACGACGTGTGCGTCTTCGGCGATGATGAGCGGGCTCATGGGGCGTGAGGAATCCTGCTTGTCGCGGGCTTCGATGCGGTCGGTGACGCCCTGCTTTTGCCGGCGTGCGGCGCGGACTTCGAGCGTGGCATCAATGTAAAATTTGTATGGCGTCTCGGGGAAGACCGCGCTGCCGATGTCGCGGCCTTCCATCACGACGTCAGCTTCAGTGCAGCACGCGCGCTGGAGCGCGACGAGGCGGCGGCGCACCTCGGGGATGCTGGCGATGGTGGAGACGCTGGCGGTCACGCTGGCGTCGTTCAGGTGCGGCGCGGGATCGAGGCCGTCGAGGAGGATGGTGCTTTCACCAGTCGCATCGAAGCCGCACTCGAACACGGTCGAATCGAGCATCGCGCGGACTGCGCTGGTGTCGGCGGGCGGGATGCTGCGGGAGACCACGAGCCAGGTGACTGC
>Ga0114966_10005722_pt1 | contig 10464 bp, 5 predicted proteins | sample M_130207_XF_Meta_FD_87029 | JGI IMG/M metagenome (GOLD analysis project Ga0114966, IMG submission 87029) | Freshwater microbial communities from Lake Montjoie, Canada to study carbon cycling - M_130207_XF_MetaG | ecosystem: Environmental > Aquatic > Freshwater > Lake | place: Lake Montjoie...
CACTACTACTGCTGCTGCCGCTGGTGCTTGCTTTTTTTTCTGTGCCTTTTTCGACAGTTTTAGTGCCACCACCGCCACTGGATTTCTTGTCCAGTCTTTCAATCGGTGTATAAAATAAGGTATTTTGGGCTAATTCATTGATATCTACTGTGACTTGCATTAACTTTTCCATTAGTAAAGAAATTTGTTTATCTTGATTAAACTGTTTTAAATCCTCATAATGATTTTTTATAAAATTACGCACATCTACATTATGTATACCTGATAACATCCAATGGCTTGGTATATTTACATCAGACTTGTCGACACCAGTTATAATAATATTGGGATATTCTTTCGTCAAACAACGTAGGGTATTTTTCATAAAATTAATCATCTTATAACCTGTTTCTTCTTTCGCGTCAATAAACATATTATCTCCAGTTTCTTTGAATTGTATAATCGTTTCGTCGGGTTGTGTTTTGTCTCCTATTAGTGGTTGCACAATGAATTCTTTAAATTTTACAATAGCTGTTCTTTCAATATTTACACTATTGTCGCGGACAAAATCAAAAATTTGGGTTTGCAAAACTTGATTTATTTTTGCTACTATATTTTTTAATTTTCGCATTTCAGGTGTTTCATCATCATCCATTAAAGAATTCAGTTCAAAACTTTCTAAGACGGTCATAAAAGTTGTACGAAAACCACTGTCGCGTAAATTTTGTGTATCCATTTGCTCCATAATTTCCCTCAATTTTTCAATGATGGTGATATTTTTATCGCGAATTTCAATTGTTTGTTTTGTACTATTATTTATAACATTTAATAAATTAGCTAATGAATATTCATTATAATTTTCTCCATTACTTTTCAATTTTCGTATACTTTCTTCTAATGAATCTCTCGGATTAAAATAGTCTGGTTTCGTCGGACAGATTGCCTTTAATCTTTCATTAATCGGCACCAAACTATTAAATTTACAATACACAATAAAAGCTCGATAAATGGTTTCTTCCGAAAATGTATTACTCAATTCGGATAATTTTCGCTTGTTATTGCGTGGATCATATAAAAAGGCTGCTTTACTTACACGATTTGTATCAAATAACATATCACTTAATTTTGCTACTTTATTGTTATAGGTAGCAATTTCCGGTTGTTCCGTAATAAAATATTTCAAGGTATTATTTTCGTTTGCTTCACAGCATGCGTTTTCCAGAAAAGGTTCACCGCTACTGTTTTTTAAGATTGCCTGCTTATTGTGAACGGTTTTTTCGATCAAATCAATAATAACATAAGAAAACATTATCATTTTTGATTTCAATTCCGAAATATGATTGTGTTGTGTAGCACTACCTTTACGCAAACTATCCGATAATTGGGTTTTAAAGACTTCACCCACATCTTGTATGGATTTCATTTTAATTGGTATTAAAGGTGGCAAAAAATTAGTCCATCTAGATACACTACGTTCTTCGGGTATAAACGAAACATCCGGATTTTGTTCGCTATACTCTTTAAATTCGGAGATACCCTTTTGCACTTCTTCCGTTGGTAAAATAAACTTGGTTATCATCATCTCCATTTGTTTACTAATAAAAGCAGCACTTTTGCTAGAAATAGACGACCAAGGTAAAATAGACGTTTTATTAATTTTTTGTGCTACACAGGCAATGTAATTTACCGCTTTCATATTATCCGATTCTTGAATTGGAAAGCCAATAAAATGTTTTTTACAGCCAGGATAAGTCGTTTTGGTTTTTATTGGCGGAACACTAAGTTGAATTGCGATTAAAAAATAAGAAAAGGTTAAATACAATAATTTTGAATTATACGCAACTTCATATGAATCAATAATTTGCCCCTTGGCTTTTGCCAAGGCAATTAGTTTTTCATAAATCGCTTTAGGATTCATTACACTTGTATTTGTAATTTGTTTTATGACATTACTTACGATAAACTCTATTTTCGTGTCATTTAATTTGATATTCATACTTATTGACATCTCGTCCAGGATGTTGTATATTTTATCAGCATCCGGGGTAGCAAATTTACGCGCCTTCGCATTCGCCTTCGCCCCTGCCGCCGCCGCCTGTAATATTTTATCACCGGCATCCATCTCCATTACGGAATGTGTAATAACTTTGAAGCCATCTTCATTATATTCTTCATCTTCATTCAATTCAATCATTTTGATGGTTAAACCACTTCCGCCTTTTTCGTCCACCCATTTATCTCCGTCTTCACTAATAGTGCCCTGTTCGGCACAAATTTTATCCAAGACATAACTATAATTCTTTCGATCATTCGTAAAGGTTAATGCCAACGTATGTAGAAAAGCCGGCACTAATTTTGTATTTGTATCTATACAATAATACCAATAAGGCGATTCGCCGCTAGCGATAATACTTTCGCGCATAAAATTTTTGACAAAATGAATCAAATCTAATGAGCGTTTGGCAATATCCGTCTGTCCGATAATTGTGTTATATAACCCCTCGTGCGGTGAGATAATTTTTTCAGGCAGTGTTTCCAAACTATTTGCTAGTGTCATTTTCATTGTTTCGTATTTGTACATTTCAATAATGCGTAATCTTCGCAGCATTTCAATACGTTCATCGGCTTTTCCAATCTCATCTTGTATTTTATTAATAACAATATCCTTGTTTGCATACAATTTTGAATCAAATTCGGCTAATAAGAGTTTTAAATTTTGTTTCTTAATTTCGTTAGCACCGGTATTTTGCTCTTGACACGTATTTTTAACGGATATACATTTTTCATTTAAATTACAAAACAAGGTCGCATTGTCAGCAAAAATAGTCGGGTCAATACTGGTATCCAATACCCACGTTTCATTTTTACGTGCATAATATTGAAGAGTTGCACTATTTTCGTTCGTGGTTTCTAAGATGGCATAATCCCCCTCATCCACAATGCGTTTACCCGCAATGATGGCTTCGGCATCCCGTCGAGCATTTAGTTCATCCAAACCTTTGGTTTTAATTAAACGGTCAATGTAATATTTAATTTGTTCCCCGAGAGACAAGGTGCTGTCCGCTTTTGTAATAGTATAATCCGTGGTATCGTATTTTTTATCAAAATAAATCTCTTTCCCATTATCTTCCATTAACTCATCTAATTCAATGTAGCGTTTTGCAATCACTTTTAATTTATTACATTCATTACCATCCATTTGTACCATACTTTTGGCAGTTTTTTTCTTGCCAGACACAGCACCAGTCTCACTGCCACTCTCGGCTAAATACATATTAATATCAGCCATATTGCGCGAGCCTTCGGATATCATCAAATTTGTCGACAACAATGAAATTGCATTATTATAAAAAACGCCTTTGTCAATTTCATTAATTCGTCTGATAAAATCTGCATTTGACATTTGCATAATTGTATCTGTAAAGCCATAGACATCCAATACTTTGGCACGTAAACTTGGATTTTCATCCAACATTCTTATCATTGACGGTAAGCTAACCGCTTGTATGCTTTTTAAATTACCATAATCATGAGATTTCCGCATAAACAATTTTCTATACTCTAAAACTTTATCCCGAATATATTCATTCATTTCTTTAAATTGCATAAAAGTCAAATCTTGCTGATAAATCATAAAAGGTTCTAGGTAGGTCAAAATATCGTTTATGGATAATTTACCAGTTAAATAAGGTTTAATTAAATTAAATAAAAATTTAGTTTTGGGTATAACCGTGTCTAAAAATTTATTATAAAAATCCTTATCCTCTTTTTTATTTATTAATAATGCATCATCTACTGTAAAATGTTTAACCTTTTTCAAAAAGGTTTTTTCTTCGTGGTTATATGGTTTTGTAATATCTTTTAAAGTGGTTTTAGAAACAGATGTTTTGGCTGTCAATAATTGCCAATAATTTAAATAATGTAAATTTAAATTGGACTTTTCTAAAATATTTGACGTATATAAATTAATCCGCGAAAAACGCACGGTGGGTTCTTGTAAGGTCATAAGAGATTTTATGTTTACCGTATCGTTGGGGTATAATTCTTTTCGGTTTATAATTAGATTTCCTCCGCGCATTTTAGTCATTTCTAAGCCGGTTAAACCCGTATTAAAGTTTTGTATAAAGAAACGTTTCTGTTCTTGTTTACGTTTTCGTTCAAATTTATTTGAACTAATAGGCGAAGAGTATGAATTGACGCCATTCACGGTTGAATTAAAATCATCCAAATTATCTACGACGGTCATAATGTCCGAATTTACTTTAGTTGTAAAAAGAACATCCTCCTCATTATTTAATATGCGAGCAAACGGTGTTGAAAAGGGATTGAGTGTTTTTTGTAAAAATTCATATTTGTTTTGGTCGCCGCCGGTATTATTATCTTCATATCTTTTTATTACCTCACTGATTTCATTATAATTATCTAAAAAGGATAAAACTTCTATATCTTCAGCCTTAATATCAACTACATCTTCTTCATCTTCATCTTCATCATCTTCCTCTTCCTTCTCAATTCCCCCAACATATATTTTTTTTACAGTTTTTACGACAGGCAGCATCCAATAAAGTTGTTTATCTAATTTTTTCATTACTTGTATAAGTGGTTTATAGGCAGCACCTTGAACGCTTGGCATCAAGGCATACCCTTTATTATCAAAAATAGAAAATTGTTCACGTAATTCTTTAAATCGATGTATCATTTTATTTATATTATTTTTAACAGCGTCGGTTCTTTTTGCGTTTGGTATGGATGACATAATATCATTTAATAAATCATCTAACTGTTGATCAATGTCATAGCGTTGTTCCTCTTCAGGGACATCTACCATCTGGGTAATAGGTTCTAAGTAATCACCAAATTTGATTTTGTCTGCATTATAAATAAGATTTTGTAATTCTTGTGATTGTGCTTCGCTTTGCATACTTGTAGTGTTTTGCATACTTGTAGTGCTTTGCATACTTGTAGTGTTTTGCATACTTGTAGTGTCTTCTGATTCGGCTTCACCCATACTTATATATCCTTGACCTGGTTCTGAACCTGGCTCTGACAATGACAATGACTCTGACTCTGGCATTTGCCCTGTCTGCCCTGACACTGGCATTTGCCCTGTCTGCCCTGACACTGGCATTTGCCCTGCTAAACTTATATCTGGTGCTCGTCTAATTTGTATTTTTTCAATCTGTAAATCTTCTGGTAATCCTTTATAAGCAAAATCAATAAAAATGACTTCATTGTCAGGAAATGTCGTTATTTCTATTTTGTCTTCTTCCAAATTTGTAATTTTACCCGTTAAAGTTAAGGGCAAATCCCCGCCAAAAAATAGATCAATCCAAACACCACTAATTAAATTATTTTGTCTGGCATAACCGGGTTCTTCTGCTCTACTTAGTATAATAATGCTTTCAATCGACTCATTATCTAAATAACCATCTGTGCGTGTTAATGTTATTTCGTTACCATTTCCTTCTTCTAAACGTATTTTGTCCTCATCAATGTATTCAATTAAATAATTTATATCTTTATTAAAGCTTTTATCATTTGGCGCAATGATTTTAATAATATCTCCTAATTTAAAATTAACATTATTAGAAGTCATTACCTTATATTTATAGTAGAAATTTTTATAAATAAGTATTCTTATAAAATATAATAAGTGATATTTTATAAAATATAATAAGTGATATTTTATAAAATATAAATAATAAAAAAACTATATTGTTATATATTCATTTTGTTATACATTTTTTGTTTATTTTGCCGTTTCAAATGTCTTGGCAATTGTATTATAAATACGAGAAGCTTCTACCGCTGCGTTGACAAAATAAGATGCGACATTGACTGGGTCTGTCGGATTTTTAAATCCTACTCGAATAATTGATTCATCAATATGGGGATGTGGTTTTCTAAACCCACAATAATTCAAGGTTTTGTCGTAATGATTTGAATATAACATCCATTCAATTACTTTGCCGAGTGTATAATCTTCACCCTTGAGCGTGATATCATAACTGTTTGGAATAGTCGTTTCGGATACGGCGATGGTATTTGGTTCGCTTTGAATCGTATCTTGTAATTTCTTTAATTTATCCATCATTAAAAGTGCAGACCGAGCTACTATTTCCCGATTTGTAATAGGTCCAATGGTTTCAATGACAAAATCAAAAGAGTCATTTAAGAAATGCCGCTTACCATCTAACAGCAACCAATCTTTTTCAGCAAATGCCAACTCTTCTTTAGAGTATGTAGCTAATTCTTTTTTCTTATCCGTCCAAGCAGCATTTCTTTTTACTGGATCCGGTGTATTTGCATAAACACACGTAGAAGTCACATTAAAAGCACTGTCTTCTTTGGATGTGCCGATATCAAATTTACACGTGAAAGATAACCGTTCTCCTTCAATGTTTTCAGATACGCGTGGCAATAAACGTACTATCTCTGGGTAATCGCCGGTAATTGGATTTGCCTGAAATAATTTTGATGCCAAATTGGTGGTATCCATCTCATTTGTTTTTACATTAAATAATTTAAAATCGGCAGTGGTTACATATTCAATAATGGTTGAATTGTTTTGTTTATCTAACACCAAGACATAATCATTCAATGGAAAATCTGTATCGGCGTAAATTGGAATACAACTTATCCGCTGTTTTAACAATTCATTATTCATTCGGGTGGTATTAATTTTAAAATCTGCCTTATTGGCTTCGTGTGGGTTTGTTCGAAAAACGATTAATGGAATCTCGCTAGCAATACGACGCAATCCATTTGCAATACTTACATTCACTCCACTGAGAGTAAATGTTAGAATATTATCTGCTTCTGAAATTTTATCTATTTTAGCGATTGAATTCGCATTCGCAGGAGCAGGAGCAGTAGCAGCATTAACAACAGCAGCACTAGTTTTTTTTTGCGTCATTCTTGTGTATATTATAGAAATATACAATAATTATTAAATCAATTTTTTATATATAATTAGTTTAATTGAAGATGTTTAAAATAAATATTTTATATAATGAGTTCGATTTTATATTACAGCACTTATTGTGATAATTGTAGTAAATTACTACAAGTTGTGGCTCGGTCAAATGCAAAAAAAGAGATGCATTTTATTAATATTGATAAACGCACAAAAAAAGCGAATGGCGCCACCTATATTATTTTAGAAAACGGTCAAGAAATTCTTTTACCGCCCACCATTACCAAAGTTCCAGCCTTATTATTATTAAATAAAGGACATCAAGTTTTGTTTGGCAATGATATAAATAAACATTTAGAAATGAGCCATACAAATCAGACAAACCCCATCGTTAAACAAAATGGGGAACCTTTAGCCTTTTCTTTAGGCAATGTAGGCTATGGTGTAGCTTCAGACAACTATAGTTTTTTAGATCAAGATCCACAATCTCTCTCCGCCAAAGGTGATGGCGGAATGCGCCAACAACATCATTATGTCGGTTTAGATTATACAGATAATATTGATACACCACCCGATACATATGAACCTGACAAAATCGGACAAGTTTCAATGGAACAATTGGAACAATCTAGAAACAAAGATATATTTAAAAAATAGTATATTGAATAATACATTAAAAAAAATAATACATAAAAAAAATAATACATTAAAAAATTATTTAAATAATATAAAACATTTATATTAGTTATGAATAAAAATCAAGTAATCGAAGCCTTTAATAACCATTTTATGGAATTTATAAAAGATATTGAAAGAGTTTTTCCCGATGACAAAGATTTAGTTTCTACCCGTAAAACCATAAGTAAAACTTTAGTATTAATGCCCAAAACCTTGATTCGGATGTTTAATGATTCTTTTGTGAATTTTTACAGTAATGAAATTGAAAAAGGTGATTTGGATTTTTTTATAAAAAACGATTACAAAACTCGACACGGTTATAAAGAGAATGATGACCCTTGGATTCTGGAAAAGATTGATAGCTTGCGCGAACCAGTGCGAAATATGTCTGACCAAGATAAACAGCAAGTTATTAAATATCTACAAAATTTGAAAAAATTATCGGATTTATATAATGGCTTAAGAAAACATAAATAATAAATATAATAAAATAAAAGTTTGATTTAAACATAATTATATTAAATCAAACATAACACTTTTCATGTCCGCACCATCAGAATTATCTATACCATCAGAATTTAAGAAAATAATTGTAGACATGACGAGAGATATATTGAATTCTTTTCCTGAACAGGAAGCAAATTTACAGAAAGATTTAAAGAACTTGCTCTTTGAAACTGAAGTTGAACCTCAACAATTAGAACATTCTTTAAATTTTGTTTTTGTGCATTGTAAAACATTTTATCCGCCTAGATTTTTTGATATTCTTTATCAGAATAATGATATTTTTGAAAAGGACACAACAGAAACACAAATGTATTTTTTGCCCGGTATAGATTTTAAACAAATCTGGTATGATCAAATTAGTGATAAAACACGCGAAACTATTTGGAAATATTTACAACTTGTGCTTTTTACAGTCGTTTCTGGCGTTACCGACGAGAATACATTTGGCGAAACTGCCAAAATGTTTGAATCCGTTAATGAAAATGATTTGAAATCTAAACTAGAAGAAACTATTGCTCAAATGCAAACCTTATTTACCGGCGCAAATAAAAAAACCGAAAATGGTACTGATGCTGATGCCGATGCCGCTGATGCCGATAATTCATTTGGTAAATCCGGAATTAATTTAGAAGATTTGCCAAATCCCAGCGATATTCACGATCATGTTTCGGGTATGATGAACGGAAAATTAGGAAAATTAGCCAGAGAGATTGCTGAAGAAACTGCTGCTGAATTAAACATTAATACCGAAAATGTTTCATCGATAGGTGATGTATTTAAGGGTCTTATTCAAAATCCGAGTAAACTCATGGGTTTGGTAAAAAATGTAGGAGCTAAACTTGATTCAAAACTGAAATCAGGTGATATGAAAGAAAGCGAACTCCTAGCCGAAGCCAGTGAATTAATGAAAAAAATGAAGGATATGCCTGGAATGGGCGATTTACAAGGTATGTTAAGCAAGATGGGTATGAGTACGGGCGGTGGTGGATCTGCAAAAGTTAATGTAAACGCAATGCAAAATAATTTAGACCAAAAATTAAAGGGTGCCAAAAATCGTGAACGATTATTAAGAAAATTAGCAGAAAATAATGCCAGACGTGAAGCTGAACTATTGAAAAACACACAATTACAGGCACAGGCACAAGCACATGCACAGGCACACGGGCAGGCACAAGCACACGGGCAGGCACAAGCACAGGCACAGGCACAGCCTATGTTTAGTCTTACATCAACGGCGGCACCAGCGCCGGCACCGGCATTAGAAAATTTAGTTTTTTCAACAGGTGAAACCGTTGAACGTAGTTCTCGTGAACAAACGAAGGAGAATAAAAAAAATAAGAAGAAGCTTAAAAATGAATAAACTAAAAAATGAGAAGAAGTAATATGCTTATAAAATATTTATGAATATATATATAAATGACTACTTCATTCTGGTTAAATAATCCAAATATTTTATTCAAAGGTGATGAAATTTCAAATATTTGGCCTTCAGACGATATGACATTTGAAGCCAAATTAAATGCAATGTCTCGGTTAGTAATCATATTAACCATCTTAGGATTTATTGCCACCAGAAAGACGAAAATTGCATTATCAGGTATTGTAACTTTAGGGGCAATTATTCTTTTATTTTATATTAAAAAAAAATCGGGACAGAAAGAAGGTTATACCAATGCCGATATTTATAATGTGATGCGATCAGAATTTACGAAACCCACTACAAGTAATCCCGCAATGAATATTTTATTACCAGAAATTAATGATAATCCACACCGGTATGAATCAATGCCTGCTGCAAATCCGGTGGTAGAAATGGACATAAACACAAAAACAAAAGAGTTCATTGTTGATAACTTTAATGATAAAACAAATATTGATGAGAGATTATTTAATGATTTAGGTGATAATTTTTCATTTGACCAATCTATGCGCGCATGGCATCCAATGCCAAATACAACCATCCCTAATGACCAAAAGGCTTTCACGGAATATTGTTACGGAGATATGATTGCGTGCCGAGATGAAACAAATAATGAAATTGCTTGTGTGCGAAATGCTCCTCCACGTTGGACAAATTATTAAGAATATTAAGTGTATAAAAATTTATATAAAAAAAAATATAAAAACATTTATTTTTAAATTTTATATTATATCATAACATAATATAAATGGCATCTGTTTACGATTTTAATTTTTATCAGACATCTCGGCTAGGTTATGATAAAACCGATGTTAGTCAACGTACTTTACAAAATTCTGAGTATGCGACTTATTTATTAGACGGTTTTCGTCCTTCTTGTCCTATGAGTAGCGCCATTGAGTTTGCTACGAGTCAACCCAACATCAACTTTACGGGGAGTCATCAAACCAGTGTAGGCGGTTCA
>Ga0114966_10005727_pt1 | contig 10460 bp, 6 predicted proteins | sample M_130207_XF_Meta_FD_87029 | JGI IMG/M metagenome (GOLD analysis project Ga0114966, IMG submission 87029) | Freshwater microbial communities from Lake Montjoie, Canada to study carbon cycling - M_130207_XF_MetaG | ecosystem: Environmental > Aquatic > Freshwater > Lake | place: Lake Montjoie...
CTAAAGATGAACTTTCCGGCGAGAAACTTCGCCAACGTATCCGTGCACTCAAGCAGTTCGAAGAGATGCTCGCCGCCGATGGTAATTCCGTGGTGAAGGTCTGGATCGAGACGCCCGAAAAAAACCTCCGCAAGCGCTTACGCGAAGCCGAAGACACCGACGCCCAGGATTGGGTCGTCTCCGCCGATGACTGGCTACTGACCAAAAACGGTGGGCACACGCTGACGCGTAACCTGCGCGCATCCGCCGCTGGCCGTAACCTCCCGTGGAAGGTGATCCTCGGCGGCGAAACGAAGGCCCGCGACCTGCATGCGGGCTTAGAAATTGTCCGCCAACTTTCCTTGGCTTCTCGGCGACGCGCGGCAGTGAAGCACAAGAAACCGAGCGGACGCCCGCGCGGCCTCCTCGAAAGCGTCGCCGCCCACCCCACGCTGGACCGAAAAGACTACTCCGCCCAAATCGCCAAGCTGCAGGCCCGTCTCGGTCGACTCACCCGCCTCGCCGCCGCCAAGGGCCTGAGCACCGTCTTCGCCCTCGAGGGCCCCGATGCCGCCGGCAAGGGCGGTGCGATTCGTCGTCTCTGCGGGATGATGGATGTCGCGCACTATCAGGTCTACCCGATACCCGCGCCGACCCCGGAAGAAAAAGCCCGCCACTACCTGTGGCGCTTCTGGAATAAGACGCCCGCCCCGGGACACCTCGCCATCTTCGACCGCTCTTGGTATGGACGCGTGATGGTCGAACGGGTCGAGGGCTTTGCCACCGACGCCGAGTGGGCGCGGGCTTATTCCGAGATCAATGACTATGAAGCGCGCCTCGCGGAAACGGGGATGATTGTGCTCAAGGTCTGGATTAATATTTCCAAGGAAGAACAGATGCGCCGTTTTAAGGCCCGCGAAGACTCGCCGCATAAGCGCCATAAGATGACGTCGGAGGATTATCGTAACCGCAAGAAGTGGGACGATAACCTGCGCGCCGCGGAAGACATGATTGCCCGCACCGATACGCCCCACGCGCCGTGGCATGTCATCCTCGGCGACGACAAACGCCATGCCCGCGTAGCGGTCCTCAAGGCTGTTTGCCGCGCGCTGGTCGATCGCTTAGACTAAGCCACTCACGGACCCAGCGGAGGTGCGGGCCGGTCAAGGCCACGGAGTCTAGGTCCGTCACCGTAACCCATTCCAACTCGGCGTCCTGCGACCACGTGCGGACCGAGGATGCCGTGGCGACCACTTCCAGCAAAGTCTCTTCGTAGGTGACGCTACCAATAGTACGGCGGCGGATCAGCACCGGCTGACTAGCCGCCGCACCGCGCAAGGTCACTAGCTCTGGCAACTCCGCCATCCCCGCCAAGCGACGGGCCTCACGTGGGTTGCGCCGCACGAGGATTTTACCGCGGTACTGCACCAAGGCGCGCGTGACTGCCGCCGTCTTCCGTACCTTAGGCTCGAAGCGGGGTAGCTGCGCGGCCTCCGCCCGCCCACTCACCGCACACCAGCGGGCCACCGGGCAGTGCGCACAGTCGGGCGCGGCCTTGCGACAGACAGTCGCCCCCAGCTCCATCATGGCCTGATTGTGATCACCTGGTCGCTTCGGATCGACGAGAGCGTTCGCTAGCGGCGCGAACGACTTCGCGGCCGTCGCGGTGTCCTTGAACTTTTCCTTCACGCCACCGACGCGCGCGAGCACGCGGACGACGTTGCCATCGACGACCGCTACAGGTTCGTGAAAAGCAATGCTGGCGATGGCCGCCGCCGTGTAGGGACCGACGCCCTTAAAGCCCTGCCACGCAGCAGCGGTGCGCGGCTCCGGCCGACCCACCACCTGTTGCGCAAGGGCGAGCAGATTGCGCGCCCGCGTATAATACCCGAGGCCCGCCCAAGCAGCGAGGACGTCGGCTTCCTGGGCCCGAGCCAAGGACTGAAAGTCCGGCCAACGCGCCACCCAGCGCTCAAAGTATGGGAGGGCCGTCGCAATCTGCGTCTGTTGGCACATGAGCTCCGAAACAACGGTCCGGTAGGCCGAGACCTCGGTTCGCCACGGCAAGGGGCGCTGGTGGCGAGCAAACCACGCTAACAAGGCCTTCCGGAACGCCGCGGCGGCTGGAATCAGCTTTTGTTCGTAGGGCGTCATGGGATGGGGCTGGATTTGAGGGCCAACTCGGCTAAACCTTGGTCCCCATGGCAAGAAAGGCAAAGCAGGACTCCGACGACGCGCCCAAGAAGGTGGCCATGCACACCCTCAAGCTCGACGTAGCCCAGGCCGAGAAGCTGCGCCAAATTATTGTCGGCAAGGGCTGGGTCTCCTTTCCGGTCGACCATTCGGCCTTCGCCTTCAAGGGCCCCGACGTCAACGTGGTCCATTACAAGTCTGGCAAGTGCGTCATCTCTGGCCGCGGCACCGAGGAATTTGTGAAATTCAGCGTGGAGCCCGATGTCACCGGCCAGGCGACCTTGGGCTATGAGGAGGAACTGAACCCCGATTGGTTCGAGGAACACGCGGGGCTCGACGAATCGGGTAAGGGCGACCTTTTTGGTCCCGTGGTTTCGGCCTGCGTCATCGCGACTGGCGAGATGACACGCGAATGGATCAGCCTCGGGATCAAGGATTCCAAGAAGCTGACTGATACGAAAATCGCTGAGCTCGACCGCATTATCCGCGCGACGCCCGGGGTGTCCGTGAAGACGACCTTCGCACGCATGGCGAAGTATAACGAGCTCCACTCTCGCTTCGGCAAAAACCTCAATCGTCTGCTCGGCTGGATGCACGCGACGTCGTGCGAAGAAGCCCTCAAGGACTTTGAACTCCAGCACCAGCGTCGCCCCCAGTGGGGCCTGCTCGACCAATTCTCGGAAGAACCGCTGGTGCAAAAAGAACTCGCGCGCAAGGGCGTCGAATTCGACCTGCGTATGCGGACTAAGGCGGAATCCGACCCCGTCGTCGCCGCCGCTTCCATCGTCGCCCGTGCCTGTTTTGTGCGTGAGCTCGACCGCCTGTCGCAGGATTGCGGCGTAACGCTCCCCAAGGGCTCGGGCCGCGAAGCCAAGGAAGCGGGCATCGAACTCGTCGGCCGTCTCGGCCCCGCGATTCTTGTGAATTTCGCGAAGCTCCACTTCCGCACGGCCTATGAGGTCCGGGGGCTGGAACCGCCAGAAGCCAAACCGTTCATCCGCCGTAAGAAGGCGGAGTAGTCCGATGGCGTCGCTGGCATCCTTCGACCGTAAGCGCGGCGCCGGACGTCCGGGTATCGCAGGAGTCGATGAGGCTGGCCGTGGGCCGCTCTGCGGGCCCGTGGTGGCGGGGGCCGTGCTGCTCGACGCTGGGTTCTACGGCGAAATGGCTTGGATACGGAAACTATCCGGAGCCAATGACTCCAAGAAACTCTCGCCGGAAAAACGGGCCGAGCTTCGCACACGGATTGCGGAGATGCACGCCGAAGGCAAACTCCGCGCCGTCTGGGCGGAGGCCTCGGTACTGGAGATTTCAGCGCACAATATCCTCGGAGCGACGCGGGTGGCGATGGCCCGCTGTATCGCCCAGCTAGCCCAAGGATCGCTGGCGGCGCTCTTCCCGGCCGCGGGTACGGAAGGTGAACTCTTCGGCCGCACCGAGGAGCGCAATATGCTCGTGCTCGTCGACGGCCTACCGTTACGGCCCTTCGCATGGGCCCATGAATCAATCAAAGGCGGCGACGGTAAGAGCCTAGCCATCGCGCTGGCCTCCATTGTCGCCAAGGTCGAACGCGACCGCATGTTAGTCGAATTAGATAAACGCTATCCGGAATACGGGTTCGCCCGTCACAAGGGCTATGGTACGCCGGATCACATCGAAGCGCTACGACGACTGGGCCCCTGCCCTGAGCACCGCGAACTCTTCGTGCGCGGCATCCTCGCCGGCGACGACCCGCCCCCCGAGTCCTTGGACAGCGAGTTTAGTTTTGAGTGAGTGGTAGGCTGACCTGTATCGAGGTAGGGTTGGCACTGCGTGCCCTTTTCCTCCGGTTCCCGGTCCCCCTTTACCTCTGTAATCTGTACTCCGTACTCTGTAATCCTGCATGTCAGCACGAAGCCACGCCCCTACCCAATAAAGGAAATAGCGGTTAGCGGTTGGCGGATAGGGAATGGCTCTGCCTCGAGGTAGGGTTGGCACTGCGTGCCAACCTAGTTACCTTTGTTTTGACTCGATGCTGCTAGGTCAGCACGCAGTGCTGACCCTACCTCGCGAAGATACGGACGCGACGCAGTCGCGCCCCTACCTATTTTGGTATTTACCTTTGCACAGGCCATAGGCCGATTTGCACTTTTGCACCTTTTCCACCAGTACCCTCGCGAGCTCCGCTCGCGCTCACTTCTTTGCGGGCGCGGGTGGGCGGAGTTCGTCGGCGGACCACGAAGCGTGCGTGCCGAATTGATCGCGGAGGGTTTTGACTAACTTGGCGTCGACGGGCGCAGCGGTATGCTCCCATTCGCGACGTACATAAGTGACGACGGCGGCGAGGTCTTCGTCATTGAGCTGCGCCATGGGCGGCATACTCAGGTCCCAGGTACGGCCACCGACCTTCACTGGGCCACCGAGTCCGTTCATGATAATACGCGCCACGACGTCGGGCTTGCCGAGCACCCACTCACTATCGACGAGCGGCGGCGCCAAGCCATCGAGGCCATAGCCATGCGGCTGGTGGCAGGCGGCACAGAGACCGTTGAAGATAGTTTTACCACGCTCGAAAGAGGCCGCCTGGGCTACCGTCAAAGGCGTCACGACTGGAGGCTTCGGCGCACCAGGCTTCCCTGCCCACATGACGCGTTCGTTCACGCCGGCTAGGGCGGCGGCGCCAGCCTTGTCCGTCAGGGCAGCCGTGAGCTTCGCCATCGCTACCGGCTCAGCGGGTAACCACAGGAGTTTAGCGACCTTACTCGGGGCGGTGCCTTTGGTCGGCTTAGCTTTCGGGTCACGGCCACCGCGATCGAGGCCGCGCACGAGTGCTAATTGCATAGCCTTGTTATCCAAGGTGACGGCGAGGCTCAGCATATCCTCCACCGGGCCAGCCTTACCCGATTGCGATACGAGCGTGGCGAGGGCTTCCACGACGAAGCCAGCGCCTTCCGCATTGGCGGTAGTGGCCTGGGCGGCGACGAGCTTCGCAATGGTAGTCTCCTTACCGCGCATGCCGGTCAAGGCACCTTCGCGGACCAAGGTATTTTGGCCATGGGCCACGAGTAGCTTAGCCAACGCCACATCCGCATCGGGCGAACCCGTCGCACCTAGGCGAATCGCGAGATGCGCGAGAACGATGGCTTCCTTTTCGCCAGTCATGGCGAAGAGTTCAGGCAAGAGATCCAGTGTCGCAAGCCGCACCCCCGCCGCACGGACCTGTGGGTCGGCATCCTTGATCGCCGAGCGTAACGTGTCGACATCGAGCGCATTCAAACCTTCCAGCGTCCAGAGTGCATGCAGGCGTGGGAAAGCGTTGGCGGCGCCCTCAATCTTGAGCAGTTTGCGCAAGGCAGGTACGGCCGAAGCGTCCGCTGATTCGACCAGTAGGCGTTGGGCCGTATCGCGGACCCAGCCCGAAGGATGGCGGAGCAACTCCACACGCGCGGCGGTACCCGCCGGCACTTTCACGGCAGCGACCGGCGGCGCCTTTTCCGGGACGATCCGCCAGATGCGTCCGCGGTTCACGGGCTGCTCGAGCTTCCGATCTTTAATATTCGCAACCAGGTAATGCGTCAGGAAGCCCTGGTGCTGAATAATCCCGCGATACATATCGACGATGTAGATGGCCCCATCGGGCCCGTTCACGATTTGCACGGGACGGAAACGCTCATCCGTCGAAGCGAGGAATTCTTGGCCAGCCTGGGCAGCAGTGCCCTTGACCACCCCATCCTTCTCCGTGAGCACGATGCGCTTCACGAGGTTGGCGGAAGGCTCGGGAATAAAGGCGTTGCCGTGGAATTCGGGCCCGAAGAGATGCCCACGATAAACGACGGCGCCACAGGTGGCCGTGGCTTTAGCGAGCGTCCCATCGGCCCGCAACGTGCTAGCATCGTAGCCACGATTCACGCCTGGAGTCGGGTGGATGGGGTAGACCGACTGGTCGAGGACCACGGGGCTGTTGACGCTGGTTACATTACGTAGGAGCGGATTGCGCGCGAAGGCGGTAGCTGGGAGGAGATCCGTACGCAGGAGGTCGGAGTTATAGTTATAATACAGACGACCCGCATCGTCCTGACAGAGGCCATACTGCCCACGGCCAAGTCCAGCGCCGCGTTGCCACGTGCCTGCATTGAGGCGGAAGCTTGTACTGTAGCCGGCACTCCAAATACGATTGTCCATCGCCCAGGTCGGCGTGTTGGCCATATGCTCCGGCTGGCCACCGCGGGTCCCGTAGTCGGTCGCGACGACCGTCCGCACATCGGCGACGCCGGTGCCTTTGGTGTCCTTACAGAAAAATAGGTTGGGGGATTCGCCAATGAGAGCGCCCCCGTTCACCGCGAGGACGGACCGAGGCATGACGAGCCCGTCGACGAAAGCCGTGGCCTTGTCCATCCGGCCCGTGCCCTTCGTGTCTTCCAACAGCGACACGCGGCCCGAGGGGTCTTTCTCGCCGGCGCCGTTCACATCATTCATGTAGCCCCGCATCTCGACGACGAACATCCGGCCCTGATCGTCGAAGCTAATGGCAATGGGCGATTGAATCATCGGCTCACACGCGACGAGCTCGATGCGGAAGCCCTTTTCGATTTTAAAGGTCTTCAAGGCCTCTTCGGGCGAGAGCACCGGAGCCGGGGGCAGCTTGAACTTCAAGGTGACCTCCTCCGGGCCAGCGTTGCCCTTGTTCAGGGCAAAGGCGGGCTGGGCTAGGAGCAAGCAGCCAGCGGTGAACCAAAGGGAAACGGGGGCCTTCATCGGGGTACGGGGTCTACTAGAACCTGTCCCCGACTAGGGGCAAATGTTCCCGCTTCTTACTTATCCTGCTGCTTCTTATTGCCGGTTTTCTTGACCAAAACCACGGGGACATCGTTGGTGAGGTCCGGACCTGGGGTACTCCGGCCACGGGCCACTAGGGCCTGCAGGGCGGCCTTCATACTCGTGACCCGTTCGGGGTGCTGGACCGAGAGGTTGGTCTTCTCGCCTGGGTCCGTCGCTAAGTCATAGAGCTGAAACTCGGGTAGGCCCTTCTCTTCCTTGGAACCAGGCTTGGGATTACTCCAACCACCGGAGCCCGCGCAGAGGGCTAACTTCCACTGACCATCACGAATCGCAAAACTTCCGTTGATGGACTGGCTCACGATAGACTGACGCTGCGGGCCGTCGCGGCCGAGTAAAGCCGGCAGGAAAGATACGCTGTCTTCACCGGCCCCCGCAGGCACGGGCACGCCGAGCGCCTCGGCGAACGTGGCCAAGAAATCGATCTGGCCGATGAGTTGCGGGTTCACGCTGCCGGGCTTCACCTTCCCTGGCCAACGGACGATGAAGGGCACGCGGTGGCCGCCCTCAAAGATATCCGCCTTATGTCCGCGGTAGAGATAGCTGGGCTCATGACCCTTCGCCTGAAGTTCGTCGATCTTGGCGGCCGGCGAGCAACCATTATCGGAGGTAAAGACAATCAATGTATTTTCACGCAAGCCCAACTGCTCGAGCTTGGCTAAGAGCCGGCCCACGTCGGAGTCGACCTGCCGCACGAAGTCGGCATAAGGGTTGAGGCCACTGGAACCCTTGAATTCATTGGTCGGAACGATGGGCGTATGCGGGGCGTTTAGCGGTAGGTAAATAAAGAAGGGCTTCGGCGGGTCAGCCTGCTTCTGCGCCGTCACGTAAGCGATGGCTTGATCGATCACGCCCGGCAGGACGTCGACGGCTTCAAACTTCGGGCCGGCTGGACCAGTCCGCAGCCAAGTCTTGGTGGCAGACGGAATCTCCGTCGTGCGCCGATCCTTGATCCAGACAAACGGCGGCATATCGAGCGAAGCGCTAATACCATAAAATTGGTCGAAGCCGTGGTCTAACGGGCCGTCCTTGATGTCGGCGGCGTAATTAACTTCCTGGCCAACCTTGGCGCCGGGGCCATCAAAGACTCCTTTATCGTCGGCGACACCACCGGCCTTAAGCGCAAAGGACATCCCGAGGTGCCATTTACCGAAGCAAGCGGTGCCGTAGCCTTGCTGCTTAAGGAATCCTGCGACAGTGAGGCGATCTTTCGCAATCAGTGGAGCAGAATAGCCACCCAGCACACCGCTCTGCAAACGCGACCGCCAGTGGTACCGTCCGGTTAATAAGCTATAGCGGGAAGGTGTGCACACCCCCGAGGTCGTATGCCCATCGGTAAAGCGCATCCCCTCGGCGGCTAAGCGGTCGAGATGGGGGGTCGGGATTTTACCCTGAGGATTGTAGGCGGAAACATCGCCGATGCCTTGGTCATCCGCCAAAATAACGATGATATTAGGCCGCTCTGCAGCCGTGAGGGCCAAAGTCGCAAAAAGGGCAAGCAGCGTGGGGAAGCGCATGGGGAGAAGCCAACCATCTGACCTGCAGACAGCAAGAGTTTGGCACCGCAGCGGGGAGGGTTGGCACTTCATTCCCTTTTTCCTCCGGTTCCCGGTCCCCCTTTACCTCCATACTCCGTAATCTGTACTCTGTACTCCGTACTCTTCCTATTGCCTCCCCTCTCCCACCCGACTACTCCTCCCCCTTCTCCTCTCGCCCGTCGCCATGTCCCCCCCAGAGCTTAAGAAAGTACTGTCCTCCGGCCTCCTGTCTTTCCCAATCACCGACTTTTCGGCGAACGGCGATTTTGACCCCGCTGGCTATGCCAAGCGCCTCCAATGGCTCGCCCCATACGGTGCCACAGCTCTCTTCGCGGCCGGCGGCACGGGTGAGTTCTTCTCCCTCGAACCCAAGGAATACTCTTCCGTAATCAAGACCGCCGTCGATACGTGCGACGGGCTCGTCCCCATCCTCGCTGGCGCCGGTGGCCCGACCCGCGTCGCCATCCAATACGCCCAAGAGGCCGAACGCCTCGGCGCCAAGGGCATCCTCCTCCTCCCCCACTACCTCACCGAGACCAATCAGGATGGGGTCGCCGCGCACGTCGACCAGGTCTGCAAGTCGGTCAAAATCGGGGTCGTGGTCTACAACCGTAACGTCTGCCGTCTGCAGCCCCACCACCTCGAGAAGCTCGCCGCGAATAACCCGAACCTCATCGGTTATAAAGACGGCTTCGGTGATATCGAGCTTATGGTTTCGATCCGCCGCCGGATGGGCGATCGCTTCAGCTACCTTGGCGGCCTACCGACTGCGGAAGTCTATGCCGCCGCCTACAAGGCCATGGGCGTACCCGTTTACTCATCGGCGGTCTTCAACTTCATCCCGCAAGCGGCGATGGACTTCTACCACGCCATCGCGGCGGACGATGTTGCCACCCAGAATCGCCTGCTCGACACCTTCTTCCTGCCCTACTTGGAGATTCGTAACAAGAGCGCAGGCTACGCGGTCAGCATCATCAAGGCTGGGGCGACCATTGTCGGCCATAGCGCCGGTCCCGTGCGCGCGCCCTTGACCGACCTCAAGCCGGCGGAAGTCGAACAACTCGCCGCCCTCATCGCCCAAGCGGGCGTCAAGTAAGCCGTCCCTTGCAGGAGTTCGTGCCCAGTTCACAGGACAACCTCCGCACCGCCGTCACCAAGGTGATGTGGCGCGTGCTGCCGTTGTTTGTGGTGATGTTCATCGTGAACTATGTGGACCGCGTAAATATCAGTTTCATCAAAGAGCACCTCCACCAAGACCTTGGTCTAAACGATGAAGCTTTCGGTCTAGGGGCTGGCCTGTTCTTCATCGGCTACGCCGTCTTCGAAGTTCCCTCCAACCTAATTCTCCAGCGCCTCGGGGCCCGCCGCTGGCTGGCCATCATTGCACTCCTCTGGGGCGCCATGGCCGCGTGCATGGCTTTCGTCCAGACCGCCCAGCAGTTCTACTGGATGCGCTTCCTCCTCGGCGCGGCCGAGGCGGGCTTCTTCCCTGGGGTCATCTATTATCTGACCCGTTGGCTCCCCGCCGCCCACCGCGGCAAGGCCATCGCCTTCTTCCTAAGCGGCTCCGCCATCGCTTCGGTCCTCTCCGGCCCGCTCTCCGGCTACCTGCTCCAATTCCAGCCTTATGGACTCAAGGGCTGGCAATTCATGATCGTCGCCGAAGGGGCGTTATCCGTGGTGCTCGCAATCTTTACTTGGCTCTGGCTCGACTCGTTGCCGCAGGACGCCCGCTGGCTCTCTGACGCAGAACGCCAAGCCCTTACCACAACCCTGGATGCCGAAGCCGCGGCTGCGAGCCAAGCCGATCGACCGAGCTTCTGGGCGCTCCTCGGCGACGTGCAGATCCTGCTCTTCTGCGGCATTTACTTCGCCATTCAACTGACGATTTATGCGGCGACCTTCTGGCTCCCGACCATCATCCGTTCGATGGGC
>Ga0114966_10005728_pt1 | contig 10460 bp, 7 predicted proteins | sample M_130207_XF_Meta_FD_87029 | JGI IMG/M metagenome (GOLD analysis project Ga0114966, IMG submission 87029) | Freshwater microbial communities from Lake Montjoie, Canada to study carbon cycling - M_130207_XF_MetaG | ecosystem: Environmental > Aquatic > Freshwater > Lake | place: Lake Montjoie...
GGACTCGACACCAACGGCATCGACATCGGCATCTGGCAGATCGCCAAGTCCGTCCTCATCTTCCTCGGAATGCCGCTCGCTGCCGGCTTCCTCACCCGCACCTACGGCGAGCGCCGCAAGGGCACCGAGTGGTACGAGAACACGTTTCTGCCGCGCGCCGGGCCGATCGCGTTGTACGGGCTCCTGTTCACGATCGTGATCCTGTTCGCCTTGCAGGGCGACGAGATCACCAACCGCCCCTGGCAGGTGGCCCGCATAGCGCTTCCGCTGTTGGTGTACTTCTTGATCATGTGGTTCGGCACCTTCGCACTCGGCCTACGCCTGAAGCTGCCCTACGAGAGCAACGCCGCAGCCGCGTTCACCGCTGCCGGCAACAACTTCGAACTGGCCATCGCCGTGGCGATCGGTGTCTTCGGCGTGTCGTCGGGTCAGTCGCTGGCCGGTGTCGTCGGCCCGCTCATCGAGGTCCCGGTTCTCGTCGGGCTCGTCTACGTCGCACTCTGGGCCAAGCGCCGCTACTACCCACTCGACGACCAGCACCACCGGGGGGAAAGAACCCGACGATGACCACCTCGACACGCCGGCCGCCGCGAGGAACGCCCGGATCTCGGTGAGATCGGCGCCTCGGTCGCGAGTGGCGCCCGTCCGCACCAGCGTGTCCACATCGACGATGGAGGACGGCAAGATTCTCGGGATGGGCCATGAGTCGGGAGGTGCTCGGGACGGTCTCGGGCGTGCGTCAGCCGGCTCGGGTCGCCGTAATCAGACTTGGCTCGTAGTCGGCCGGTGGCGCGAACCCGAGCAGGTCGAGCAGGGTGGCCGCCACGTTGGCAAGGCCACCGCCGTGGACGTCGGCGAGCCCGAGCTTGCGCCCGGTGTAGTCCTTCACCCAGAACGGCACCGGGTTGAGCGAATGCGCGGTACGCCACACCGGTGTGCCGTCGGCTCGGTACAGGGGCTCGCCGTCCTTATTGCGTTCGACCTTGTCGTCGGCGTTGCCGTGGTCGGCGGTGACGACCAGCACACCATGCGCCGCGGCGACCGCCTTGTTGATGCGGGTGAGGGCCAGATCGATGCTCTCGATGGCGAGCACGGTCGCCTGAAAGTTGGCGGTGTGGCCCACCATGTCGCCCCCGGCGAGGTTGGCGCGGATGAACTCCGCGGCACCGGACTCGACGGTGGCGATGACACGCTCGGCGGTCTCGGCCGATTTCATCCACGGCCTCGTCTCGAACGGGTGTCCGTCGGAGGGGATCTCCTCGTAGGTCTCCAGCTTGTCGTCGAACTTGTCCGAGCGGTTCCCGTTCCAGAAGTACGTGACGTGGCCGAATTTTTGGGTCTCTGCCACTGCGTACTGCCGCACCCCGGCCCGCGCCAGCAGTTCGCTCACCGTCCCCGGCACATAGGTCGGCTCCACCAGGTACAACACCGGCACGCCCAGGTCGCCGTCGTAGAGACACATACCCGCGAATGTCAACGCCGGCACGCGGCCGCGATCGAAGGGAGCGAAGTCGGCGTCGCCTATGGCCTGGCTGAACTCGAGCGCACGGTCGCCGCGAAAGTTGAACATGATGAGGCCGTCGCCATCGTGCATCGCCCCAACGGGGGCACCATCCGAACCGATGACGGTGAAGGAGGGAAGGTTCTGGTCGCTGATCCCCGGCGTGCGGCTGCGGGCCTCGGCAATGGCCGCGAGAGCGCTCGCGAAATGAGCTGCGTCGCCCAGCACGTGCGCGTGCCAACCACGTTCGACCATCGCCCAATCGGCGCCGTACCGGTCCATCGTGGTCGTCATGCGCCCGCCACCCGACGCGATCCGGTAGTCGCCACCCCGTGCGCTGAGTTCGGCCAGACGGGCCTCGAGCTGCGCCACATAGGTCTCGGCACTGCCGTCGGGTACGTCCCGCCCGTCGAGGAGCACATGCACACGGACGCGAGCGATCCCCTCGTCGGACGCACGGTCCAGTAACGCATCCAGGTGGGTGATATTCGAATGGACGTTGCCATCGGACAGGAGACCGACGAGATGGAGCGTGCCTGTGCGACAAGTGTCAACAATGGAGGTCCAGGCCTTCGAGGTCCAGATCGTGCCCCGCTCTAGCGCGTTGTCGACCCGCTTCGCGCCCTGATCGAAGATCCGGCCGGCCCCGAGGATGTTGTGACCCACCTCGGAGTTGCCCATGTCCGCGTCCGACGGGAGACCGACCGCCGTCCCGTGGGCCCGTAACGTCCGGTAAAGGCCCTCGGTCTCGAACGAGCGCATCGTCGGCGCAAACGCCGCCGTGACCGCGTCGAAGTCGTCATGGCGCCCCACGCCGACGCCGTCCAACACCACCAGAACGACTGGACCCTCCGGCCGCGCAAACCGAGGATGCAACTGCAGTTTTTCACGCTCCGAGGACATCGCGCCAGCCTACCGAAGCAGTGCTATGTCGGACCGGGGGGTCTGCCGCGGGTTTGGTTGACCGCTCATTTGTAGGGCGTTGCCCTACTGAAGGATGGATGCCATGCCCGAGAAGTTCCTACCTGAGTTCAAGCGTGATGTGGTCACGGTCGCTCGCCGAGGCGAGTTGACGCGTTATCTGACCAACGAACTGATCGACGCCCACGGCGACGACCCGGAGTTCGGTTACCGATTCCTCACTGACGAGCTCGAACGTGGCGGCTGTGCCGTCAGCAGCGTCGGTGGTCGACCACCGTGCTCAAAGCCACCGGATTGTCGGGCTCGATGAGCCGAGCCGCCGCCGACAACGCCGCAATGGAATCATTCAACTCGCTACTGCAGAAGAACGTCCTCAACCGTCAACCAAAGTCGCGGCAGACCCTTACTTGATCGGACCGACTGACACGATCTTGCCGTCCTTGACCGTGGAGGCGTACACGGTGACCTCGGACAGCTCGCCCTTGGCGTCGAACTTCAAGGTTTTGGTCAGGCCCACCCACGACTGGGTGGAGATGTAGGTGTTGATGTCGGCGCGGGTGACCTTGCCGGCGCCGATGGCCGCGAGGATGAAGTTCGACGCGTCGTAGGCCTCGGGCGAGAACGTGCCCTCAGGGTCGCTGTCGGGGAACTTGGCCTTGAACCGGGCCGCGAACGCTGCGCCATCCTTGATGGCCGAAATGGGCGCACACGGACACGTGAAGATGGCGCCTTCGGCCGCGCTGCCCGCAGCCTTGACGAAGCCGTTGTCCTTCGATCCGTCGGCGCCGACGAATACGGCCTTGATGCCCGCATCCTTGAGTTGCTTGGCCAGCAGGCCGGCCTCTTGGTAGAAGCCGCCGTAGAAGATGGCGTCCTTGTCGGTGAGGTTCGCGGCCTTGATCTTGGCGACCGTGCCCGAGAAGTCGATCTGGCCGGCCTTGATGGTGTCGGTGGCCTTGACGATTGCGCCAAGTTCCTTCTTCACGGTGTCGGCGAGACCCTTGCCATACTCGGAGCCGTCATCGACGACGGCGACGGTGGCGGCCTTGACGGTGTTCTTGATGTAGATCGCGGCGGCCGGGCCCTGCGAGCTGTCGTTGCCGAGCGCTCGGTGGAACACCTTCCAGCCATTTTCCGACAGTGCGGGGCTGGTGGCCGAGGGGGTGATCAGCGCCATGCCGGCGTCGTTGAAGAGCGGGTTGGCGGTCATGGACTCACCCGAGTACGTCGGGCCGATGATCGCGACGACGTTCTTGTTGTTGATGGCGGCGGTCGCCAGGTTCGGGGCCACCTTCGGGTCGCGCTGGGAGTCGAACAATTCGACCTTGATCTGGCAGTCCTTGTTGGCAGCGTTGAACTCCGACACCGCGAGCTCGAGGCTGCGCTTTTCATTGAGGCCGAAGCTCGCGGCATCGCCCGTGAGCGGACCGAAGAACCCGATGGACGTTCCGGTGGCGCACTTGGCCTTGCCAGTCCATGCAGTTGCACCCGATGACGTCGATGCCTTGTTGCCGCCGTCATCGCCACACGCGGCGGAGATGACGGTGATCACTAGTCCGAACGCGACCAGCCTCGCCAGTTTCTTTGCTCGCATGAGCAACCTGTGCTTTCTCGTCGGCTGATCAGCTCGCGGTCACCGGTCGGTACCGGTATCGGGTCGAACTATAGAAACAACTCACCGGCAAGTCGAATATGGTCCGCTCACCTGTCGGTTACCGTCTCTTCACCCTTTGTCCGGATCAAGGAGTGCATCGATGCCGACCTACGCGCCGACCTACTGGGCGCTGATCGAAGACGCCGCGGAGCGGTGGGGCGACCACGTCGTGGTGGTCGACGACTATGGCCGCACGCTGAGCGCGTCTGCGCTTCGCGACGAGGCGTGTCGCGCCGCTGCGGGGCTCGCGGCCGCGGGCATCGGTTCCGGCTCGGTGGTGTCGTGGCAGATCCCCACGGTCCTCGAAGCAGTCGTGCTCATGGGCGCGTTGGCGCGCCTCGACGCGGTGCAGAACCCGATCATCCCCATCCTGCGCGAGCGCGAGGTTGGTTTCATCACGCGGCAGGTGGGCACCGAGTTTTTCATCACGCCCGAGACCTGGCGCGGCTTTGGCCATGGCGCGCTCGCTCGCGGTATCGGCGACGAGGTCGGGTTCACCACCATCGGCCTCGACATGGCCTCGCCGCCGGTGATCGGCGAGATCCGTCTTCCCCAAGGCGATCCCGCCATGCTGGCGCCGGTGCCCGGTGCCGAAGGTCGCGACTCGCTCGTGCGTTGGTTTTATTACTCCTCCGGTACCACGGCCGATCCCAAGGGCGCTCGCCACACCGACCTGTCGATCATGGCGGCGGCCTCGGGCATGCTCGAACTCGTCGGCTTCAACCAGCGCGACGTGTACCCGATCGCCTGGCCCTTCTCGCATATCGGCGGTAGCACCATGCTCACGGTCAGCCTCGTGGGTGGGGTGCAGCTCGTCCTGTTCGACACGTTCGACCCGGCGAGCACACCCGAGCGCATGGCCGCGCATCGACCGACCCTCCTCGGCTCCGCAGTGCCGTTCTTCAACGCGTTCATGGCGGCGCAGCAACGACACGGTGACGAACCGCTGTTCCCCGAGCTGCGCGCGTGCGCGGGCGGCGGCGCGCCGATCCCAGCCGAGATCCACGAAGAACTCCATCGCACGCTCGGTGTCGCGGGGGTCACCGGCTCGTGGGGGCTCACCGAGTTCCCGATCGCCACGTCGTGCACCCCCGACGATCCGCGCGCGGTGCGCACGTTCACCGTCGGCCGGGCGTCGCCGGGGGTCACGATCCGCGCCGTACTCGCCGACGGCAACGACGCCGGCCTCGACGTCGAAGGTGAGCTCGTGCTCCGCGGCAGCCAGCAGTTCCTCGGCTACATCGATCCCGCGCTCGACGCGCATGCCTTCATCGACGACAACTGGTTCCGTACCGGTGATCTCGGCGTGGTGCAGTCCGATGGCAACATCCGCCTCACCGGCCGGCTCAAGGACATCATCATCCGCAACGCCGAGAACATCTCGGCGCTCGAGGTCGAAGAGCTGCTCTTCAAGCACCCCGATGTGGTCGATGCCGCGGTAATCGGGCTGCCTGACCAGCGCACCGGCGAGCGCGTATGCGCGGTGGTGGTGCTGCACGACGGGGCCACGCTCACCATCGACGGGTTGCGCGACCATTGCCGGGCGCTCGGGCTGGCTATCCAGAAGTGTCCCGAGCAACTCGAGATCACCGACGCCATCCCGCGCAACGGCATGGGCAAGACGCTCAAGCAGCCCCTCATCGCGACCTACCGCAACAAGGCGGGTGTCTGAACTGGACTGCTCCGGTTGCGGAGTGCGAATGCGGTGCGCGGGCGCGGTACGGTCGCAACGGCGGCGGGCCGCACGAGTGTGCACGCATGAGTAAGCAGAGGGACCACCGAGCGATGGCCGACGACGGGTTGATCAAAGGGCGCATCACCGACGATTCCGTCGATCAGATGCGCCGTCGTATCGGCTATCCGAACCCCACGGTGCGCAGCGGGACCGTGACATTGCCGTGGAACACCGAGTGCACCCCCGACTCGGTGCGTCACTTCTGCGAGGGCTATGGCGACGACAACCCGTTGTTCGTCGATCACCGCTACGGAGCGGGCACGCGATGGGCTGGTCAGGTCGCGCCCCCGGGGTTCGAGGCCACAATGGGCTACGACCGCTCACCCGTGGTGCCCGAGCCGTTGGCTCGCGAGACACGTGGCGCGCTCCGCGGCGTTCAGTTGTTCCACTCCGGGAACGAGTCGCGCTTCTACCGGCCGGTGGTGGTCGGTGACGTGCTCGATCGGATGAACGTGGTGCACGACGTCGAGGACAAGCAGTCGGAGTTCGCGGGGCGCAGCGTGCTGGTCACGAACAAGCTGACCTGGGCGAACCAGCGGGGCGAGGTCGTCACCGACCAACTGAAGTGGTTCGTGCACGCCGAGCGTCGCAAGGTGAAAGAGGCCGAAGCGGTCGGCGCCGACACGAGGCCGCGCAAGCCGAAGGACGCGGCGGCGTCGTACTCCGACGAGCAGCTGGCCGATATCGAGGCGGCCTACGACGCCGAGTACCGGCGCGGGGCGGACACGTTGTGGTTCGAGGACATCGAGGTCGGCGCCACGTTGCCCACCATGGTGAAGGGTCCGCTGACGGTCACCGATCTGATCAACATGCACATGGGTGGCGGGTGGTTCGGTTACGGCAATCCGGCGTTGCGCCTCGGGTTCGAAAACCGAAAGAAGATGCGCGGGTTCTATACGAAGAACGAGTTCGGTGCGTGGGACGTGGTGCAGCGCGTGCACTGGGAGCCCGAGTTGGCCCGTGCGGTCGGTGTGCCGGCCGCGTACGACATCGGTCCGATGCGATGGGCGTGGTTGCTGCACTACTGCACGAACTGGTGCGGGGACGACGCGTGGCTCTACCGGGTGCGGGGCGAGTTCCGGGCGTTCAACTACATGGGTGACGCCACGTGGATCTCGGCCGTCGTCACCGACGTGCAGCGATCCGACGACCTCGGCTCCATCGTCGAGATCGAGGTCACCGGCACGAACCAACGCGGGCAGAAGAACATCAACGGATGGGCCACGATCATCTTGCCGTCGCGCGAGCACGGCCCGGTCGTGCTGCCCGAGCCACCACCGTTGCCAGCTGAGCTGGCGGCCGCGCACGAGGAGCGGAGCGCATGACCGATGCACCGTGGTCCACCATCGGTGAGCTGATCGCCGCCAGTTGCGTGCGCTACGCCGATCTCGAGGCGCTCGTCGACGGCGACGTTCGGCTGAGCTACCGCGAGTATGGCGAAGCGATCGACTCCGCGGCACGCGCGCATATCGCGGCCGGGCTTGCGCACGGCGATCGATTCACCGTCTGGGCGCCCAACATCTGGCAGTGGCCGATCGCCGCGCTCGGCGGTCACAAGATCGGCGCGGTGCTGGTGCCGATCAACACCCGGTTCCGCGGCCGCGAGGCGGTCGACGTGTTGCGTCGCGCCCGATCTCGCGTGTTGTTCACGGTAACCGACTTCTTGGGCACGGACTTCGTCGCAATGTTGCGCGAGACGGGCGACGAGCTTCCCGATCTCGAACAGATCGTGGTGCTGTCGGGGCCGGTTCCCGAAGGTTGCATCTCGCTGTTCGACTATCTCGGCCGCGGCGCGTCGGTGAGCACCGAGGCCCTCGACGAACGTGCGGCCGCGGTGCAACCCCACGACCTCTGCCACATCCTCTTCACCTCGGGTACCACGGGCGCACCGAAGGGCGCGATGCTCGAACACGGCGCCATCTGCAAGGTGTACGACGCGTGGTCCGATGCCGTCGGCCTGCGCGCCGGCGACCGCTTCCTCGTGGTGTTCCCATACCTGCACTCGGCCGGGCTCAACTCGGGCATCCTGGCCTGCCTCATGCGCGGTGCGGTGAACATCCCGCACGCGGTGTTCGATGTGCCGTCGGTGTTGAAGCGAGTGGTCGAGGAGCGCATCTCCGTCGTGCCCGGCGCGCCCGCAGTGTTCCAGACCATACTCAACACCGCCGACCTCGACGTCACGGCGCTCGACTCGCTGCGGTTGTGCATCACCGGCTCGGCGGTGGTGCCCATGCAGTTGATCCTCGACATGAAGAACAAGCTCGGCTTTGAGACGGTCGTCACCGGCTACGGGCTCACCGAGTGCTCGGGGACGGCCACCATGTGCCGCTACGACGATCCGCTCGAGAAGGTCGCGCATTCGTCGGGTCGCGCGATCCGCGACGTCGAAGTGCTCGTCGTCGACGCAGACGGAGGCGAGATGCCGCGCGGTGAGGCCGGCGAGATCGTGGTGCGCGGCTACAACGTGATGCGCGGGTTCCTTGACGATCCCGATCAGACCACCGAGGCCATCGACATCGATGGCTGGTTGCACACCGGCGACATCGGCACCATGGACGCTGACGGGTACATCGACATCACCGACCGGATGAAGGACATGTTCATCGTCGGTGGGTTCAACGCCTACCCCGCCGAGATCGAGCGCATCATGCTCGACCATCCGGCGATCGGTGGTGTGTCGGTGATCGGCATCGACGACGCCCGTCTCGGTGAGGTGGGCATGGCCTTCGTCATCCCGAAGCCGGGGAGCACGCCCGACGCGACCGAGATCATCGCGTGGTGCAAGAAGGAAATGGCGAACTACAAGGTTCCCAAGCGGGTGACGTTCGTCGACGCGTTGCCGCTCAACGCGAGCGGCAAGGTGCTCAAGCACGAGCTGCGGGCTCAGGTCCGCTCCGGAGAGGTGTGATGGTGATGAGTCGCCCCGAAATCGATCCGGGAGCGCCCGACGCGGTCATCACCGCTTCGGTCCAGGAGTGGGTTGCCACGCATGTGCCCGAGTCCTGGCGCGAGGCCGCCGCGCGCGGCGGAGCGGCCGCGGTTCGCACGGTGCGCACGCGTGAACAGTACGAGGCGTGGTATCCGTTGTTCGCGGCGTCGGGCATGGTCGTGCCCGCGTTGCCCGTGGAGTACGGCGGCCTCGGAGTCGAGTCGCGCGTGGCGCGGCTCATCGACGCGGAGTTGCGCGCACTCAACCTGGGCAAGCTCAACATCGTGGGCGTCACGGCGATCATCCCGGTGCTGTTGAACTACGGCACCGAGGAGCAACGGCTCCGGTTCATTCCGCCGCTCGTGCGCAACGAGGAGATCTGGTGTCAGCTGTTCAGCGAACCGGGCGCAGGCAGCGACCTCGCGTCGCTGTCGACGCGCTCGGTGCGCGACGGTGACGAATGGGTGGTGAGCGGGCAGAAGGTGTGGAACACCTGGGCGCACTACTCGCAGTTCGGGTTGCTGGTCGCGCGCACCGATCCGGACGTGCCGAAGCGGCAGGGCATCACGTGCTTCGCGTGCCCGATCGACGCACCTGGCGTGTTGGTGCGGCCGCTCATCCACATCACCGGCGAGGTCGACTTCAACGAGGTGTTCCTCGACGGCGTGCGAATCCCCGACGGGTATCGCCTCGGACCGGTCGGCGCGGGCTGGAAGGTGGTCAATGCCGCGCTCGGTGGCGAGCGCACCATGGTCAGCGGCTCGGGTGCGGGCGGCGTCGAGCGCATCGGCGGTTCGGGTGTCACGCATCTCGTGAAGCTGGCGCAGCGCAACGGCAAATGGGCCGATCCGCTTGTGCGGCAGTCGCTCATGAAGCTGTGGTGCGAAGAGCGCGTGCGCGGGTGGACCAATGCACGAGTGCGCGATAACGCACGCGCCGGTCGAGCAGCGGGGCCCGAGTCGTCGATCGGCAAGGTGCATCAGGGCGAGATGAACCAACGCATCCAGATGGCGGCCGCCGAGCTGCTTGGCCCGGGCGCCACCGCGTGGACCGCTGGCACCGAGATGCCCTTTGAGGTGCACGGCATGCTTCGTAGCCGCGCCAACACCATCGAGGGCGGTACCTCCGAGGTCAACCGCAACATTCTTGGCGAACGAGTGCTCGGCCTCCCGAGGGAACCCGACCCGTACCAGTCCACCCCCTGGAAAGACGTGCCTCGCAGCTGACCCGCCCGCCGATATCGGCCTCAGCCGAAGCGGCCGGTGACGTAGTTTTCGGTGCGTTCGTCGGTGGGGTTGGAGAACATCTTGTCGGTTCGGTCGTATTCGACCAGTACGCCGGTGCGGGTGTCGCTTTCCGAATTCATCTCGACGCTGAAGAACGCGGTGCGGTCGCTGACTCGGGCGGCCTGTTGCATGTTGTGGGTCACGATGAGGATCGTGAACCGCGACTTGAGTTCCTGCATGAGATCTTCGATGCGGGCCGTGGCGATGGGGTCGAGAGCGCTGCACGGTTCGTCCATCAGGATGACGTCGGGTTCGGTGGCGATGGTTCGCGCGATGCAGAGGCGCTGTTGTTGCCCGCCGGACATGCCGAGTGCTGAGGCTTTGAGGCGGTCTTTGACCTCGTCCCAGAGTGCGGCGTTGCGGAGTGATCGTTCGACGATGTCGTCGAGTTGGCTTTTCTTCTTGACGCCGTTGATGCGCGGGCCGTAGGCGAC
>Ga0114966_10005729_pt1 | contig 10458 bp, 7 predicted proteins | sample M_130207_XF_Meta_FD_87029 | JGI IMG/M metagenome (GOLD analysis project Ga0114966, IMG submission 87029) | Freshwater microbial communities from Lake Montjoie, Canada to study carbon cycling - M_130207_XF_MetaG | ecosystem: Environmental > Aquatic > Freshwater > Lake | place: Lake Montjoie...
CCTGGTCGAATCTTCCCGAAGCAATCCGGGCAGGCATCCTAGCGATGATCGGCGCGACCAAGTTGGGGCAGCGTCAAAGGGAAAAATCCTAGCTTAAGAACTGGCGTCATTCATGACGGGGAGGTCAGTGCCAGCTCAACAATCTTTCTGCCAATCGTGACCAATAAGTCGCGCCAATGACAAGCACCTGATCATTGAAATCATATTTCGGATTATGCAACACACGACCGTTATCGGACGGGCCATTTCCCGTCCAGAGATAGCAGCCGGGAGATTTCTGTAACAGAAAGGCGAAATCTTCTGAACCCATACACGGTGCAACGTTGGTATCCACATGATCAACGCCAGCAATTTCAACGGCGGTCGCGCCGGCCCATTCGGTTTCCCGTGGCGTGTTGATTGTGGCCGGATATCGGCGATCGTAAAGCAACTCAGCGGAACCACCGAAGGAAGCCGCGATCCCCATCACGATGCGGCGCATGGTCGCTTCCACCATGTCTTGCACGGGCTGCCGGAACGTTCGCACTGTGCCACGCAGCTTAACCTCCGTGGGAATCACGTTCCAAGTGTCGCCGCCGTGAATCTGAGTAACGCTCAGTACCACTTGATCGAGCGGATTCACATTGCGGCTGGCGATTGTCTGCAAGGCGGTGACGATTTGAGCGGATACGACAATCGGATCGACGCCGAGATGCGGCATTGCGGCATGCGTTCCTTGTCCACGCACGATGATCTCAAAAACATCAAACGCAGCCATGATCGGTCCCGAACAGACACCGAATTGACCAACCGGGATTCCAGGCCAGTTGTGCATTCCAAAAACAGCGTCACAGGGGAACCGGTCGAAAAGTCCTTCCTGGACCATCACTCGCCCGCCCCCTTCGTTCTCTTCGGCTGGTTGGAAGATCAGGCAGACAGAACCTGTGAAGTTGCGTGTCTCGGCCAAATACCTGGCCGCACCGAGCAACATCGCCGTATGACCATCGTGTCCGCAAGCATGCATCTTGCCTCGAAATATTGACCGGTACGGGATGTCGTTCTGTTCTTCAATGTCGAGCGCGTCGATATCGGCACGTAGTCCGATCATTTTGAGTTTTTTTTCATCCGGTGAAGAGGGACTGGCAACCCGACGACCTGAAATGATCCCGACGACACCAGTCTTGGCTAGACCGCGATGCGTTTCAATGCCCCACGATTGCAGCTTCGAAGCGATGAACTCCGAAGCAAACGTCTCTTCAAACGCGGTTTGCGGATGAGCGTGCAGCTCATGTCGCCAAGCCGTCATTTCGGAATGCCATTCCGTCAGCCGAGGAATCACTTGCATGGATTTATGCCATTCACGTTTTGTAGGGAATTGGGATTGCATCGCAGACGACTGAAACAATGTCCGCACCGTATTCACCAGAATTCACGGGGCTCATCCGTCATTCCGATTTCAATACGACCGCTCTTGAGTGGCGAGCGCAGACGTATCATATCCCAGATCCACCACGAGCAGAACGGATATCGACTCGTGATTAAATGTACGGTGCCACTGCGATAAAATCTGTCGGCGTGTCAACAGAGACTTTTCAAACAATGGTCAACGCCGGAACGATTCACCTCTTTCGATCCGAGCATCGGCAGGAAGGTCTCGTTCCGTACCTCGATCCTCGCGGCTGTAGCCTGACGGACGACTACCTCGTCTCGGCGTCCTTGTTCTCCAGTGGCGGAATGTAGTTGTTGGTCAACTTGGCGTAGTCTTCACGGACAGGGCTGAAAACATCCAGTACGAGAACCGGGCCAGCGACCGCGACAGCTCGATGCGGGACGTTGGGGGGGATCAAAAACATCGCTCCGGATTCGCAGAGGCGTGTTTCGTCACCGATGGTGAGTTGCAGTCGCCCGCGAATTAACATCCCTCCCTGTTCGTGGGGATGAGAGTGCAACGGCACCTCGGCACCGTCGTCCATTTCGAGATGAGACAGCATTATGTTCTGGCCGAACGGTGTTCTCATCCGGCAGCCGGGAACCGGTGAGATTAGCGGAATCTCGTCAATATTGATGAATCCCATGTCAACTCCAATCAGTCAACTCCAATCAGTCAACTCACACCAACTCGGGTAGTGGTTTGGCATCATCTTCCACAAGGTATTGCGGCCGACCGTTGAGATCTTGGATTGTCACTTGTGAGGTGTCGACGCCAAGATTGTGAAACAGGGTCGCATAGATTTCGCCGAAGGTCACTGGACGTGCGACGGCTTCGCCAGCCAGCCGATCTGTAGCGCCGATCACCTGCCCGTGCTTCATCCCTCCTCCGGCCAGCAGGGCACAGTTCACCTGCGGCCAGTGATCACGTCCAACGATCGAGCTGATTTTGGGAGTCCGGCCGAATTCTCCGACGATGATCACCGAGCAATCTTGGTCGAGTCCTCGCTGATGGAGATCTTCCAATAACGCACTGACACACTGGTCGAAGATCGGAAATTCTTCTTCTTCCCGTTTAAAGATCGTATTGTAGGAACCGCCGTGCCAGTCCCACTTACTGTAGTTGAGCGTCACCACGCGTGCACCCGCCTCAATCAGACGTCGGGCCATCAGCAGACTTTGTGGCACTCGAGGTGCGCCATTCTCATCAATGAAGACATTGGGATCGCCCGTCCCATACCGCGTCACGATGCGCGGATTCTCCTGCGACAGATCTAATGCTTCCGCCAGTCGCGACGAGGTCAACAATCCCATGGCCTGTTCCGCAAAATGATCCATTCCCTCCATCATGTGCGTTCCGTCAGCATCACGCCGAAATTGATCGAAACGGCGCATCAGCGATCGGCGGTCTCCCAATCGTTCCAGTGTTATACCGTTGAGAACCATGTCCTCTCGCGTCGGTCCCATAGGACGGAACGGGGATTGTGACGCTCCCAGAAAACCGGGACCGGGTTCGTTGTATGGCCCATGGGAGCAGGGGTAACAAAGACTGATGAACGGCGGGGTCGCAATATTGGCGGGCCCCAGTGTTTTCGAGACCATCGAACCGAATTGCGGCCAACCTCCCAACGGATTCGGCCGACGGGGGTGATGTCCGTTGAAAACTTGGATCGCATCGTGATCGGCTTGATTGCCAACGAGTGACCGGATAATCGTGAACTTATCCGCCATTCCGGCAAGTCGTGGAAACGCTTCGCAGATTTCGACGCCGGGAACGTTCGTCGGGATCGGACGCCACGGCCCGGCCACCTCTTTGGGTGCCTGCGGTTTCAGGTCGAACATATCCTGATGCGGCGGTCCCCCCACGAGATAAATCAGGATCACCGACTTTGTCGATGGACCAGCTCCCGCAGCAGATTCCGCCCTTAATAATTGAGGGAGGGTCAATCCACCCAGGCCGAGCGTGCCGATCTTCAAAAACGTGCGCCGACTCCGGCGGTCGGCTAAACTCGGCGAATCGAATCGGCCCTGCCCCGTCAGCATAAATCAACCCCCGAACAGTCACACAGACCCTAATTTTTCAAACCGAATCGGCAACCCGCCACAACCAACAATTTTCTTGACCGAAGGCTTACAATAGCCGTAGATCGAAATGAAATCGACGGCATTTTTCATTTTTTTCCGATATTTCCTCAACGCTCAAAACGGATCGCAGGTGCCAAAGCGTTCACCCAAACGAATGAACGAGGACCGACTCCGACGTCGTGCAGTCGATTTGATCCGCGGATCAGCGCCCTTGAGAGCGTGTGTTGCGTTGTTGCTTTCACTGACGGTGACGTCACAACTGCGGAGTCCTTTCCGACCGAGACTCTACGATAACGCCTCATCCAAACAATTCGATCAGCGGTTCGCCGGTCGAGAGTGGACGAGTGAAGCCATCTTTGCCGAGGCGTTGATCGAGCGGAACACCCATCGCATGGAAGATCGTGGCACCAAGATCTTGAGGACGGACAGGCCGATCTTTCACATAGGCTGCGTGCTTGTCCGATTCGCCGTAGACAGCTCCACCGCGGATGCCGCCACCCGCCAAAATTGCAGAGTAGCAGGTTGGCCAATGTTGCCGTCCAGGATTGGTGCCGCGGGCATTAATGATGGGAGTGCGACCGAATTCACCAACGCAGACAACCATCGTACTTTCCAGCATGCCGCGATCTTTGAGGTCGTTCAGCAGGGCCGAAAGCGCTTGGTCGAGTTTCGGCAGGCACCAACCCATACCGTACGATCCATGACCGAAGGCGTTACCCATCCCCATCTCACCGCCGTGCATATCCCAACTGGAACTGGGTGCTCCGCCGCCGCCCTCTGGAGCCGTACCCGTCCATCCATTGACGGTGACGAATCCCACTCCCGATTCGACCAGCCGACGGGCCAGGAGCAGGTTTTGTCCCAAGGGGTGCATGCCATAACGTTCGCGGACGGACGTTGGTTCGTGATTCAGCTCGAACGGCTCGCGTCCTTCCGATCCGCTCGTCAATTCAAACGCACGGTGGTGGAGGTCTTGCCAGTCTGTGGTGGTTCGATGAATTTCGCTGGAGCTGCCCGTAGAACTCAGTCCCTGGAGCAATCGACGTCGGTCCCGCATTCTCTCAGCGACGACTGCCGATTCCAGTTCTTCAGGAGCTTTGAAAGATGGCAACGCCGGATGATTTGATGCCGAGCCGACGAACAATGGGCTGTGCGCCGATCCCAGATGGCCTCCCGTACCAATGTTTGGAGCACAGAAGACCGGATCGCCGACGCATTTAATGAGCCAGACATAGGGCGCGATGGTCCGCTCGTTCGGCCGAACCTTGGCCAAAATTGCCCCCAGGTAGGGTGCATCGGGCGGCGCGGCTGCTTGACCACTCAGACAGTGGTGCATCGCGTCGAAGTGGTTGCTGATGCCGCCCACATGAGTCATCGACCGGATCAGGCAAAATTGGTCGGTCATCTTCGCAAGTTGTGTGTGCAGTTCGCTGATCTGCATGCCAGGAACCTTCGTCGAAATTGGCTGATAGGGTCCGCGAATCGCGTCCGGAGCGAATGGCTTCAGATCCCATGTATCAAGGTGACTCGGACCGCCACACAGCAGGATGAAGATACAAGACTTCTCGGCTGCGCCTCGACCAATCCCCCGAGTCTGATCGACACCAGCGGCGACCATGCCGGGTAAACCGACCGGCAGTGCACCGACTCCCGCCGCCTGAAGTAACCGACGACGCGACATGACATCGAACAGTGACCGTGTCGCATTCGGGGGCATGGGCATTCGGCGTTCCTCTTACTGGTCTGTGTGGATGAATGGCCGGCGTGATGTGATCGTAATTCTTTGTAGACACGAATTCATTAACAATCCCAAACGACTAGGCATACTCCCGATCGTATCGCCATCTCACACCAATTGTTGCACATTTTTTGTTGACCACCTTAGTTTGTGACTGTCAGAGGAAACTCGTCACCCGATCACTTCTGTCATCCCGTCCGAAAAGAGATGACATTTTTCAGGTCATCCCGTTACGGTGTGACTCTGCTCCAAACGTCTTGAAAACCGACTCATCCCAAACGAGGCAACTCAGGCAAGACCCAAGAATCGTGTGTGTGTGTGTGTGGAACGCCTCGTTCTGGAACAGCCTGTTAGAGAATGGCGAGCGGATTGCGTCGCTGTTCCAGTGTGCCGCGTGTCACGCCGACTCGGTTGGCTGCATGAAGAGTCCGCCAAACGTCTTCACTGCGGATACGGCCGGCGAGCAGATTCCGGTACAGGCCAAGAATTTGACGGACCGCAGTCGGGCTTTCCTCAAGGCATTCGACTCTGAAGTCTCGAATTCCCTGCTCCAACAGAGTACCAACAACGTCGGCGCCACTTTGTGGTACGGCGTTGAAGAGTGTATTTCGACAGGCGACATCTGCCTTCAGTGGATGTTCGCTGCCCACGCGATCTCGAAGCTGAACTTGCATCGTGTCGCACGGGCGACCGCAATTGTGTTTATTGGTCCCCGGCGAGAGAACCGCACAAAAAACGCAGTGTTCCATGTGAAACATCGGCATGTGTTGGTGTACGACAATTTCAAACCAACATGGCGGTGCCGCCGTGACGAGTTCCACCAGTTGATCGCGGTTCAAGTCATACGAGGCCGTGATCCGTTGCGATCCCTCGCTGATCAAGAATTGAGAGGTCAATTCGTTGGTTGCGTTCAATGTGTAGTCTCCGACAAACGGAACACTGTGTTCGGCACAGAACCGCATTCCGCTGAGATTTCTGACGAGCATTCCGTCGGCAGAATATTTCATCATCGCTCGGATCAATCCCGCTTCGTCGGGCTTCTGAATGCGTGGTGTCGCCAAATAGATTGTGCGATTTTCCCGTCGAGCAATGGCTACCGCCTCGCGATACTGCCGGATGTCCTGAAAATCGGCGTAGATGATCGCTGTACACCAATCGCCGGACTCGGAACGAGCGGGGAGTTCTAGACGGGGTTCCTCAACCAGACCCTCGTGATTCGAATTCTGCGCGACCACTCGCAGTTGCTCCAAGGTTCGGCAGAGGACATGTAAACGCGGTGCCACGATCGAGGATGGCGGCTCGTGCCTGTCCCGCGTTCTGCTGACTTCGGCATTCGCCGCAGCGTCGGCCTCCGGAACCGGAAATGGCTCTTCTTCTCTGCCAATCGAGGCACGCAATGCGGTAAGAGCCGCACCGTGGAAGAGATTTCGCGGACGCGGTTGCCGAGTCGCCTCGTCCAATCGCGCGACAAGTTGCCTCCGCAATTGAGACAGGACACTGAGCGGAATCATCGGACTGCCGATGATCTCTGTTTCAAGCCCCTTCAATTCGTAGACCGTGTTTCCCAGACGACTCAGTTGCTCACGGAGGAATTCGACCGTGATCGGATGTTTCCGGGCAACGGGTAAGGGTTCCGGGGATGTGATGACCACCGAAATCAAACCGGTCTCGAAAGGCTCACATCCGCATTCCTCGGTTGGATCTGTGGATGCCATGGAAACCAGCGAGGGTAATGTTCCGATGAGTTGCAGAGGCTGTCCCACGAGGCAGCGGACTTTGACATCCAGCGGCCTCTTGCGCAGTGGATCGGGCCCCGTAAACGTTTGCCGCAGTTTAGCCGTCAGACGCGGATCGTCGGTTTTCCACAATTTTTGACCGACCGCCAGTCGCACAAACTCGATGCCTCGGTCACGGTGCAGACCCGCGAACTCCAAAGCAACGACTCCGTCTGTTGCCGCGTCAATCGGTCGGTCTCGCCGGGAGATACCAAAAACCCGGCCCCCCTGCTCTTCACCGGCGGCGCGATCACCTTCGAAAACGATTCCATCGCCTCTGGCAACGGGCCCCGCAAGCTGGACCTCCACAAAATTTTGGCCGATTCGGACAATCTCGCCCAACAAGATGCCTCGTTTGGCCGAGGACTGGCCGGGGACAAGCATCTTGTGATCGTCACCTCTCAACCAACCCGGACTAAATCCACGAGAGAACGAGAGTTCCATTTCTCGAACCTCTGCAGCAGTGAATTCCCGCGGCATGCCGGTCATGGCCGCATCGATGGCAGCACGATAGTGTTTGGTGATGTTGGCCACGTACTCTGGCGTCTTTAATCGCCCTTCGATTTTAAAGGAAGAGACTCCGGCGGCAATCAGATCCGTCGTGAGGTCATAGGCCGCCAAATCCTGTGGGCTCAGCAGATATTTCTGCGTTCCGAGATCGATATCCTCGCCGTCACAAATCAGATCGTAGGGAAGCCGACATGCCTGAGCGCACTGGCCACGATTGGCACTCCGCCCTCCGAGTGATTCACTCGTCAGGCATTGACCTGAATAGGCCACGCACAAGGCTCCATGAACAAATGCTTCGAGAGGCACTGCGCACGATCGTCTCAACTTGGCAATCTCGCGAAGGGACAGTTCACGCGGAAGGACAACCCGCTGGATTCCCAATTCCGCGGCCACGCGGATGCACTCCGCGCTGGTCAAAGTCATCTGAGTTGACGCATGAATTGGCAAGTCCGGGCACGTGAGACGAATCAGCCTCAGCAGACCGATGTCTTGAACAAGAACCGCGTCGACATCGTCACGGGCGATTTGTCGCACCAAATCTTCCAATTCCCTGAGTTCACTGGGAAACACCAGTGTGTTCAGTGTGACGTAGCCCTTGACACCACGATGGTGCAGGAAGGCCATGACATCGCCCAATTCATTCCGCTCGATGTTGGTCGCTCGAGCCCGCGCATTGAATCCGCAGTTCAAGCCAAAATAAACGGCATCCGCTCCGTTCTCAACGGCCGCACGCAAGCACTCACGATCGCCCGCAGGGGCCAACAATTCAGGACGACAAAGAGACGTCGACAGCATGGCAAAGACAATTCATTCGGGGGGGACAAACCGACTGATCAAAGTCTGCAAAGGACACAGGCGTTGTTTCCTAGACTACCATGTGTTCGAGGCGAACGCGTCCGGAAACCGATGCGAAAGATTTCAAGAGGGCGAATTGTAGTTCCTCCCGCCCGCATCGCGAGAGACCACACACATCCGCAGCGGATCTCCCATCAGGAAACGCCGGGTGGGCGCAAAAAAACAGCCCGACTGCGTCCAAGCTGCCGGGCTGTTGATTCTGTTTCTCAAACGATCACGCTGCTCGCTGTTCGGCCTCCGCAACCATCACCGCTGGCACGAAGAGTGTCGGCGTCCAAGCTTTCAGGTTTGAACCCGGGCCGCCGCGTGGGGGATAGCCATATTCTCTGAGTTTTCCAGAGAGTGTTCGAATGCCGATTTGCAGAGCGCGTGCCGTCTTCTCACGGTTGCCCGCGAAGCGATTGAACGTCGTCTCGATCAGCTTGCGTTCCATTTCAGCAAGTGTCAGTCCCGGTATCCCCTCCGCTTCTTCCTCGGTGATTTCGCGTGGGGTGAGCCACGCTTGGATCATCGATCCGGTGAGCTTGGTGCCCCAGTCAAGAGCACAGGCACGCTCAATCACATTTTCAAGTTCACGAACATTGCCTGGCCAGTCATACTTTTGCAGCAGATGCAGAGCATCGACGGTCAGCGATCGTGGCGGCTTCCCTTCGCGTCCCGAAACGCGACGCAAGAAGGACTCCGTCAAGGGTGCAATATCGTCCTTCCTCGAACGCAGAGTGGGTAGTTCGAGGCGACACTGGCTGATGGCTTCGTAGAGGTCGCGACGGAACAGACCCTTTTCGACGAGGCTGACCAAGTCGACGTGTGTTCCACACGAAAAACGAACATCAAAGCGAACTCTTTCACCCGCTTGAACGCGTTCAAATCGTTGATCGCGAATCAATGAAACGAGCACTTTTTGGACAGGCAACGCCATAAACTGAATCTGCTCGAGAAGCAACGTTCCGCCATCCGCCAGTTCCAGCCGACCCGGTTGGTGCTGCTGCTGCCCGAACGGACCCGCTTGAATTTCTCCAAACAATTCCTGTTCCAACGTTTCCGCAGACAGGACACTGCAATCGAGTTTGACAAACGGACGATGAGCCCGAGAACTGGAATCGTGAATCGCCTGAGCGACAAGATCGATACCGGATCCGGGTTCCCCATGCAGAAGAATCGAGACCTGTTGTTCGGCGGCCATCTGGACCTGTTGACGCAACACGTGCATCGCGGTGCTATGCCCCACCATTTCACGCAGATTACGATTATTGAGCTGCCTCTTGAGGCGGCGATTTTCGCTCTGCAATCGCGACTTCTGAACGGCGGTGGTGATCGCCAGACCGAAATATTCCACTGTATACGGCTGATGCAGCAGATCGATTCCGTTGGCTGCTGGCAACAATTGCGGATGACCACTCGATGCGGAAGCGATCACACAGATGACTTGAGTCCCAAGCCCCTTCTGTTGGATCAATCCCACCAAGGCACCCGCAGTTTCTCCGATCGGAAGTGATCCGATCAGACAGGCATCGCATGTGTGGTCGGACAGTGCCTGAGCCGCGGCCTCATGATGGGTGACGACCCGGCATGTATAGCCGGTCCCCAGCACATCAGCCTCCAGCTTGCCCGCTTCATCGGGATCGCACGTGACGACCAAGATACTCGGTGGTGTCTCCACAGGAGAAATGCTTGCCGCACGTTGCGGGAACGGAATCACATCGAGAGGGGCGATCGTCATACAGTCACCGTGATTTTGAGGAACGATGGATCGTCAAGGCGCGGACTGCGGACGCTCCGCGGAACGCGATTGCTTCAAAGACAGCGGCGCAGAGCCGCAAAAAACGAAAGGGGAAATCAAATGGAGATGCACCACTTCACCCGCTGGGCAAAGCCGTACTTCCAACCGACGCGAACGAATTGTGAAAGGGAGATGTCGAGCCGGGGTTTATTCGCAACCGGCAGAGTGTGTCAATGGCTTCTCCTACGAGCATGCAAAGATTGTAAAAGAGGGTTCAACCACACCCCTATTGTCATACTAATTGTTGGTTCGGCACGCGTTTTCATCGCTCTATCCGACGCGAAACGGCCATGGAGGGTCTGAATCCA
>Ga0114966_10005730_pt1 | contig 10456 bp, 10 predicted proteins | sample M_130207_XF_Meta_FD_87029 | JGI IMG/M metagenome (GOLD analysis project Ga0114966, IMG submission 87029) | Freshwater microbial communities from Lake Montjoie, Canada to study carbon cycling - M_130207_XF_MetaG | ecosystem: Environmental > Aquatic > Freshwater > Lake | place: Lake Montjoie...
GGATGGAGGCGACGCGCACATCGATCGGCTGGCCGCCCAGTTCGAGGCTGATGCGTCCGTCCTGCGGGCGGCGGTCCTCGCCGAGGTCGAGACCGGCGGTGAGCTTGAGGATGTTGATGACCGAGCGCTGCAGCTTGCGCATCTGCGAGGGCACAGGCACCTCCTGAAGCACACCATCGATGCGGTAGCGCACGCGCAGGTCGTCGGACAGGGGCTCGACGTGGATGTCGGTCGCGCGCTCGCGCAGGGCCTCGCGGATGACCTGGTTGATGAATTTTTTGACCGAGGCCTCCTCCGACTCGTTTTCGTCGAGCACGTTGACCTCCTCGCCTCGGAGATGTTCGAAGTCCTCGTCACTCGTGCGCCCCTCGAGAAGTTCCTCGAAGGTCTCGGCACCGATGCCGTAGACCTGCCGGAGCGCCGGCAGGATCCCCTTGCGGGTGTAGACCTCGTAGCGGACTCGCTGCGGCACGGCCTCAGCCACAGCCTGCCGGGCCATGAGGTCGAACGGATCGTAGGTCAGCAGCGTGATCTGGTCTTCGCCGGCGGCGACAGGAAGCAGCTGGTAGCGCAGGGCGATCCGCGCCGGTAGCTTGGAACGCAATTCGGGCGCGGCTTGCGCGATGCCCGCACCGCCCCACGCGAGATGAAAGCGTTCGACCAGCTCGCGATAAAAGCCATTCTCGTCGATCTCGGTCGAGTCAAGCAGAGTGCGCAGAAGCGACGATTGCGTGCGGGCGGCCTCGGTCAACGAGGCGGAGATCTTGTCCTTCTCGCCCGCACCGTGACGCACCGCCATCTCGACGAGTTCGGGAATCAAAGCCATACGATGCCTTGGTCAAGGACTGTCCGTCGCGTCTTTCTGGGCTTTGCGCTTTTTTTTGGGGGCGACAGGCTGCGGTGCGTATTGCTCGTAGTCGATGCCGGCGGGACGCAGTGGATCGCGCCGTTTGCGGATCTGCGAATCGGCCTCCTCTTGCTCCCCGTCGAAAACCACCGGCGTATCGGCGAAGGCCGGCGCAGCCGCTTTCTCGTAGGCGTCGTCGCCGAGGTAACTACGGTAGCGCTCCTGCCAGCTGGCCTTGGCCATGTCCTCGTTGTTTTCGACGACGGTTGGCTGAAGTAGGACGATGAGTTCCTTGCGCTGCACTTTGCGCGTGGTCTGCTTGAAGAGATAACCGAGCACAGGGATGCGCATGAGGAAGGGTACGCCGGAATCGTCGGTCTCCATTCTTTCCACGATCAATCCACCCAGAACCACCGTCCCGCCATTCGGCACGGTCACGGTTGTGGTCAGGTCCTGCGCGCTGATGATTGGAGCCTTATTGCCGCCGCCAAAGTCCGCCTCGCCGAGCACATTGTTGTTGGTCTGGGCGATGACGAGGGTCACGTCCTTGTCGGAATTGATCATGGGCACGACCTCGAGTTTAAGCAGAACATCCTTGTAGGTGATGTTGGCGGTGATGCCGGCGTTCTGGTTGATCGCGCTGCCGCTGAGCGATGTCGAGGTCAGCGTGCTGCTGGTGAAGGGAATCTGCTGGCCCGAACTGATGACCGCCTTCTTGTTGTTCGTGGTGTAGACCACGGGGCGGGAGAGAATTTTGAACTTTCCGGTCTTTTCGAGCGCGCGCGCATAGATATCGACGGCGTCAGCGATCGAGCCATAGACGGTGAGACCTTGGAGGTTCTGGAACCGTTGTGGTTTGATCAGGTCGGCTGGCGTCGGAAGGTTGCTGCCGGGTGTGAGGAGCGAGTTGATGATCGAACCGGCCGCGCCAGTGCCGGCGCCGTTGTTGACGTATTTGAGAAAATAACTGAATCCGAACTCCATGTCGTCGTCCAGGCTCAGCTCGCCGATCACCGCAGCGATGTAAACTTGACGCGGGCGCACATCGAGCATGTCCAGAATCTGCGCTGTCCTCTGACGACTATCGGGCGGGCCGATGACGATGATGGAGTTGGCGCTCTTGTCGGCGATGAGTTTGGTCTTTCCAACCACGACCGACTCGGGCGCGACATCCTGCGTCGGTTCCTTGAGTCGGTCCGCGACACCGATTCCGCCGGAGCCGCCGAGCCCGCCGCCGTTGCCGATCCCCTGGCCCGTGCCCGCTCCCTCTTGCACCAGCGAACCAGAGCCAGAACCGTTGCGCTGGCCGGAACCTGTCGATCCCTCTTTGTCGCCGCCATCGTTGAGAAGGTCGGCCAAGACCGGCAAGATGTCCGAGGCCGCGACGAACTTGAGCGGACGCTCGAGCACCGAATCGAGGGGGACAGGGGCGTCCAACTCGTCGATGAGTCCTTTGATGTAAGGGAAGTTGATCGGCCGCGTGACAACGAGGATGCGGTTGGTGCGGGGATCAGCGACCAGTTGGGTTTCGCCGACGATGAGATTGGATTCAAATTGTCCGGCGCCTGTCGAGGTGAGGGCTGTCTGGATGATCTGCCCTTGGGCATCGACCTGCGGTGGGGCGGGCGGTTGTCCGGGTTGGCCCGGCGCCTTGGCCGCGCCTGCCTCGCGTTTGTCGATGAGTCCCTGCAAAGCTTCGACAACTTTTTCGGCGTCCGCGCGCTTCAGGCTGATCCACTCCGTCATCACCTTGGCCGGAGGAACGTCGATGAGTTCCTGCAGGGCGATCAACTTTCTGACCATCGACGTGGTCTCCACGACGAGCACGGCCTGCACATTGGGCACGGCGGTAAAACTCGCGAAGCTTTTGGGGCTTCCGCTCGCATAGCTCTGAAAAACCGCCACCGCGTCAGCCGGCGCGAGATAATTGAGCTTCATGAAGTAGCTGATGGCCTGCTCGTTGTCAGGCAGCATGGAGGGAGATGAAAAGATCGGAATTCCTTCCGAGCGCGCATTCCTACCCATACCGAGGATCTTTTGTGTTTTGTCGTCAACCGGAACAAAAGTGTATCCGTTGAGCAGTAGGGAAGCCTCGATGATGCGGATGGCTTCGCTACGCGGGATCTCCCCGGGAACGGCGATCATCAAGGTTGGGCCGGTGGCCACGGTCGAGTCGCGAATGAGGCGCTTGCCGGTCAGAACCTCGTAGAGGCTGAGAATCTCGGTGACCGGCGCGTTTTGGAAATTGAGTTGTACTGTGGACTCGGGAACTGCGGGCGGGATAGGAGGAGCAGGGGCGATGGCGGGAACAGGGGGCACAGCGGGAACAGGAGCGGCCGCAACCGGCGCTGGAACAGGTTGTTCCGAAGGAGCAACAACTTGGTCATTAGTATTTTGTGCCGAAGCTATGAGGGCCGCAGCGAGCCAAAACACCGCGTAGAGCGGAAACAGCAAAGCTGAGAATCGGCGGGTCACTGGATAAGTAAAGCAGAGCCGCAGCGTTTACTCAAGGTGCCGATGGCACGATGGCGCGACGACGAATGACGCGAGGCGGGGGCATGGGAGGTTGAGCGCCGGGTTGTTGCACTTGGCCGGGATTGGGTGCGCCGGGAAACCCCTGCGCGCCGGGCGCTCCAGCCTGTACCTGCCCGGGAACAAGTTGACCCGGCATGCCGGGCACCTGTGGCGGAAGTCGCACGGGTTGAGGAACACCCTGCCTCATTTGCTGCGGCATGCCCGGCGGCGGGGCGGCGGCCGAAGCGACTGCGTCAAATTTGATCGTACCCACTTCCGTCCCTAGCTTGATGGTGGCGGAAGCATCGGCCAGCCTGTTCTTGCTCTCGTCGACTTGGACCAACAAAAGCCCGGCGGCGTTGGCGGCGCTTTTTTTCACGGTGTGCGACTGCTGGGTGGCGCGTTCGCGTAGATAGACGAGTGGCTCGCCATCGACCTGCGCGATCCCGACCAAGACAAACCTCTGGGCCAAACCTGCCGACTCGGTGGGAGGGGCGATCGACTCCAACTGAAAGGGCGATTTTTCCCAAAGGGCAGCATAGCGAGAGAGGGGAAAGGCGGGGGCTGCCGGACCTGCCGGTGCTTTTGTTTCCGCCGTCGGCACGGATCCGGGCGGCGGGACTGGTGGCTCCTTTCCCAACGAAGGCTTCGCCTCGGCAGGCGAGGCGGCTTGAGAGCTTGTGCCTTGAGCCGGAGGATTGGTAGTCCCGGCGTTCACGGCGGGTCTGGTTTCCATCGCCGGCACGACCAGCATTTTTTTGGCCGCATCGTCCGGCGGCGCTTGGCCGCGCACGGCGGATGCGAGCGCAAGAAGGAAGAAAAGACCGGAGTAAGTTCTCATGGGGTCGTTGAATTTGTCGGCCGGTACCAACGCGCGACCTCGACGTCGGCGATGACATCCGGCGGCTCCGGCGCGCTCTTGATGCGGAGCATTTTGATCGCGCGGAACGCGTCCGGTTGCTGCAACTCGGAGAGCCACTTGACGAGAGACTCCATCTTGCCCTTGACCTGCGAGGCGTCGTAAACCTCGGCGTATTGCTGCCCTGACTGAACCGGACCACCCCCGCGGCGCGTGTAGGCAAGGCCGCTTTTTTTGGCGGTGCTCTCCACGAATTCGGTGAACTTCGTATCGTCATCGATCGAGGTGACGTCATCCGCAGGCTGTTTTTCTTCGAGCCAGCGCGCCCGCTCGTCCCACAATGCCTTCTGTCCGAGGACCGAACGGTTTTCCGCCAACTGCGCAGAGAGTTTGGATATATTGGAATGCAAAGCGCTCTGGCGGGTGAGGAACATCTGCAAAGCAATGGCATTGAGCAGCACGAAAAGCGCTCCGAGCAAGGCGATGAGCAGATTTTTTTCCTTAGCTGTTAGGGGTCTCATTGTCCTTGTCGGTTTTCTCTCCCACTGCCCCTCTACGCGCACCGTCGATCTGGAATCGCGCGCTGCCGTTTTGCAGCGACTTCGGGTTATCGGCGGTCCAGTCGTAATAGACCTGCAGCTCGGTGTTTTTTTTCACCTCGTCTTGGAATTTTTGCGCGGCCGGGAAGGTCGATGCCTCGCCCTGGATGACCACACGCCCGAGGTTCATCTCGAAGAGGATAAGACGCACGCCGTCCTTGGGCAGAAGGCGTGCGGCCTGGTATAAAACCTCCAGCGGATAACCCAAGGGGTCGAGCGCAGCCTGCAGCGAGTTCCACCGCTCTGTCGCATCCTTCGTCGCCGCAACAGTCGGTGCGTCACGGTCGAGCTCCGCCTGCAGGCCGCGGGCCCGCCAATGCAGCCATAGCGTCTGGCCGGCCAGCGCCAAAACGATCGCGAGATAGACGGCAGCTCCAGCAAAAGCCAAGCGCTGGCGCCGCGCTCCGATCGCCTTGGTCTGCTGCAGGGCGCGCACGGGCAGCGGTATGCATCCCAGCGCCTTATCCGGCCAGACCGGTGCGGGCAACGGCTGGACCTGCGCGGCCAAACCGCCCGCCGCCTGCCATGCGCCGAGGTCGAGCTCCTCGCCAGGTTGCGTGTAAAAAACCGCGGAGGAAATTCCCTCGGTCATCCGGCCGGCCTCGAGCGGCGCCAGCATCAACCAAACCTCCAGCGCCATGCTGCTGCCGGGTTGTTCGTCGCAGAGCGGTTGGAAGTGCAGCAAGGTAGCGCCGCGGGTGACGGCCGCCACCCAGTTTCCCTCCTCGCGCCAGATGCTCACGCTGTCCGCCGCAAGCGGCAGGCACGCTGGTGAGACCGCGTAGTCGATCACATCTCCATGCCAATAACGCGGTGCCAAGTGCGCCGGCAGCACGACAACTTGCAGCAGCGCCTCGTTGCCTTCGCGTGTGATTTCCCTCCAAGCGTACGTCGTCTCGTCCACGGTGCGGCCCGCCAAGCCTCGCAACTCAAGCTGCGTAAAGACCAAATCGCGAAACAAACCCGGGTCATCAGCCGGAACCCAGAGCGAGAGCGAAAAGGCGCGGCGCACCGGCACGGCAATCAGTCCGCCGGCGGCGGGCTTGAGTTCGACCAGCTCCAGCGCCTCGCCGGAGGGAGTCCAGGCGCCCGCCTCGTCGCGCAGCCATTTTTGCCAGCCTCCGGCGAAGGGACGATAAATCGTCGCCGCAGGCATCGTGGCCGCCGGTTTTATTTTTCCTCCCATAGCAAGTAGTTGGTGGCCTGACCTCCTTCGCCGGATTCCGAAACGACCGAGATCAGCCTTTCACACTCCCCCACTATACCCCGGCTATCAATTCTTTTGACCTTGCTCTCCGTTGTCAGGCGATCGGCGACCTGCGCAGGCGGAAGCGTGGAGGCCTGGAGCCAGCCGTTGAGTTGCTGGATATCCTCGAACCTCACATCGTCCTCGGATGGCTCGACTTCGTCACCCCCCCGCCGCATGCGCAGGATGTCGGCCACCAGCTCCGGCGTGAGGCCCGTTGCCGCCTGCAGAACATCGGAATCGGCCTCATTCACATCGATTTTACCGTCGCCGAAGATGGTGAAAGCCTCGCGCCAGCCGGGGTGCACCGCCACCAGCGCATCCATGCCGAGGACGCGCCCCATCTCATCGACCGAGCGGAAGGGGCGATTGGCCGGCGCGTCGACAATGCCCGCCGCCTCGTATTCCGCCTTCTCCGCACCATTGAGCCGGCGCCCGATATCGTTGTCGACCCAGTCGATGAGCCGGTCGAGCAGCACATCGGCCTCGTCGTTGCTGAGGCCCCAGAGGATGAAAAGATTTTTCAGCACCACGGTGTCCTGCGCGGCGAGCAGTTGGTTGATGTTGAAGCGGCCCCCCTCGCCGCGGATGCGCACGCGCAAGCGTTCGCCGGGACGGATCTCACGGTCGAGCAGCGCGGTATCTTCGCGCGTCACCTGCGGGTGCAAACCAAGCGCCACTCCGCTGAGGGCAAGCTCCCTGGCCGCCAGCCCCCGCACGTCAGCCGAACCGGATTCCATTTCTGTGTTGACCAAATCCGAAACCCAGAGCACCGAGAAGGAAAGTACGGCAATGGCCCAGAGGACGAGCAGAAGCGCGGCACCGCGGACAGAGGTCGAGAACCTGCGGTTCATGGTGTCGGGGGCGGAGGCTCGGGCGGGGGCTGCGCGCCCTCGGCCGGTTGGGCCGGCGGCTGGTATTCTTTGACCGGAGGAATCCAGAACATGTAGGTGCGGGGAACTTCCTCGCCGAGTTCAGTGAAAGTCAACTCAACCAAAGGCGGCCGACCGCGCGCCTCCTCCCACTCCTCCACCCAGTCCTGCTGCGTCTCGTCGTAAAACCGCCAGCGCGCCTCGCGCAGATCGGGCATCAGACGCAGCCACTTGCCTTTCTCCACCGCGTCGCGAAGCTCCGCCTCACCCAGCGACGAAGGCAGCATCAGCACGCTGAACTGCATGCCGCCGCCGAGTCGCGGCACGGCGGAGAGCATGACGGTCCCGGCGGAGGCTGTACCATGGCCCCAAGCGAACACGCCGGGCGAGTCGCGCAGCACGATCTCGGGAGCCCCCTTGCCGTCGATCGTCCTGATCCCTCCCGTGATCCGCGCGGTCGATGGCAGGTTATGAAAAGTGCGGCGCAGCAGGCCAACGAATGCGTTGCGGCGCTGTGACTGCAAATTCTCGTCGGCTAGGACGGCTGTAGCCCGGATCGCAGCGTTGACCACGGAATAAACACCGCCCGCAAGGAGAACGAAGATCGCAACCACGACGACCATCTCGAAAAGGGTGAAGCCATGCCGCCGGGCGCGGCGTTGCGGGGCGCTCGTTGTCATGGCTGGTAGCGGAGGAACTCCTCCTTCCAAGTCTGTTCCTCCCCCTGCTCCCTCCATACGGCCTTGACCATCACCCGCCAGATTCCGCCGAGCGGCTGGTCATCTTTGTTGCTCAGATCCTCCACCGGTTCGGCCGAGGTCGAATATTTCACGCCGAGCGCGTCCGCTTCCGTCTCGCGCCCCTGCTGCAGCACGTCGATGGGGAGCACCATGGCTTGATCGAGGAGTGATTCGATCTGCTGGCGAGTTTCGTCATTGCGGCGCAGCGCGTTGCTCGCGGCAAAAGAGCGGTCGAGCGCAAGGGCGAGACCTCCCACGGCGAGGACAAACATGGCCAAAGCCACCAGCACCTCGAGCAAAGTGAAACCGCCGCGCTTCATTGGATGCTGTAGCTCTCCTCGCTGATGCCGGCGGTGAGAGGATCGAATGCAACCTCCATCCAGTCGTCCTGATGCTCGAGATGGAAAGTGATGGGCTCGCAGAGGCCGGTGGGCTGGAACAGCCACCTTTGGCCATCGGGGCGCAACGGTTTTTCCTCGCCGTAGGGAATAATGACGTAGGACATCCCCTTCGGCAGGTCGAAAACATCGGAGGGTTCTTCGTCACCCGCGCGGAGAACTCCGAAACCCTCCTTGTCGAAAATGACGGCAGCCGGCCGGCCTGTGGTCATCGCCTCGGAACGGGCTGTCTTGGCGAAGACGAGGAGTTCGCGCACGACATCACGTAAACGTTGCTCGCGCGTGAAACCCGAGGAGAGAGGAATCGCCACGCCGATGAGCAGCGCGATGATGGCGACGACCAGCACGATCTCGATGAGCGTGTAGCCGTATGTGCGCGGCAACTTGGTCATGGCCGCATGGCCGTCGCTCAGTTGTCGGAGGCCTTTTGGTTGGTAATGTCGTCCCCGCCGCCCTCGACGCGATCCGGGCCTTTGGAAACGAGGTCAAAGCCGCGCGGGTTGAGCTTGCCCGGGTTGGCATAGATGTATTTCTCGTCCCATGGGTCGCGCGGGACGCCGTCCATAAGTTGAATCCACCGGCGGGGCGCAGGATCGCCCGACGGGCGCTTGACCAAAGCATCGAGCCCCTGCGCGGTGGTTGGCATGCGCATGTTTTGCATCTCGTAGGTGCGGAGTTGGGTGCTGATCGCTTGAAAGTCCGCATCGACGCGGCTGATTTTGGCCACCTCAAGATTGCCTACGAGCTTGTAGATGGCGGAACCAACGAGCACAGCGATGATACCGAGCACAAGCATGATCTCGAAAAGGGTGTAGCCCGCGGAGGCAAGGCGGCGCGCAGGAGAAACTGTGGAGGTCATAAGCACGAGTAACGATGCGCAGCTTGGTGCCCCTTGTCAAAGCCGCTTACAGCGAACCGGCCCCGCTTCCCCAGAATTCGTTGAGCGCTCCGGCTGGACTTTCCGGCGGTGCGGAGACCGGCGGCAAAGGCGGTTCCTCCAGCGGCGAGGATTCGGAGGAAGAGGGAAGATCGGGGACGGGTATGGAGAGGTCTGGTTCGCGCACCTTTGGGGGATAGGAGAGTTCCAGCACGGCCTCGCGCAGGTAGGTTTTGTTGTGGTAGCCCGCGTTCACCGGCGAGCGCAGTTCGAGAAGAATAGAGTTTTCGCCCGGCAGGAGCAGGTCGGCCGGTACGTGCGCGCTGGCATGACGCCATCCGGCGAACTCCACCTCGCGGCCAGCGAAACCGAGGTGGCCCGGGTCCTCCAGCGTGGGCACGTCGATAGCCAGCGGCCCGACTTCCTGCCCGTTCACCACCAGCCACACCTCCTGATCGAGAAAGACGCCGGCGAGCGAGGCCTCAAAACGCGCAAGCAGAGGCCCCTGTTTGAACGTTGCTACCAGATCAAGCGTCGGGGTTAGCGCCTCGACTTTTTCTGTCAACGCAGCTCGGATCACGCGGTCGTGCCACTCGTCCTGGAGGACGGGGCGCGAGCCGCCATCGACATCCGCTTCGGCCAAGGTCAGGCGCGAGGCGGTGACCACGATCGGTACGTAACGGGATACGGAGGCCAGCATGGTGCGCTCCGAGACCCATTCGAACTTCACGCGGTTCACGTTGAGATTGGCCCCGCCCTGCAGCAGCAGCGTGCCGTTGCCGCCCAACCTTGAGGCGCTGACGAGCAACGGGCGTTGGTTGGCTACTCCGAGACCTTCGCCCAGATTTTCCGCAATGACCTCCGAACTCGTCTGTCCGTCGCGCTGCCACTCGACCCTCAACCCGCGTCCGTCCGTCTCGTCGAAGACGAGGTGCACGAGGAGATCTCGTCCCGGCGGCGGCGACAAACGGAAGGCGATGCGCGCGCCGTTGCCGGGGGCGGAGAGCGGTGGCCCGTGCATCCATGCGGGGAGCGGCTGGGAGGCATCGAACGGGAGATCCGCCGTGAAAACCGCGTCGTCCTGCGCCCAAACCGCGGCTGAAAAAAATACCGCCAAGATGGTGGCGGCGAATGGGCGAAACGGCGGGGACGCATTCATTGGGGGATGCTTGGTTGCGGGTTGATCACCATACCATCGGGCATATAATCCTGAAAGAAAGAATCATCCAAGAGGGCCTTAAAAAGATCCGGTGGCAGTACGCCCCGGGCCCGCTCCAGAAAAGCTTGAGCGGTGGCTTTGTCCCCCTTGAGCAGGGCATCGGCGGCGGCAAAAAAGAGCCACTCTGGAGGGATCACTTTGTCCTGCAATGATGGCACAACAACATCTGGGCCAACACCTTGCTGAAGTCGAATGCCCGACAAACCGGCCTTCACCGTGGCCACCATGATGCTGTCTGACTTGGAGACCCTCTCCAAGGCTTTCTGATAGTTCCCCAGCGCCAAA
>Ga0114966_10005733_pt1 | contig 10451 bp, 10 predicted proteins | sample M_130207_XF_Meta_FD_87029 | JGI IMG/M metagenome (GOLD analysis project Ga0114966, IMG submission 87029) | Freshwater microbial communities from Lake Montjoie, Canada to study carbon cycling - M_130207_XF_MetaG | ecosystem: Environmental > Aquatic > Freshwater > Lake | place: Lake Montjoie...
CGCTTTTCCAATTTATGCAAAAGCCAAAAGTGGAAAATTATATGAAAAAGTATTACATCGTCTTTCTCAATTAAAAAACAGAAAATAAAATATGTTGGGTAAAAAAGTATTAGTAACAGGTGCAGATGGGTTTATTGGAAGTCATTTGGTAGAGCATTTAATTGAAGAGGGATTTCAAGTAAAAGCATTTGTATATTACAACTCATTTAATTCGTGGGGGTGGTTAGATACTTTGCCTAAAGAAGTTCTTAATAAAATAGAAATATTTACAGGAGATATTAGAGACCCTAATGGGGTAAGAACTGCTGTAAAAGGTGTTGATATAATTTATCATTTAGCTGCGCTCATCGCCATTCCTTATAGCTATCACTCTCCAGACAGTTATGTAGATACCAATGTAAAAGGTACATTAAATATTTTACAAGCAGCACGCGATTTTAATATTGAACGTGTGATTGTTACTTCAACTTCTGAAGTATATGGAACGGCTTTATATGTTCCGATTGATGAAAAACACCCAAAACAAGGACAATCACCTTATTCAGCGTCAAAGATTGGAGCTGATGCAATGGCAGATTCATTTTTTAGAAGTTTTAATTTGCCAGTCACTATTGTTCGTCCGTTTAATACTTTTGGTCCACGCCAAAGCGCAAGGGCTGTTATACCTACTATCATTACTCAATTACTAGCAGGTAAAATAGAAATTAAGTTAGGTGCGTTACATCCTACACGTGATTTATTATTTGTAAAAGATACCGTAAAAGGTTTTGTTGAAATTTCGAACTCATCACAAACTATTGGGCAAGAAATAAATATTGCAACTCAACAAGAAATTTCAATTAAGGATTTAGCACAAAATATTATTAATATAATAAATCCTAATGCAAAAATAATATCAGAGGATGTTCGATTAAGACCCGAAAAAAGCGAAGTTGAAAGGCTTTTAGGTTCTGCAGAAAAAATTAAATCATTAACTAAATGGGAACCTTCTTTTAATTTAGAACAAGGATTGAAACAAACAATAGAATGGTTTAGAAACCCAATTAATTTAAAACAATATAAAACTGATATTTATAATGTTTAAATAATCTGTTGATTTTATTAAATTACAATTCCCTAAACAAGAATTTATTGCTCTTCATGAGCCTAAATTTTTAGGGAATGAAAAAAAATACTTGATTGATTGTATTGATTCTACCTTTGTATCATCTGTAGGTAAATATGTAGATTCATTTGAAATTGAACTAGCTAAATACACAGGCGCAAAATATGCTGTTGCTTGTGTGAACGGTACGGCAGCACTTCACATGGCATTGTTAGTGGCTGATGTTAAGGCTCATGATTTAGTATTAACGCAACCATTAAGTTTTATAGCTACTTGCAACGCTATTTGTTACATTGGAGCAGAGCCATTATTTATAGATGTAGATATGGATACCCTAGGATTAAGTCCTGAAAAATTAAATAAATATTTATCTGAGTATGCCGTAATTAAAGAAGATGGATTTATATATCATAAAATAACAAATCAAAAAATTTCTGCTTGTGTTCCAATGCACACGTTTGGACATCCTTGTAAAATAGATGAAATTGCTATAATATGTAAAAAATATAATATTAAATTAATTGAAGATGCTGCTGAATCGATTGGTAGTTATTATAAAGATCAACATACTGGTACATTTGGAGATATAGGTACTTTTAGTTTTAATGGTAATAAAACTATAACTAGTGGTGGCGGGGGAGCTATTGTTACTAACAACAAAGAAATTGCAGTAAAAGTAAAATATTTAACAACTCAAGCAAAAGTGCCTCATAGATGGGATTTTGTGCATGATGAAATTGGGTATAATTACCGATTACCAAATATAAATGCAGCATTACTATGCGCTCAGTTAGAACAATTAACTTCTTTTGTAAATAATAAACGAGAATTAGCAAAAATATATTCAGATTATTTTAACTCTGAAGAAATTAAATTTGTTAATGAGCCAATACATTCTAAATCTAATTATTGGTTATGTGCTATTTTATTAAAAGATGAAAATGCACGGCTTGATTTTTTAACTTACTCAAATGATAATGGTATTATGACTAGGCCCGTTTGGAAACTAATTAATACATTAGCTATGTTTGATAAATGCCTAACAGGTAATTTAAATAATGCATTAGAGATTGAAGCTCGTCTTGTAAATATACCAAGTAGTGTTCGTATATAAATAATGTTATTTAACACCTTCGAGTTTTTTGTTTTTTTTCCTATAGTAACCTTACTATACTATATCTTGCCTTTTAAAAGGAGGTGGTTGTGGTTATTAATGGCAAGCTGTTATTTTTATATGGCATTTGTTCCCATTTATATTGCCATTTTAGGAGGAACTATAGTTATAGATTATTTTGCTGGAATTTATATAGAAAAACATGTAGGAGCAAAAAGAAAATGGTTATTAATAATTAGTTTAATATCAAACATTACAGTTTTATTTGTTTTTAAATATTATAATTTTTTTATTGATAATATCAATGGACTTTTTAATCTTAATTCTGCTGATAGTTCATTGCCTTATCTGTCTATATTATTACCAATTGGATTATCATTTCATACTTTTCAAGCAATGAGTTATACCATAGAGGTATATAGGGGAACCCAAAAAGCAGAAAAACATTTTGGTATTTATGCATTGTATGTGATGTTTTACCCTCAATTAGTTGCTGGTCCAATAGAAAGACCTCAAAACATATTACATCAATTTCATGAACATAAAAAATTCAACTATCAGAATTTATCTTCAGGTTTAAAATTAATGGCTTGGGGTTTATTTAAAAAAGTGGTAATTGCAGATAGGTTAGCATCTTTAGTGAATGAGGTATACAATAATCCAACAAATTATACAAGTCTACCATTAATTATAACAACTTTCTTTTTTTCAATTCAAATATATTGTGATTTTTCTGGCTACTCAGATATTGCTATTGGCGCTGCAAAAACAATGGGTTTTGATTTAATGAAAAATTTTAATAGACCATATGCTGCTCAAACAATTTCTGATTTTTGGAATAGATGGCATATATCACTTTCTTCTTGGTTTAAAGATTATTTATATATTCCCTTGGGTGGTAATAGAGTTAAAATCCCTCGATTATATTTTAATTTAATGATTGTATTTATCATTAGTGGTTTTTGGCACGGTGCCAATTGGACTTTTATTATTTGGGGAACTATACATGGCTTTTATTTAATAGTTGCTTTACTTACAAAAGAGTTTAGAGAAAAGATATCTATAAAGTTAGGATTCAATAAATGGCCTAGAGTGTTAAATTTAGCTAATATTTTTATAACTTTTATTTTAGTTTCATTTGCTTGGATATTTTTTAGAGCAACAACCATTCATGATGCATTATACATCGCTAAAAATGCAATTATGGGCTTACCACATGATTTGTTGAGTGTTTTAAAAAATGACAATCTGCAACGATTAAATTTACTCTATTTAGGAAATGATATGATATCTTTTATATTATTAATATTTCCTATATTAATATTACAAATAATTCAGTTTTTACAGCATAAATTAAAAAGAGGTAATATTTTAGCTTCACAGCCAGTATTTATAAGAATGACTGGTTATTCAGTGTTAATATTATCAATCATACTTTTTGGAAAATTTGGTTCTTTAAATTTCATTTATTTTCAGTTTTAATGTTAGGATTCATTATTAAATTAGTTAGTATAAGTATCATTTGCATTACGATACCGGCATTATACTTAAACTATTCATATCTAAAAACTGAAAAAATTTTAGGACCAAATACAAAACATCAAATAGAACAGAGTTTTGAGAATCTACAAAAAGATAAATATGAGTTATTATTTATTGGAAACTCTAGGTTATACAGAGGTATAAATTCTATTTTGTTTAATGTTAAAGCATGTAATTTTTCTTATGATGGAGATACTTATTTGCAAACGTTTTATAAATTAAAATACTTGAATGATTATGATATTGGTTATAAGTGCGTTGTAATTAGTGCTGACTACTTTAGCTTTTCTTTATTAGCAGACAATAGCTACGGAAACTACTATGATTTTTTTAATGAAAATTATAAAAAAGTATGTAATAGTAATATGGTTAAACTACCCACATTTAAAAGTTCAATTAAAAAAGAAACAAACTCATTAGTATGTTTTAGTGCAATGGATAAATACAATGATGAATTTAATGCATGGATAACTAAGAATTTTAGTAATACAATTATTCCTTTTGCTAAAGGATTAATAAATACTGATGCTAACAGACCAATGCTAAAAAACAATGGACAATATATTTTAAATACTAAGGCCAGTGAAAATGATTTTATTGAAAGAAGCTCTGATGTATATAAACCACTTCAATGTTATTTAGATAGTATAATTGACCTCTGTAAAGTAAAGAATATAAAGTTAGTGATGACGATGTTGCCAACAAGAGAAAATGAATTAAATAATTTTACTCAAGAATATCAAAAACAGATAGATGATTATTTTATTTCAAAATCAGATGATAAAATGGTTTATTTTTTTAATTATAAAAACGACAAGTCATTTAAACTAAATCATTACTCTGACCTCACACATTTCTCGGTGGAAGGAGCAGATAAATTTTCGATGAAATTAAATTCCGATTTACAAGAATTAAACTTCTTTACCAGCAAATAATGCTTCTTACAACAAACGATAAAAAACAATGGGACGAAGCTTTATTAAAACTTCCTACTAATTTGCAAGATTTATACTACTCATGCGATTATTATAAAATATATGAAAACACTTCAGATTCAAAAGGCATGTGTTTTTTGTATGAAGAAGATAGTGAAATTTATTTATACCCTTTTTTGAAAACAAAAATTAAAGAAGACTATACGTTTGATTCTACAATTTATTTTGATATAGAAGGAGCTTATGGATATAATGGGCCATTGTCAAACAGTGATGATGAACAATTTTTAAAAAATGCAGAATCAACTTTTTTAGAAAGCTGTTATATGGAAAACATTATAGCTGAATTCACTCGATTTAACCCAGTTTTAAAAAATCATAATTTTGCAAATTATTTTACAAAAATTAAAGTAAACAAAAATATTGTACTTGATTTAAGTATTGATGATATATGGATGAATGCCTATGAACAATCTACTCGGAAAAACATTAAAAAGGCTGAAAGAAATGGACTTAGCACTTACTCGGTATTAGCTAAAGAAATAAAAGACGATGAAATGGTTGCTTTTACTAATATTTATAAAGATACCATGAATCGTAAGAATGCCTCTGATAATTATTACTTTTCAGAAACATATTTTAAAGAAATTTCAAGAATAGTTAATAATGCTAAATTTTATTTTACAAAATATGAAAATAAAATTGTGTCGTGCGAGTTAGTATTAATAGGAACAGAAATAGTTTACTCTTTTTTAGGCGGCACCTTATCTGATTATTTTAATTTAAGGGCTAATGATATTTTAAAACATTGTATTATCAATGAGTCCATGCAATCTGGTCTAAAATACTACTGCTTAGGCGGTGGAACCACCATAGAAGATGGGATTTTTAAATATAAAAAATGTTTTGCTAAAAATGGTATTCATGATTTTTATATTGGAAAAAAAATACATAATCAAAAAGTGTATGATGTAGTAATTAATAAATGGGAAATATTATTCCCTGATAAGGTAAATGTTTATAAAAATTATTTACTTAAATATAAAAATTAAATAAGATGGAAAAAGTAATAATCATTGCTGAAGCCGGAGTAAACCATAATGGTGATTTAGAAATAGCTAAAAGGTTGATAGAAGTTGCAGCTGAAGCTAATGCAGATTATGTGAAATTTCAAACAGCAAAAGTGGTAAAATCGGTTAGTAAATATGCGCCGAAAGCTGAATACCAAAAAGTGAATACAGGTAAAGAAGATGAATCAATGCTTGAAATGGTAAAAAAGTTTGAGCTTGATAAAGAATTTCATATCGAACTAATTAATCATTGCGCTAAGTGTAATATCAAGTTTTTATCATCGCCTTTTGATATAGAAAGTGTTGAATTATTAAATGATTTAAAAATAGATTTAATTAAAATACCTTCAGGTGAAATCACAAATTTACCTTATTTAAAAAAAGTAGCCAGTTGTGGATTACCAATTATTTTTTCTACAGGAATGGCAGATATGGAAGACATATCAATGACTTTGAAAGTATTGTTAAATGAAGGTATTAAAAAAGAAAATATAACCATATTACATTGTAATACTGAATACCCTACACCAATGAAAGATGTTAACTTACAAGCAATGTTAACTATTAAAAAAGAGTTTGATGTTAAAATTGGATATTCAGATCACACATTAGGTGTTGAAATTCCCATAGCGGCTGTAGCATTAGGTGCACAAGTAATTGAAAAACATTTTACCTTGGATAAAACAATGGAAGGTCCTGATCATGTAGCTTCTCTTGAACCAAATGAATTAAAACAAATGGTTACTGCTATCAGAAATATAGAAATAGCTCTTGGAGATGGAATAAAAAAAGTAACCGAATCCGAATTAAAAAATAAAAATATATCACGTAAAAGTGTTCATTTAACTAAAGATTTAAAAAATGGATCTATTATCATTGCTGATGATTTAGCAATGAAAAGACCTGGAGGAGGAATATCTCCTATGGAAATGGATAAAGTAATTGGTAAAAAAATAAATAAAGATTTATTTGAAGATAGAATGTTAAATTGGGAAGATTTAAATCAATAATCTATGAGTAATATTATTTTAAGAGCCTTAACATTAGAAGATGCAAAAACATCTTGGCAATGGAGAAATAAAGAAGAGATAATGAATTTATACTCTGGGCATCCATTTCCTGTAAATTACGAGTTAGAAAAATCATGGTACGAAAAAGTAATGTATTCTAATTTTCCTACCACTATTTTTGCAGTTGATGTTATAGAAGATGGTATAATAACGTTTATAGGAATTACTACTTTAACAGGAATTAATATGCTTAATAGAACTTCAGATTTTTCTATTCTCATAGGAGATGAAAAACATAGAGGCAAAGGATATTCAAAGCAAGCAACTATCGATACCTTATTATTTGGATTTAAAGAAATAGGATTAAATAAAATATCATTAAAAGTAAGAGAACGAAATACAATAGCTTATAACCTTTATAAAAAGATAGGGTTCATACAAGAGGGTTTTTTAAAAGAAAGTGTATTTAAAAATAATGAAATGCAAAACGAAGTTTTAATGGCCGCATTTAAAAAAGATTTTGTAAAATAAATATGAAAATAGCCATCTTAACATCTAGTAGAGCCGATTACGCAGGAATATTGCCTTTATTAACTGAGTTAAAAAAACAAAAACAAATTAGTTATTCATTAATTGTTTTTGGTACACATCCATCTTCGTTTCATGGTAACACAATAAATAGGATAAAAGAAGATGGATTTAGAATTGATCATGTAATAGAATCAATGGTATTTGGTGATACACCCGAGTCTATTTCAACTTGTATAGGTTTAACTACTATTAAATTCGCCACTATATGGTCTAAAACAAATTTCGATTTAATATTAACTACAGGTGATAGATATGAAATGTTTGCAGCTGCATTAGCCGCAGTTCCGTTTAATATTAATATTGCTCATATTCATGGTGGCGAGGATACAGAAGGGGCAATAGATAATGTTTTTAGACATTCGTTATCATTAATGTCTAAATTTCATTTTACAACAACTAATCAATTTAAAACACGCATTTCAAATATAAAAGGTAGCGATAAATATATATATAATGTAGGTGCATTAAGTATTGATGCCATGAAAGCCACAAAATTATTAACCTTACCAGAATTTAAAACTAAGTTTAATATTGATTTGTCAAAGCCATCTATTCTTATTACTGTTCATCCAGAAACATCTATTTTAAAAGAAAACCAAAAGTACATTGTTGAATTCATTAATGCACTTAAAGAATTAAAAAAATATCAACTCATTATCACTATGCCAAACGCAGATGCTTTGGGTAATATGTTTAGAGAAAGGTTAAATGTATTTATTAAAATTACAGAGAATGCTATAGGTGTCGAATCATTTGGAAATGTTGGATATTTCACTTGTATGAAACATTGTAAATTTATGTTAGGAAATTCATCCAGTGGATTTGTAGAAGCATCTTATTTTTTGAAATACGTGATTAATGTTGGTGATAGACAAAAAGGTAGAATACTTACTAAAAACATAGTAAGTTGTTCATTTGATAAAAAATCAATTTTAAAAGCAATACAACAAGTTGAGGTTTCAAAACCTATTGTAAAAATAATTGAATATGGGAATGGAAATACAGCAAAAAAAATAGTTGACATATTAAAAAAACTATCATGATAAATTTTTCTAAAAATATTATAAGTGATACAACTTCTATTAAAGAAGCAATAGAAATTTTAAATATCATTAGTGGACGAGATAATCATATCTTATTTGTTTTAAATGATAAAAGACAATTAATAGGTACATTAAGCGATGGAGATGTAAGGAGAGGAATGTTAGCCTCAAAAACAATATCGCAAAGCGTTACAGAGGTAATGCAAAAAAAGTTTAAGTATTTAAAGCATAAACAATTTTCAATAGATGATATTGACACACTTCGTAAAAAAGAAATAACACTACTACCTTTAGTTGGAGAGTCTAATGAATTAATTAAAATTATAGATTTAAATAATGGCAGATCTGTTTTGCCATTAGACGCAGTAATTATGGCTGGTGGCGAAGGTAGACGATTGAAGCCATTAACAGATAAAACTCCAAAACCTATGCTTTTGGTTGGTGATAAACCAATTATAGAACATAACATTGATAGGTTAGAAAAATTCGGAATTAATAATATTCATATATCAATTAATTATTTAGGAAATAAAATTAAAGATTTTTTTAAAAATGGAGAATCTAAAGAAGTAAAAATAAATTATTGCGAAGAAAAAAAATCTTTGGGCACTATAGGCTCTATTTTATTAGTTAAAGAAATAGAAAATCATGTAGTATTGGTTATGAATTCTGATTTGCTTACTAATATTAATTACGAAGATTTTTATCGAGATTTTTTAAATAAAGATGCAGATATGTCGGTTGCAACAATCCCATACTATGTATCTGTTCCTTATGCAGTGATAGAGACTAAAGATGATAGGGTTGTATCATTAAAAGAAAAACCAACCTATACTTATTTTTCTAATGCCGGAATATATTTAATTAAAAAGACTTTGTTAAAATACATCCCTGAAAATGATTTTTTTAATACTACAGATTTAATGGATAAAATTATTGTTGAAAATTTAAAACTAACATATTATCCGTTGAACTGCTATTGGTTAGATATTGGAAATCCAAATGATTATAATAAAGCGCAACAGGATTTTAAACACATAAAATTTTAATGAATTTCTTATTTATAATTCCTTCAAGAGCAGGCTCAAAAGCTATTCCTGATAAAAATAAAAAATTATTAAACGGAAAACCTTTAATTGCCTATTCTATAGAATGCGCTTTAACTGTATCGAACCCTATTGATATTTGTATAAGCACTAATGATGATGATGTAATAGAAATAGCAAAACAATATGGTATTGCCCCTCTATTTAAAAGACCAGAAGAACTATCCACCGATTCGGCTAGTGCTTTTGATGTTTTAAAACACGCTGTTTCGTTTTATCAAAATAATGGGAAAATAATTGATGCAATTGTTTTATTACAACCTACATCACCCTTAAGAAAAGAGATTCATTTAAAAGAATCATTAGCACTTTATAAATCAGAAATTGATATGGTAGTTTCTGTAAACATTGCTTCGACCAAATTAGTTTTTAACGAAAATGTTTTAGGCTTTTTAGAACTAGAGTCTAGTGTTTTTTACGAAAAAAGACAAGATGCGAAAGACAAGTATAATTATAATGGAGCCATTTATATTATCAATACAAATTCATTAATGCATAAAAATATTTCCGAATTTGATAAAATTGTAAAGTATCAAATGGATGATATTAGTTCTATGGATATTGATACTCCATTAGATTGGAAAATAGTTGAGTATTTATTAATACAAAACTAAATGTATAATATAGTTATCATCGGTTCAGGAAGATTGGGGAGTAGACATCTTCAATCATTAGCACCCTTTAAAAAAGATTGTGCCATTCATGTTATTGATCCTTCAGAAGAATCACTTAAAATTGCAGCAGATTTATTTAATAGCTCTGACCCTTCAGATTGTTTAAAAATAAAAACATATAAAAAAATCCAAGATTTACCTTCCATAAAGATGGATGTAGCAATTATAGCTACTAATTCTCTAATAAGAAGTAAAGTTATAGAGGACTTAATCAATCATACATCTATTGATTATTTAATATTAGAAAAATTTTTATTTCCA
>Ga0114966_10005734_pt1 | contig 10450 bp, 10 predicted proteins | sample M_130207_XF_Meta_FD_87029 | JGI IMG/M metagenome (GOLD analysis project Ga0114966, IMG submission 87029) | Freshwater microbial communities from Lake Montjoie, Canada to study carbon cycling - M_130207_XF_MetaG | ecosystem: Environmental > Aquatic > Freshwater > Lake | place: Lake Montjoie...
CCGGTCACGGCGAGCAGCATGCCTGCCGGGATGGTGACACCCTCGCCAGCCTCGGGGCCACCGGCTCCGAAGATGTCGTTGATGCAGTTGCCGCTGGCGGCCGGCGACGACGCAGCCTCGGAAGAGGCGGGCGCCGACGACGCAGGCGCCGACGAGGCAGCAGCTGAACTGCTCGCCGTGGTGCTGGAACTCGAGCCGCAGGCGGCGAGTAGGCCCGAGAGCCCGACCGTCACCACGACCGCGGTGGCCGATTGGCCCACTCGCTTTCGATTCATTGACATTCTCCTTAGTGAGATTGCATTATCTTGCGGTTCACCTCGCCCCCGGTCGGGGTCCGGTCGTAGCAGGCGTCATACCGCCCGTTGGCCCGGCGACCGCACGCATCGCGCGCCGCCGCCGTACCTTAACTCAACTGAGAGACTCAGCGAAGTCACGGATCGCCTGGTTGAACTCCACAGGGTTCTCGATCATCGGATAGTGACCTGTTCCACTGAGAACAGCGATCCGACTTCCTGGGATTCGACTGCTGGTCTCCTCGACCATGCTCTGGGGTACGAGCCAGTCGCTGTCGCCGCGCAGCAGCAGCACGGGACTCGTGATCTGCCCCACGGCGTCACGCTTGTCGAAGCCCGCGTAGCCCACGAGGTCGCCGCGCGCATACTCGGGCGCCACGCGCGTGATCTGCCACACGACTTCGCGAGCCCGGTCGGGCGGAGTGCGGACGCCAGTGAGCGACTGCGACCAGCACTCGAGGATCTGGGCCGCGTTGAGCAGCAGCATCTCGAGGAAGAAGGGGCTCACCGTGGGCGTGTAGTCGGCGCCCTCGCACGAGACGATGCCGGCGTAGAAGCCGGGCCGGCGCGAGCCGAGCTCGAGCACCTGGTTGCCACCCATCGAGCAGCCCACGATGATCGGCCGCTCAAGTCCGAGGGCCGCCATCAGCTTTTCGTTGAACTCGGCATGCTTGGTGAGGGAGTCGAAAGGGCCGCCCGCAGGCTCGAGGGTCTTGCCATGTCCCGGCGCATCAATGGAAATCACGCGGTACGAGTCCGACAGGCCATCAAGGACGTAGCGGTACATCAGGGTGTCCTGGCAGGCAGCGTGAATGCACACGATCGGCTGGCCCTCGCCCGCCTCTTCGTAGTGCACTCGAAGTCCATCGACATCAACGTACTTGCCCACGATTTCGCGACCGCTGGACACGGGGTCTGGGCTGTACGGGCCGGGCGTGGCCGGCGGCTTGCCTGCCTTAGCCATCGAGGCCAGCAGGCGCCACATGACCTTGATGTTGCGCAGAGCGAGCACCGCGTTGCCGGACATGGTCATCTCACCGAGGCCGGGAGACGTGGTTTCGAACCAGTCGACCTTGCCGTCGAGCACGCGATCCCACTCGCGGTCGGGGGCGGTGAGGACGATGTCGTCTCCCGTGAGCGCTAGGCCCTCCTTGGCGGAGACGACTTGGCCGTCACGAATATCGATGGTGTAGGAGCCGGTGTCGGTGACGACGCCGACGCGGGCGCTCACGAACTGGGCTGACTCTTGGAACCGCTCATCGGCATTGGCCTCCTGAACGAACGAGGCCCACCATGCGGACTGAGTGAATTGCACTGGCATTCAACAACTCCTGTTCGTTCAAGCTCGATCAGCGGATAAGGGGACACGACACGACCTGAGCGGACGTCGGGCTGAATGAGCACTCCGGGGTTGCCGAAGCAGATGTCCCCATCACGTAGACCTTGTGGATCCACACCACACATCCGCTCCCGAAGGATGTTGCACAGCGACCCTTCCCGTCCAGCGCAATCAGGTCATTACTTGGTATCGATTGAGTAACAGGATTCCGTCGGTTGGATCCAATCGCTCATTTGTGAGGGGCGAGTAGCGACTCGGCCACCAGGTCGCGCCAAGTCAGAACCCATTGGGTTCGCCCTCGGGGTAGTCCTCCCACGCAAAGGTGGGGCCGGCGTCGCCACTGGAGGCCCCTGCAGGGTCGTCGACCGGCGCGAACATCTCGGGGTGCTGCTCGAGCTCTCGGTAGGTGCGGTAGATGTGCGCCGCGATGAACCGTGAGGCCGCCTCGGAGTCATAGCGCTTGATCGCGTCGATGAGCAGCCGGTGCTCGGCGTTCACCACCCACTGCCGCTGGCCGCCCGTGACGGTCGTGAAAGCCCGTCGATAATGCTGGGTCATATTCCAGAACCGGTCAGTCATCGAGGTGAGTACCCCAATGGGGCAGGCGCTGTAGGTCAGGCGATGAAGCTCGCGGTCCAGGATCAGGAAGGTCTCAACGTCACGCACATGCTCGATCTCGATCTGGATCCGTTCGAGTTCGGCGTGGTCAGCCGCCGTAAGATACGGAATGCTCTCGGCAAGCACCAGCGGCTCAACCCGCACCCGAAGTCGATAAATGGCCTTACCTTCGCGCAGGTCGATCTTCGACACCCAGGCGCCACTATTGGCCTTGAGGGTGACCAGTCCCTCGGCCTCCAGAGTTCGTAGCGCCTCACGCACGGGCAACCTGCTAGAGCCCAACCGCGAGGCAACATCCTCTTGACGGATTCGCGTTCCTGGTGCGAGCTCCCCCGACACGATCAACTCGCGCAAATAGGCAGCCACCCGTTCGCTCGCGACCGAACTCGACGAGTCGTAGTTTGTGAGCTCCTGACTCATCGGATGTCCCCTCGGCCGCCTAGAGCGGCTGCCTACCTGCCCGCTACTTGACCACGATCGGGTTGACCGGGGCGCCCGTTCCTCGTACGACCTTCAGCGGTGCCGCGGTGTACAGGAAGGTGTACTGCTTATCGGCGGCGCAGTCGGCAGCGAGTTCATCGAGGGCGATGATCTCGGTGAAGGTCACTCCCAGACGGGACATAAGCGCCGCGTGCAGGGGCAGGACAACTCCGTTGGCTGGGTCGACCGTCACCTCATTGGCGATCGTGTCGGTGACCAGGTTGGGGATCTCCATCTCGTAGAACCACTGCACCAACTCGGGCGAGTAGGTGAGCCCGGGCTCGATGAAGTCGGCGTAGAACTCGTCGCGCGGGGTGGTGTAGAACGAGCCGATCCAACCGGTGCGCACGAGCAGGATGTCGTGCTTCGAAATGGGCGAACCCTGAGCCTCGGCGACCGCCATCAGGTCGTTGTGGTCGAAGGTCTCGCCACGCTCGAGCACGTCCTTGCCACGGTGGCGGGCGATGTCGAGAAGTACACCCCTGCCCACGATTCCGCGCTCGGCGAGAGGCAGCACGCTGGCCTTGTCGAGGCCGCCAGTGGTGGTCGACGCTGAGTAGCCGTTGTAGATCTGGTCGCCGACCCACGTGTGGCCGAGGGCGTCGTACTGGCTCGAACCCTGCAAATACATGATCATGACGTCGTCGGCGTACTCGAGGCCGCCGGGGAAATCCACGCCCTTGCCACCGAGGTAGTGGCCCTTGTCCATCACGTTGTAGCGCACCGCTCCGGTGCGGCCAGGCCACACGGGGTCGCCGTCGGGGTTGCCCATCTGCACCTGCAGGGTAAAGGTCTTCCCCGACTTCACCGAGGCAACGCCGCGCAGTACCTCGCCCGCGTCGAGGTAGTTGAGCGAGCCGACCTCGTCGTCGGGGCCCCACTTGCCCCAGTTGGACGGGGAGTTCGCCAGTAGGTCGGAGAGGTGGGGAGTGACGTTCTCAGCCATGAGGGCTCCTTCGAATCGGGCGAGTGGTGGTGTGTGGTGGTGTTAGGCCGAACGTAGTGTTGGTGGATCCATCAGCGCGAACCGAGTTACCCAATCGTTACCAACGCACGGCTGCAATGGAGGCCTTGACCATCGGGCATTCGTCGGCAACGATCCGAGAACTGTCTGATGGATCCATTGGACCGCGCTTCCCGTGTTCGCTCACGCGGGAAGCCGCGAGTCTGTCCGGGGTCGAGGAGGTGCCATGGACTACCACAACATCCAGTCGAGCAGGGTGGGCACCTCGTCAACAATCGCGCTGATTAGCCTCGATCGGGCCCGCTACCGCAACGCCCAGTCGCGAGCCCTGCTGCGCGAGCTCGACCACGCGCTCATGGGCGCGGCTAGCGACCCTGAGGTGCGTACCGTCGTGGTGGGATCCACGGGCGCCGACTTCTCGTCTGGGCACGACCTGCGCACCGCTCAGGAACTCGACGACATCACCACTCCCCCGATGCCCGCCGACCTTGCCGGCCGCGAGGCCTGGGCGTGGGAGCACTGGACCGAGCCGCTGATGCGCTGGCGCAGGATCCCGAAGCCCACCATCGCTGCCGTGAGTGGCAACTGCCTCTGGGGTGGATGGTCGCTCGCCGCCGCCATGGACCTGCGGGTGTGTTCAGCCGACGCCGCGATCCTCCCCCACCTGTCGGAGTTCTTCGCGCTGCCGTGGATCATCGGAACCCGCGCGGCGCGCGAGGCACTCTTCCTCAACCGCGTGATTTCGGCCGACGAGGCGTTCCGACTCGGCATGGTGTCGGCGGTGTGCCCCGCTGGCGACGATGTGACTCTCGCAGCTATCGCCATGGCCGAGGAGATCGCCGAGGTGCCGCCCCAGTTCCTGCGAGCGATCAAGACGACGCTGGTCGGAATTGAGGACATGCAGGGCTTCGACGCCTCGATATCGCTCGCCAACTCGCAGCACCTCATCAGCGAGTGGGCCCACACCGACCCGTCGGCGCAGGGAGTCGCGGGCACCGACGACTCGACCAGCCTGGTCGCGAGTGCCCTTGCCAAGTGGCGCGCCTCGAAGGAGTAGTCGGTGGACCTCACCCACATCGTGCGCAGCATCGGCGATCCGCTAGCGCCATCGTGCGCCGACAGTGTCGCGATTGCCCTCGAGGACCGCGACCAGATCACCTATGGCCAGCTACGGTCTGCCGTGCAGCACCGCATGGCAGGTCTGGCCGTCCATGGCGTGGGCGCCGGTGACCGCGTGGCGCTGCTGCTGCACAACAGCATCGACTACTGGGTGCTCTACTTCGCCGTGACCGCGCTAGGCGCCATCGCGGTGAAGCTCAACTGGCGGCTGTCAGCAGAGGAGCTCGAGTACGCGATCTCCGATTCCGGCTCGACGCTCGTGGCAGCCGACGAGGCGTTCGCCGAGCGCATTGGCTTCCTCACCGACCTGCCCGAGGTGAAGGTGTTCAGCTCCGGCGGCGCCTTCGAGATCGCTGACTCCGGGCGGGTGGCCTTGAACCGAGACGAACTCGTGGGTGACGAGCCCATGGACTTTCTGCCCACCCCCTGGCCTGGCCACACACCCGCGGCGATCATGTACACCTCCGGCACGACCGGCCGGCCCAAGGGCGCGGTGTGGTCGCACGGCAACGCCCTGTCGTACGCCTCGATGCAGGTGATGGAGTGGGGCTTCGGCCCCGACTCGGTGTCGCTCACCTCGGGGCCGTTCTACCATGTGGGCGCGTTCGAGAACCTCCTGCTGCCAACGCTGCTGAGGCGCGGAACCGCGGTGTTCATGCAGAGCACGGGGTTCTCGGTCGAGCGGTGTGCCCGGGTGATGGGGGCGCGGTCGGTTGACCGCGCCCTGCTCTACCCGTTCATGATCAACGAACTAGTAGCAATCGGCGACGAGCTCGTCGGCACTCTGCCTAGCCTGCGCCTCCTGGTGACCGGCGGGTCGGCCATCGCACCCTCCACGGTGCGGGAGCTGCAACGGCTGCTTCCCCACGTCAATCTCGTGCAGTCGTACGGGCTCACTGAGGGCGGCTCGATCTCGGCGGTGAGTGAGCCCGAAGACGCCGTCGCCGAGCCCGAGTCGACCGGCAGGGCGCTCGCGCTCACCGAGATCAAATGCACTATCGATGAGGCTGGCACGCCGCTTCCCCCCGGCGAGGTCGGCGAGGTGTGGGTGCGCAGCCCCTCGGTATCGGTTGGCTATTGGGAGCGGCCCGCGGAGACAGCGGCGACGTTCGTCGACGGATGGTGTCGCACCGGCGACCTCGGGCGTATCACGCCCCGCGGCAGGCTGCAGATCACCGGCCGCAAGAAGGACATGATCCGCACCGGCGGCGAGAACGTGTACCCGGCCGAGCTCGAGATGGTGCTGAGCGACCACCCGGCCGTGGTCGACATCGCCATCATCGGCGTTCCAGACCGACGCTTCGAGGAGGCCGTCTGCGCGGTGGTCACGGTGCGCGAGGGGCACGAGCTCAGCGAGGACGACTTCCGCGCCTATGCGCGCTCGCGGCTCGCCGGGTTCAAGGTGCCCAAGTACGTGCGCGTCGTTGAGTCGTTGCCACGCACGGCGTCGGGCAAGGTACAGAAGTACGTGCTACGCGACACGTTCCGGTCGGCCGAGGAGTCGGCCCCCGACGCCTGAGGAGCACTGACCTCATTCAGCTCGCGCGCTCGCGGAAAAAGGCCATCTCAGGCCGCCGCTCGCGCAGGGCCAGCGCCAGGTCGGGGTCGCGCGGGCGCACCTCGCGGGGTCGGAGCTGGTAGCCGGCGAACCCAGTGGCCTGCATCGGCATCACCAGGAACAGCCGATCGGCCGTGACCGCGTCGGTGCCCGAGTGCATGCCCCGCGAGTCGCTCACGAAGGTGGTACCGGCGGGGCCGGTGATGGTGCGCAGGTCCGACCGCGAGTAGCTCGCCCAGAGCTCAGCGTCGGTCATGCCGAGATCGGCGGCCCGAAGGGCCTTCGACCTCAGCCCACCCGCTCGATGACTGCCCGCGATGTACGACATCGGCGCGGCCCCCTCGTCGACGTCGGTGAGGTAGAGGTGAACCCGCAGGCCGGCGAGGCCGTCGTAGTCCCAATGGAACTGTCGCGCGCCGCGCACCCTCTCCTCATCGGTGACCTGAGCTCCCGCGCACGACCAGTAGAGGATGGGCGGGTGCAGCAACGGCGTGGCCCGGAAGCGGGCGGCCGCGAGGGCCCGAATCGCCGCGTTCGCCACGATGGACTGGATGTCGGGCTGGTCAAGCACGAAGCGCTCGACCAGCCCCACCGACGCCGTGGAGCCGTCGCGGTCGGCCAAGGTGCCGCGCCGCGACTCGCCGCTGGTCGACCGGAGCACGGCGGGGGCCGTCGAGGCGAAGGCAACCACGCGCGCGACGGCCTCGTCGTCGAGAATCGGGGGCGCGTGGCTCACCCCGTCGACCTCAATGCCAGCAAGCACCGAGCGCCAGGCAGGGTCGAGGTCGACTGCACCCGGGGAGGCGCCTCCCCGCTCGTAGGCGGCGCGGATGGCCGACAGCGCGAGGCGACTCGACGCCCCGCCGGTGTGTCGGTGCAGCACCCGAGCCGCGAGGTAGGTGTCTTCGCTCGTGGTCCGGCCCGGTCGCCACGTGACGACGTCGGTCGCGACGCGTCTACCCGCGATGAGTGATCGGCGCACACTAGGCATGGCCAGACTCTAGGCGAAGAAACCAGGGGAAGCCCGCACTCAGCGCGCTATCTTCGGCACATGACTGATGACACGAACAATTGGCAGGCCCCCGAGGTCACCCCTCTCACCGAGGCCGAAGGCGCCTCCGAGAATTCCCAGGCGCGTATTCGGAACACCGGCAGTCCGGTCTAAGTCTCGGACGAGCCTCACCTCGGTCAGTTCACGTCGCACCCCTTGCGAACTACGACATCCACTCTTAAGGTGCTGCCATGACTGATGACACGTTCAACTGGCAGGCCCCCGAGGTCACCCCCCTCACCGAGGCCGACGGCTCCTCCTCGAACCCCGAGGCGCGCATTCGGAACGGCCTCATATCTAGCGGACCGGCCTAAGTCTCGGCCGCACCTCACCTCGGTCAGCTTTCTTAGCCCTAGCGAACTGCGACGTGAGGTTTTAGGGTGCTGCCATGACTGAAAACACGAACAACTGGCAGGCACCCGAGGTCACCCCCCTCACCGAGGCCGAAGGCGCCTCCGCGAGCCCCGAGGCGCGCATTCGGAACGGCAGGATAGCCAGCTCGGCCTGACCGTCGGGCGCACCCGCCACGGATAGATCCTCGGCCCTAGCGGACTGCTCTGTCAGGACGTACTGTTGCCACATGGCTGATAACACGAAAAACTGGCAGGCCCCCGAGGTCACCCCCCTCACCGAGGCCGACGGCGCCTCCGAGCACCCCGAGGCACGAATTCGGAACGGTGGATCGGCCTGATCGTTGGGCGCACCCCGCCACAGATAGATCCTTGGCCCTAGCGGACTGCGACCTCACGAACTACCATTCCAGAATGGCTGATGACACGAACAACTGGCAGGCACCCGAGGTCACCCCTCTCACCGAGGCCGACGGCTCCCCCTCGAACCCCGAGGCACGCATTCGGAACGGTGTCGTGGCACAAGTTTCTTGATCGTCGGGGCACGTCGCCTCGCGTCGGATAGTTCCTCGGCGCTAGCGAACTGCGACGTCACCAACTAGCCTTTCCCCATGGCTGATGACACGAACAACTGGCAGGCCCCCGAGGTCACCCCTCTCACCGAGGCTGACGGCTCATCTGACCACCCCGAGGCGCGAATCCGAAACGGGTCCTAACATCGACTTTCCCGCCCTTGCGTGGGGAGTCGAGATGGTGGTGGGGCCCACCCCCTCCTCCTTGGCCAACCCCACCCGCGACGAGGGGTTCATGCAAATGGCCCCGGGTGAATTTCTCGCGATCATCGATGATGTCGGCCGCATGCACGTCACGGCGCAGCGGGTAACCATCGAGCCCGCACCCGGTCATGAGCTCGCCGAGATGGGCTACCTCGTGTACGGCTGGGCACCCACCTGGATCCGCATCCTCCGGCAGGAGTTTGCACTGCACGCGTCGGCGGTCGTCGCAGGCGAGTGGGCCTTCGCGGTGATGGGCTTCTCCGGTGCGGGCAAGTCGACCACCGCCACGGCGCTGACCCGGCGGGGCTACCACCTACTGATCGACGACGTCCTCCCCGTGGACCTCGTCGATGACGTGCCTCGCGTGCACGGGTGGATCCGGCCGGTGCACCTCACCGACGAGGCAGCCGCACACTTCGACATCAGGGGCGAGGCCCGCGTGGGCGTATCGCCCCTGGGCAAGCTGGCGGCCGAGTTGCCGTCGGTGGGCGGATCCTGGCCGCTGCGCGCTGCGATTGAGTTGTGGCCCGACGCGAGTGCCACCGAGGTGTCGGCGCAGCGCCTCGTGGGCGGAGCAAAGATGCAGGCCATCCTCAACAATGCCAACGGCAGCGGGCTCGCCTCGGCCGACGGTCGGGCGCCATCGCTGTTCGAGTGGTCGACCCGACTCGCTCAACGCATCGACGTGTATCGGGTGACTCGCCCCACAACGGGATGGCACCTCGATACTGTGGTCGAGCAGGTCATCGGTGTCATCGGCACCGCCGGCGATTAAGGAGAACCGAGTGCCAGAATCCACCTACCAGCGAGCCGCAGGCGCCCTTGACGCCGTCGTCGACGGACAGGTCGTGCTGCTGTCTCCCGCCGACATGAGCTATCACTCGCTTGACCGTGTGGGGGCCCGCGTGTGGGCCCAGGTCGCGCAACCGGCGACCACCGACGAGATCGTGGCCGCGCTGCGAAGCGAGTACGTGGTCGACGAGGACCGGTGTCGCGCCGACTTACAGCCATTCCTCGACCGGATGGTGGCGATCGGAATCCTCGAGGCAGGCTGACAGTCGCGCTCTCTACCCGGCAGTTTGCGCCGGCGACGTGCCGCAGCGCTCGGCGTCAGCGGCGAGCGGGATTACTGACCCCATTGCGAAGCCGAGCTTCAGCCTGCTCTGACGCTCCCTCGGCCTCGGTCAGCGGGGTAACCTCGGGCGCCTGCCATGTTTTCTCATCATCAGCCATGGGGTGAAGATACCTGCCACGAGGAAATTTGAGAAGCACGTCGACCCAGTAATTCACGCGAAATTGCGGCCTGAGCCATTGAGTGCGAGGCGCGCCACTAGCCGACCGGGGTCGCCAACACTGGAAGGTCATCGTCGCGCTTACCTGTACGCTCGGCGGCCACGCCCGCCAGCACCACGCAGCCGACACCGACGAGCTGTACTGCTATCGGAATCTGGTGCAGCGCCACGACCCCGATGCCCAGCGCGATTGCTGGCTCGAGCGCCATGAGGGTTCCGAAGGCCGCCTTGGTGAGCCGGCGGAGCGCGTACAGCTCGAAGGTCCACGGAATGAGTGGCAGGAGGATCGCGGCGCCCAGCGCGACCAGCAGAACCTGCGGCGTCAGATGTCCCCACGCTTGCGGCAGCCCGACAGCCGCCGTTACCACCGCGGCGACGGGCAGCGAAATCGCCAGCCCATCGACTCCCGCGAATCGGTCGCCCACGTGCTGGGTGATCACGATGTAAAGGCCCCACCCCACACCGGCGAGCGCGGCGTACGCGATTCCGGCGAGGTGAGGCGTTCCACGCCACGGTTCGGTGAGGAGTACGACCCCCACCAGTGCGAGGGCCGGCCACGCGAGAGCACGGCGGCCTCGGCTATGGATGGCCGCCACGGTGAGCGGTCCAA
>Ga0114966_10005735_pt1 | contig 10449 bp, 8 predicted proteins | sample M_130207_XF_Meta_FD_87029 | JGI IMG/M metagenome (GOLD analysis project Ga0114966, IMG submission 87029) | Freshwater microbial communities from Lake Montjoie, Canada to study carbon cycling - M_130207_XF_MetaG | ecosystem: Environmental > Aquatic > Freshwater > Lake | place: Lake Montjoie...
TGTGGTTTGTGGTTTGTGGTTTGTGGTTTGTGGTTTGTGGTTTGTGGTTTGTGGTTTGTGGTTTGTGGTTTGTGGTATGTGGTATGTGGTATGGTGTGTAGTTTGTGTTTTGTATCATTGGCATTCAGGGTCATTACAACTAACATATGGAGGACACCAAGACCCAGAAGAGCATTTTTTCCAATATCCAGAATAGGCAGGATAGTGGTTATAGGGTCTCCAATTACCAGTATCGTGTAAATAGTTTCTATTCCAACCCCAGACACCGTGCCATCGTGGATAAAAACCCTCTTGGTCTTGTTTATTCTTATAATGATACATAATGATGTATATGATGATGATAATTGCAATAATTGATACTATATATGAAATACACATTCTAGAGGTGGGATGGATGATGGATTATTTTTAATTTCTTAATTTTATAGTTATATTAGATATTAGTTCTAGATAGTATTAGATAGTATTAGATAGTATTAGATAGTATTACATATTTATATTTAGTATGTTTATTTATAAATTTTATATATTGTATATAATATAATATATACAAGCTTCTAGATATATTTATAGATAATTTCATAATCCATAATCCATAATCCATAATCCATAATCCATAATCCATAATCCATAATACATAATAGAATGAATATTCCCAATCTTGGTAAATATGCAAGCGTATGTGATATGCCATACACAACTCAGAAAATTAATTATAACCGCGGATACGGTAATATTGTAATTCACGAAGTTAAGGGTGATAATACAGTATCAACCAATATTATAAAATATAATAGGATTGAACCCCTTCAGACGCCATTTGCAAATCATCTTCCTAGTCCAGTTGCAGGCAATTCATATCAAATGTTCAACCCTGAAACCACTATTGCTTGGGCTGATAAAAGATTTTTTGAATAAATAGTTATTTCCGTATGATAATTTATTTAATAGTTTAGTTGGTTTTTGTAAAATTTTTATATTTATAATTTATAATATATATAATATATATAATATATAGTAATTATTGAATACATAGTAATTTTTTAATTGTTGAATTATTAAATTATTTAAAAAATGGGAAAACAAAGTAAAAAAAAAATACATAGTGAATCCAATAATTCTCAATATAATAGAAGTAAATTAAAGAACAAAAATAAGATTCGGAAGAGTGGTATTAGACAAGAAGGTGGTGCTTCTGCTGTTGCTGTTGCTGCTGCTGCTTCTGGAGATGTACAGCAAGAAGAAGTTAATGAACAACTTGATAAAATTAAATATCAAAATACAACACACGAAGTTTCTAAGTTTGATGATAAATATTTACAGAATTTACAAACTGGTTTAAGTTTATTAGATAAAGATGGAATAGCATCTACTGAATTAATACTTTCAAAAAAAATGAGTTTATTATTAACTAAAGAAAACTTTAATAAATTAAACATACCATATATTTCTAAATTATCAACGTTTATTACAACTGGATCAGTTGATTCATTTATTAGTACCAATAAAGATAAAATTAATTTTCTTAAAAATAATAGTGGAAGTGGCGAGAATACTGGTTATCCATATAATATTACAACTGCAATTGCACAAGAAGAAAATAATAAAGTTGCAATATACACTTATGATTTATATTTATATAATATTGATAATATTATTGACGTATTTATTACCAATAGTGTAAAATTTAAAACTGGAACTGATACAAAAACACAAAAAGATGATGAGTTTTTAAATCGACAATTTAAAACTTTTATTACAAATATTATTGGAACTTTTAAATCTGCAAGTAATCCTAAAGGAACAGTATATAAAGGATTATATGATTTATTTGATGTTCAAAATTTTGATGCTGTTCCTGCTACAAAAATTCCAAGTTCGCAATATATGAAAATGTATATTCCTAAATTTACTAATGATGTTAGTGGGAATCAAGCTAAAGAAGGAGCAGTTTTATCATTCGTAGGAGAAGAAGATGAAGAAACATTTGTAGGAGGAGGTGCTAAAGATTTAAAAATTAAAAGTTTAGATCAAATAGCAAAAGAAAATGTTTCTAAGTTTCGAACAACGTTTACAGATGGATGGGAAAATTTTAGTAAAACAAGTAATCCTAATGGCATTATGTATGGTTATAATCAAGTCGAAGCTTTTAAAGATATTAATCAAGAATATTCATTAAAGGATCCTAAGGTTAAGATTTATATTGATAAGTGTAATGATTTACAAGTATTTTATATCAATAAACACATTGAATTATATGATTTATTTAACTCAATGTTTGGATTAGTTAAGGCAAATGTGGACTTTAATAACATTATTGAAAAACTACTAGATCCTGATATAATTGATAAATCCGAAAGCTCTGGCGATTTAGTAAAGATTAAAGGATTAAATAAATTAAATATGAAGGAATTGAGTGGTATTCAGAAAAGTATTAGAGATACTAATCAGCAATTTAGTGAAAGTCCTGCTATTCCTATGGTTGGAGGGGCTACTATAAATCCTTTAACAGTAACAGGTGCAAAACTTAATGCAAGAAATAAAACAACAAAACAACCTAGAACAAGATTTTTACGAACAAACCCAAAATCTTCTTCTAAAGTATCACCTGAAATAATACCAGAAGCACTTTTAACTTTAGAAGTAGATAATAATCAAAAATTTATAATTGGTATTATAAATAATTTAAATAATACTAATATAACTTATTTAAAGACAATTGGTAAGACAAAAATTTCTACTGTTTATGATTTTATAAAGTTCTTAAATGAAAACAAGACAAATAGTGGAATTATACAATTTAATGATATAGATAACTTTAGAGATTATATGTTTAAAGATAATAATAATAAAATAGAATTTAGATATACCAGAAATGATCCTAATGATCCTAAAATCATAACATTTGACATAGTTAGTATAGATTATGAAAATAATTCTTTAACATTACAGAAAAATAATAATTCAAATGACATAAATACATTGAATACTATGAATCTTAAACCTGACATAACTATTAAAATACCAACTTTTAAGAAATATTTTGTTAAACATACAAACCAAGATAATCAATTTAATAAATTAGCTACTGGTAGCGAACAAATAGTTTATACTGAATTTATTAAATCTGTAAGTGGTGCTTATAATAATGAATTAATGATGACATTTGATAGATTAGATAATACTCCTGCTATTACTACACCTACTACTCCACCAAAGGCAGCATTTTTCAAAAATATATTATATAAAGAATCTGCTACAACAGCAACAGATAAACTTCTTAATAGTAAATTTGGTATTATTACAAATTTACTTAAAACTTTTAATACAGAATATAATAAACCCAATAATTTAAATAAACCTGTATTTGATTTTGTAGATTATTTTGTAGATTCTATACAAGCTTATTCAACTTTACAAGCAATTAAGAGAATACAATCTACAAATATGAAATCTTTGGAAACTATTCTAGGAACAGTAACCTCTGAAGTTGTTAATGCAGATGGAACTACTATACCAGCAACTACTTCATTAGAAACAAAAGTTAAATTATATAAAACAAATTATCAAGCTGGTATTATGAATCCTACTAAGTTTCCAATGAAGGCAAAAAATACTGTAGAACATTGGAAAAACTTTGCTACTGATAATGATAAGGATGGGAATTATTTCAATACAAGTGCATTTGTATCAAATACTACTACAGAAGCATCTGTTGTTCAAAATGCAATTTATAAGTGTTATGATTTACAAATTTTATATTTAGTAAAACACTTAGAATTAGTTGAAATGTTCAAGATTGTATTCTATTTCTTTGATATGTTAGTAAAAAAAATGTGTATACTAATGTTTATATTATCATTGTATAAGAAAGAAAAGTATGGTCAAGGAGAATATGGTTCAGTACAAATTGCAAATGCATTTGTTAATATTCAAAAATTATTAGAATCATCACAAAGAGATGTTGTAGGAGTTCCTTCTGTTGCTCCTGTTCAAGCTGGTGGTTCTTCTTCAGAAATACCTACCACCGAGTCTATAAAAGCAGAGTTAGAAGAAGTAAAGAAATTACGAGCCGCTGCTGAGAATGATAAAGACTTAGTAGACCTAGACAAAGCTGAAATTAAAACATATTTGGATGCAAAAGTTAAAAGCTTAGGTCTAGATTATGAATTACGTACAAACTCAGATAAGAAAGATACAATGAAAAATGCTACTGGACATAGTAGTTTATCAACTATTGGCGAATTTAGTAAAATGGATAAACAATTAGGTGATAAATTTGCAAGTGATTATCTTGATATTATTGAAGAGGAATACCAGAAAACAGTTGATATTAAAAGAGAAACACTTAAAAATAAAGAGAAAAAAAATGATATTGTTAATTTAGAAAAAGAAGTTGATAATGATTTGAATACATATAATAGAGAATACAAAAATATACGCAAATTTAAAAATAGTAATACATCAGAAAATGCAAACAAATATCGAACGACAGAAAAAACATTATTAGGAAACATAATTTCAAAACAGAATGAAATATTTACTAAGTCTGGTATTAGTGATATTGCAGGTAATTTTAGTTCTGGACAACTTGCAGGTTATATAACAGGTGATGAATTATCAAAACAAAGACAAATTAAAGAGATTAATCGTATTGCACAAACTGTGTTTAAAGGCAAAATGTTTCCTACTACTGCTGATTTATCTCCAGATCAAAAAACAGAGAAAAGTGCACTAATTACTAAATTTATTAAAATGTTAGAAAAAACACAAAGTATTGATAAGTAAAAAGGTTTTGTATTTGTGTGTTTGTGTGTTTGTATTTGTGTATTTGTATTTTTGTATTTTATTTAATTATTTCTAGTTTTATGTATTTTTATCTATAATAAATATATAGTAAATATATAATAAATATATAATAAATAGTAAATTTATTAAATAATACAACAAAAAATGGGGATATCAAAAGATTATATTGATTATTTAAAAGAATTACTTAAAAAATTAAAACCTGCTCCTGTTGTTGCTCCTGTTGCTCCTGTTCCTGTTGTGGTGAATGAGAATGTTGATCCTGTTGCTGATAGGACGAATGTTAATCCTGTTGTGGAGAGGGCTCCTGCTCTAAATGTTGCTCCTTTTGGGTTGAATGTTAATCCTGTTGAGTTGAATGTTAATCCTGCTCTAAATGTTGCTCCTCCTGTTGCGGCGAAGGCTCCTGTTGAGTTGAATGTTGCTCCTGCTGGGTTTAATGTTAATCCTGTTGCGGCGAAGGATATTGCTGTTAGGACGAATATTGATCCTGTTGGTGCTAATGTTGATCCTGCTAATAATAACTATGAATTAGACCCTAACTATGATTTGGTAAAATATATTAAAGATAAAATTACTAATTTTAATGAACTATATGAAACTAATCTTGAAGATATTGGAACTAACATTACACACGCTACTGAAGAATTCACTAAATTTTTAGATGAGAAAAATATAGATGATGAGATTATAACAAAGGCACTCGCAGATAATGATAATGATACTAACGTGATTATTCAAGCTAAAATAGATAAAATATTTGATACTTCTAATACAGAGGACATCAATTTTAATCAATGTGAAGCTGATAATGCAAATTGCATAACATTAATTGAACACTTTAAAAAAATTATCGAATTGAAAACGCAAGTGAAGGTACAGAAAGCTAATGTAGGGCAGAAAGTGGAAGCTAATGTTGATTATTTACCTAATAACGCAGGTAATACTAGTAAAAGAGGCACAAAAGGTGAATATATTGAGGTTAACACTAATAATCAATTAATTGAACAAATTAAAAAAAAATTAGCTGTATTTAAAAAAACATATGATACAAATACAGAGAGCAATATAGATAATATCACTGTTGATATTAATACAGAAAATCTAAAAGTATTTACTGATTTTGAAACGTTTTTATCTACCATTGATGATGATATTGTAGAGAATGCAATTGATGATAATGTTATTGTCAATGTATTTGATATTAATCATACTGAACCAATAGAATATCGTATATGTATTGATACAAATGCACAATGTCTAGAATTACAAAAATATTTTAAAGCCATTGAAAGAATTAAGTTAGGATATTTACAAACAAAAGATAATGTTAATCAATTAATTAAACATTTAGAAGCATTATCAACACGTATTACTGAAAAAAAAACATATACTAAATGGGAAGATAAAAACAAACAAATCAATAGGTTTATTGAGTTTTTAAAACAACAAAATATAAGCGATAACTTTTTACTTGATATTTTAGAGCAAGAAAATGTAGATAAATTATTGGCACAAACATTTGATTGGGATGATAATGAATTTCTTGATCTTATGAATATTAAATTTAAAAAAGATGCAGTATTTGCAAGTAAATGCACACAATTATTACCTTTTATAATAAACTAAAAAGAAATATTTAATAAATATAAAGATGAAAATTTGAAAAACGAAATAAACAGATTACAAAATGAAACAAAAAGATTAGAAAAAGCAAAGAAACAAGCTAATATTCAATCTTTAAGTGTGGCAAAAGAAAAACAGAGACAGTTGGAACTGGAAACGTTGGAAAATCAAGAACTGGCTAATTTACAGTCTCAACTAAAGCTCAGTGAACAGCAGGAACAGTTGGAACAAGAACGGTTGGAAAAGGAACGGTTGGAAAAGGAACGGTTGGAAAAGGAACGGTTGGAAAAGGAACAGTTGGAACTGGAACGGTTGGCACAGGAACTGGAACGGTTGAAACAGGGAGAAGCTAGTTCTGTGCTGCCTGGGGCTATATCAGAAGGACAAAATATAGGACCCATAAATAGAAATCTTTTACCTAGTATACCTAGTATACCTATTAAAGCAGCAAATGTAGCTAACCTGCTAACTGCACCCTTTGGTGCCTTACCTCCAATTTCTTCTAATGCTGGTTCTAAAGCTGGTTCTAAAACTACGTATGCATCTATTGGTGAACCTACTCGTGCATCTAATTTACCTCTTGGACCTTTAACTGTAAAAAGATCCGGATCTGTTATAAATGAAACTCCTTTTGGTGTAAACCTAACCTCTTCTGTAAATGAAGCAAATTTTAAAGCTCCTAAGAAAAAATCTAATGGTTCAAAAGTTCCTGTAACAAGTGAACGATTAAAAAACATTATTCCTCAACCACTAAATTTACCCTCCACAGAACAATCAGATCCAAATATAACACGAATAGCATCTTCACGCAGAAATAAACAAACTAGTAAATCTGCACTAGGATCATCTTTATTACCCGATGTTCTTGGAGAGAAAAAAATTGTCTATACAAGGGGCGGCTATCGCAAATTTAATAAAAAAGACTTAAAAGAATTAACTAGAATATCCCATTCATCCGTTGCACAAAATAAACTAATTAAATCACATAAACCTAAAACCCATCGTAATCTTACTAAAAAAAATATTAATAAATTGAAAAAAATGTTTGCGAAAAAATCAAACAAAAATGTATAAATGTATTTTTGTATTTTATTTTGTTTTAATTCATTTTATAATTTTGCGTATTATAATTATCTAATTTAATTATAAAAGAAACTAAAACAAAATAAAATAATTTATAGTTATTTATAGTTATTTATAGTATATCTAGAATGGCTAGTAGAAGTAGTAGAAGTAGTAGAAGACCTACTACACCACCTAGTGGATATTCAGAAATGTATTGTCAAGTTGCAAAACAACAACTTAAAGAAGGAAAAAATGTAGATGAAAATAAACATATAATTGCTATTTGTAATAAAATAAGACAAAATGAATCCAATAAACTTAAGACAACCGAAGGCCAAAATAGCAAGAATGCAGAGATTAAAAAATTACTTGCAGAAATTGAGAAAAACATAATACAAGACGAAGGAGAGTTTAAAGGGGAAGAGTTTAGCGAAAGTGCTATTTATGAAGATGATGATATTAAAAAATATAAAACCAAAATTTTAGCACATACACAAAAATTTGAAACCTATGATTATAATATTGAAAATGAAGATTTACAAGAATCTATTCAATTTAATAACCAATTATACAAAATTTTTTTTAAAACAAATATTATGGATTTTCTATATAAGACACTTATTAAATATAAGACTAAATTATTATCTCTTAATACATCTACCACTAATTCGGCTAGTGGAAAATCAAGGACACACAAATTAAATACAAATTTTAAGAAATTCCAACAAATTGCTAGACTTCTTAATAATAATAGTAGAACGCAAGTTAATAAAAAACTTAATAGCTTATCTAATAATGTATCAAAACATAATAATGTATCAAAACATAAACAAAAAGAAAAGATAGAGGAATATAATGCAATAATAAGTGACACTATATCAAAATTAGATGAATGTAATATAGAATTAGACAAGATGTTTGAAGACTTAAAAATATTAAAGGAGGAACTATATGTTAAACTAAGAGAGTTAAAGTTAGAGGAGATAAGCCAAACCACTACAAATAGAGTAAGTCATGAATTAGAGACACAAATGCCTCCTAATACATTTAGTTCTAGTTCGAATAGACCTAGTGGTTTAACAGAAAAACAACAACGTCGTTTAGATTCTGCACAAGCATTATTAACTGCAACTACAGATCGCAGCACAAGAAAAAGTAGTTTTGTAAGTGAATTGCCTGTATCACCATTTGCTAATGCTAATCGTCTTAATCGTCTTAGTCGTCGTCCTAGTTCTTTATTTAGTCCTTCTCCGCCTTCATCGTCACCACCTTCATCTAGAACTGCATCTAGAACTGCATCTAGTTCTGATTATTCTGGTGCAAACCAATATGTTCCTCCACCAACAAAACGTGGACCAACTGCACTAAATAGGAGATTTGGTAATGTTGGTAATGTTGGTAATGTTGGTAATGGATCTAATTATTTTAGCACAGGAAGAGCAAATTCTGGAAGAGCAACAAAAAAAAATTCTCATCAACAAACTTTATTTGATTTAGCACAAAACAGACCTACTACTAGCAGTAGTAGACCTCTTACTAGAAGTAATAGTAGAAGGTCTACTACTCCTAGTATAAGATATAGTCCAGAATCTGGTGTAAATAAATCATCTGGTCGTCCTTCAACAGCACATCATCATACCTTATAAATGTATACTTACATCTAGATTGTACCTTTTTATATTTTCTCAATATATATTAAATATTAAGTAATAGAAATATACTTAAAATGTCTTTGACTTTAAAAAAACCCCTTTCAGTTAGTAATGAAAGTGTAATTAGAAGTAAAATAGATTTAATAACATCAAAGCTTAAAGGCTCCAGTAACAGTAAAGATAGAACACATAACATAAAACAATTAGCAATTCTAGAAGAAGCTTTAGATATAATCATAAATAATAAAGGTAAATCTCTAACAACAAAACGTATATCAATACCCAAAGAAATGAAAACAAAAAGAAATTCTGGGCGTAGTAATTCTGGAAGTAAAAATAGTTCTGGACGTAATAATTCTGGAAGAGGTAGTTCTGGAAGGAGTAATTCTGGAAGGAGTAATACTAATAATACTAATAATAATATTCCAGAAGAAATAGTAAATTCAAATAATTCAAATGGACCTTTTACACATTCTTTAGTAAATTTAAAGGGATTTTCTAAGGTTGCATCACGAAAGCCAATACATCATATTGCTAGAAAAAAACATACCTAAAAAAACTAATTTATATATACATACTTCTAGATATAGTTCTAGATAATAACAGTTTACTTTATATATTTTATTTTTTACTATAATTTTTACTATAATATTTACTATAAAATATCAACTGATATAAAATATCAACTAATATTAAAATATAGAAACTTATCAAAATGCCAACTAAACATATTACTAAAAGCAAGGGTAGCAAGAAAATGAAGAAGACTAAGCAGCCAAAAAAGATGAAGACAACTAAGCAGACAAAAAAGATGAAGAAGACAAAACAATCTAAAGGTAAGTCTAGACATACTATGCATTCTATCCATAATTCTTCAAATCTCCAACATACTCGCCATCAAACACTTATTGACCTAATTACCAAGCTAAGCGAAGCTAGTAATCGAAAAAGATTAAATAAATCTCAAAGCAATCTTCCAGCTAGGCTAATGCAAATACCAAATAGAAGTGCAAGTCAGAGTAGTCGAGTATTTCAAGATTCTTCTTCCAAAGCAGTTAGTAGCACATTCTCCAGCTTTACTCATAATGGACATACTCATAGCAAAGGCAAGAAAATTATTAATGATTCTAAGCAACCATTTATTAAAATTGATGAAATGAAAAATGGTAATGTGCAAAGATATATGGTTCCCAAGGATACTATACCATATAAACAACCAACTGGATTACCAATTGATATGATAATATCATCTAATATGGATATGCATCCTATGAGAATGGATATGCAACCTATGAAA
>Ga0114966_10005746_pt1 | contig 10441 bp, 7 predicted proteins | sample M_130207_XF_Meta_FD_87029 | JGI IMG/M metagenome (GOLD analysis project Ga0114966, IMG submission 87029) | Freshwater microbial communities from Lake Montjoie, Canada to study carbon cycling - M_130207_XF_MetaG | ecosystem: Environmental > Aquatic > Freshwater > Lake | place: Lake Montjoie...
GCAATATCGAATGTCGTAAAGCTATTATTTTCAAAAACTCTTCAGGCGTTGAAGGCGTAATTTCCATTTCCTTTTTATTAGAAACAATCTGATACGTTCCTAATACATCATGACTATCATCGTTTCTTTCTGGAATTGGCTTATTGGTTTGAATGATTTGTTTTGCTTCATCAATTTCAAATACCGTTCCTTCAATGTAATTTGAAAAATAGCTTTCGAAAAATGCAAAATTTCTAAAAGATGTGGGAGTAGTATTTTTCTCCTCTCGATATGGGAATTCTATTTGCTGTAACTCACGGAATAAAGTTTCAAATAATTCCATCCTTGAAGGATCATAGGGCTTTCCAAATGCCCTCGCTTTTGCCAAAGGTGAACTTAATATTTTTGATGCTTTTGTAGTTAACAAGGCACTGATCAATCGGTTTAATTTTTTAAACTCCTGTTGCATACTCAATTGCTCAGAGATTCCACGAGCTTGGTCTCTTAATTTATTGATTTCTTCTTCGCCATTAACTCGAATGATCTGTTCTAATCGCTCCTCTATTTCTGGCAAACTCAAACATTTTGATTCACTACCTAATTTCTTTGTTGCTTGCAAATTTTCCAAAAATGCACGAGCCTTCTGAGAGGCAGACAATTGACCTGAAAATTTATTATCACCTTCTATCGGTGAAGGGCCTGATAGAAATTGAATGGTAATTCCAGGAAGCTTTACTTTTTTAGTATAACTCGTAGTTAAAAATATCTGTCCCGTTTTAGTTGGCTGAAATTCAAAAGCAGAGCGATGGCTAAGCATTTTACCAGGGTAGATAGTCCCTAAAATCTGAAAGAGGTTTCTTCGTATAATGCCTTCTATTGGTTCGTCTAAATTCGAAGAATATACCCTTGGGGCAATTTTTATAATGACTCCAGCAGATAACAATTTTGTAATTTGTTTAGAAATCTTAGCATCCCGTGAACTACATATTACCTCTTGCAAGTGTATCGGCCTATTTTTTTCCATTATCCATCAGATTTACTACAAAATTAGCGCATATTTTCCACTATAATGCATTTTTTGGAAAATATTTTCCATTATAGAGTCGCAATATGAAAATTATGACGCATCCTAATGAGCACTTTTTTCCATGTAAAAACATTATAAAATACTTGTTGGGCGAATTATTTCCACTATAAAGACAAAAAAGGAAAATCTTTTCCACTAATATTTCTGCCATTGCAGGTGTTATTTCACCTGCAATCTGCGAAGCAGCCTTACATCACGTCCAAATAATGAACAAGAAAATTAAAATTAAGGTACTCTTGGATAACACTCACAAACTTGCAGGTGAAATAACACCTGCAAGGGCGGAAAATATAATAACACTCACAAACTTGCAGGTGAAATAACACCTGCAAGGGCCGAAAGACAAAAAAGGAAAATCTTTTCTACTAATATTTCTGCCATTTTTAGGTGTTATTTCACCTGCAATCTGCGAAGCAGCCTTACATCACGTCCAAATAATGAACAAGAAAATTAAAATTAAGGTACTCTTGGATAACACTCACAAACTTGCAGGTGAAATAACACTTGCAAGGGCGGAAAATATAATAACACTCAAAAACTTGCAGGTGAAATAACACCTGCAAGGGACGAAAATATTCTACTAAAACTTAAATGCGTGAATACAGCACCAAAATGATCCGTTTCATTTTCTGTTTTTTGACAAAAATCATAAATCTCCCCAAAAATGCTGCAAACCCTTGCTGCATTTGAGGGATTTTTTCTCAATGATTCCATTCTCTCGCCTTTATTAGAATTTGAAGAACATAAAAAAAGCGTGTAAAACCTTGATTTTACACGCCTTTAGACTGTTTTAGACAATCTATATGCGGAGAAATAGGGATTCGAACCCCAGGAGGTGTAACCCTCAACAGTTTTCAAGACTGCCGCAATAGACCACTCTGCCATTTCTCCAGATGACAAAAGTAATGTTTTTTTGTTTTCGGAGATATAAAAATGAAAAAAAATAATTAATGATTAACTTTGTAAATGTTCCATAATAGAAATAACCTTTTTAAATTTATCCACAGATGAAAAAATATATCTTTACATTATTTGTAATTGTAATTACTGTATTTAATATTTATGGAAATAAAATTACAGCTTATTTAACCTACGCCACCTTTAATATTCCTGGCAAAAGTCCATATATCGAAACATATTTATCTGTTATAGGTAATTCCGTAAAATTTGTAAAAAATGCAAATGGAAAATTTAAGGGCGAACTTAATATTGCCATTGCTTTTAGCCAAAATGATGAAATTAAAAATGCATTAAAATACACCTTAAATAGCCCCGAATTAGATGACACCGTTAATATGTATCCAAATTTTATCGATCAACAAAGGTTTTCATTAGCCAACGGAAACTTTATTGTAGAAATTTCAATTTCCGATAAAAACAACCCATCTGAAAAGCCCTTTGTTACTAGTTTCCCGGTAACTGTTAGTTTCCCTGCTGATAGGGTATCCATTTCAGATATTCAAGCATTAGAATCATATACAAAATCAACTATTCCATCCATTCTAACAAAAAATGGTTTTGAATTGATAACTTACGTGTCTACTTTTTATCCTGAAAACATTAATAAAATTAAGTTTTATGCTGAAATATACAACTCAAAAAATATAATAGGAGATGGCGAAAAAATAGTGTTGAATTATTTTTTAGAATCATTTGAAAATAAAGTTAAGCTGAATGATTATAGCTCTTTTTTAAAACAGCAGGCAAATGATGTGAACGTGCTACTTGCCGAGTTTAATATAGAAAAATTGCCTTCGGGTAATTATAATTTGGTGCTCGAACTTAGGGATAAAGAAAATAAAATTAAAGCCGATTATCGTTATTTTTTCCAACGTAAAAATTCTAAGGGGAAATTAAGTATGGCCGATTTAACTGCTGTAAATGTAAATAACACCTTTGTAGATAGTTATATTAATGCGGATACCTTATTGGGGTATATAAAATGTTTAAGGCCTATCTCAAGTATTGCTGAAATTCAAAATGCCGAAAATCAAATTAATGGAAAAAATATACCGTTGATGCAACAGTTTTTTTATAATTTCTGGAAATCCAGAAATGAAATAACCCCCCAATTAATATGGTTAGAATATTTTAAAGAAGTGTTGAAGGTAAATAAAGAATTTGGCACTTATGGTTTAAAGGGTTATGATACGGATAGAGGAAGGGTTTATTTACAATATGGCCCACCCGACCAAAGGTCAAAAGTGGATTATGAACCAAGCGCCTATCCTTATGAAATATGGGAATATTATAGTTTATTTGATAAGGCTCTAGCGGCAACATTCCCAAGTAATAGGCAATCAAACAAAAAGTTTGTATTCTATAATCCCGATTTGGTTACTAATAAATACATGCTCATTCATTCTAATGCACAGGGTGAAATATTTAATACTAGGTGGCAGCTTTTAATTCATAAACGCGATACGCAATCAAATAATTTAGATAAAGAAAAAGCGCCAACACATTTTGGCGGTAATGCGGACGATATTTTTAAAAGTCCTAGGTGATTTTTTTTAAAATACCCAACAGCATAAAAGTAATTACATTCAAAATAAGCGTTCCAGTTTTTAAAATACATAAATATATTTCATTTTAAAGGTTTTCTGATAACGCTTTTAAATAGCTTGTGTTTGTTTGATAAAAAGGGTTTTTCAGACTAATTGACCTTGTTAATAATTGCCATAACACTATTGATGCAGTAAAAAATCCTCATAGAGCGGATATTGCCAATAGCAACAAAGGCAATTTTATGATACCATTATCTTATCGACGGCACAATTTTTATATCTCCAGTTTTTATAGCAAATTGATTTTAAATTAAGGAGGGTAAACAACCTCAGCACAGTAGCATAAAATTCTATCTTTGCATAATGAAAATGTATAATCCCTATAAATTTATGTTGAAAGAAAAAGCAATAAAAAAGCTTGTCTCAGAATCATTGCAAGCTGAGGGGTACAAAAAAATGCGGAGCAGCATTAAAAGTACCCAGCAACAAATTAGCGCATTCGTTTTTTTATTTCTCGCTTTTAACAGCTGGGCTCAGGACATTACTTTAAAAATTAATGTGCGCGGCAGTTTCGAAAGCAAAATAACACTAATACCCTTAAGCGGTAGTAATGCCTTAAAACCCATAGCCGAAAAATCAGGTATAAAAAATGGTGAAACAGGCATCATTACAGTTTCGCAAACGCTACTGCCAGGAGAGTTTGTGCTGCGCTTTGATTACAAAGAAAAAGCAAACAGCAGCCCTTACCCCTGCGAAAAACATGTTTTTATTTCCAATCAAAACATCGAACTGTGGACAAACCCTATATACTGCAGCAATAATGACAGTACTTATTTCCAAAAGGAGGAAAAAGAAAACGCCTTGTTTGCAAAGTTTACAGAAGAAAACAGCAAACAAAAAGAGAATATAAGATTGCTTCAAAACTTTTTGATGAACTATGACGACACGCAGTCCACATTTTATCGCCAGGGCATTAAAGAATATGAAAAAAGACGCAGCGAATACAATCAATGGATAACAGAACAAAGGAAACTAAACCATGCATTGTTTGTGAGCCATACTTTTCAGTTTGAGTATGTGCCGCAAATAGAATTTAAAGGCAGCGAATTAGGCACATCAGCCCCCTCCTCTGTTGGTTTGAAGGAACAGGCGAGGCAAGACCAGCTAAGGCTGCAAAGTGTATTAACGCATTATTTTGATGGGATAGATCTTAACGATTCCTTATTAATAAATACTACTCAGCTAAAAGAATGGATGACTAGCTATGTTAATATTTATGGCTCTTTATCTGTAACCGAAACCTTGCGCGACTCCCTTTTCCCATTAGCTGGAAAAACAGCGATAGAAAAAGCTCGCAACGGTCATCCACTCGTGTATGGCTGGATGGTGGATTATTTTTATAATGGCTTCGAAAGTTTTAATATGCAGGTAGGCATCAAAATGCTGGAGACTTACCTAAAGGATACCAACTGTCTTACCAATAAAAGACAAGCGATAGAAAAAAGATTAAAAGGAATAAAAAGTTTATTGATAGGCTCTATGGCTCCCGACTTTTCAATAAAAATGGCAGACAAGGATGTTTTGTTTAGTAAATACAAAACCAATAGCCGCTATAAATTACTTCTTTTTTGGAGTGCTGATTGCGGACATTGTAAAGAATTAGTAAGCAAACTTTACCCTTGGTATCAGCAATTAAGCGATAAAAAATTGGTGGAGGTTTTTGCACTTGGCCTTGACGATACAGCAACAGAAATACCTATCTGGACCGATGCAATCACTAAGCTGCCAGATTGGAAACACATAAGATGTGAAGGAGGCATCAACAGTGAGCAAGCCAATGCTTATTTCATTCTATCAACGCCGGTAATGATACTTGTAGATAGCAAAACAAATAAAATTTATGCAATACCAGAAAATATAGAACAACTTGCCAAAAGCCTCTCTGCAAGCGATACCAATAGCAAGAAATAATTTTTTTATTGAGAGGAAATTAAATCAGAGGCTTTTTTTTTTTTTTTTTTTTATCAAAAAGAACTAAATAAAAGACCGAGAAAAAAATAGGATGTTTAAGAAAAAAAATATCGTATTTTTGAAACACAGATTATAATAAATTGTTAAAGTGGATTTGCCTTTTGTGTTTAAATTTCTAAAAACTACTTTTTATAATCCCATTAATCAAGTTTTTACAGAGGGCTTTTTTTTATTAAATTTGTAAGTGCGCAATACCAAGTCTAAATTGTTTTTTAGTATTCTTTACCCTAGCCTATTTGTATTAGCGATATGGGGGATAAAGTTATTTGAACTTGCTCAAAATATTAGTTTGTTTACTTTTGGCCTCTTTCCTAGAACCTTTCATGGCTTATTAGGGATTATAACTTCTCCTTTATTGCATTCGGATTTTAACCATCTAATCGCTAATTCCCCCTCACTGATAATTTTAGGCGCTGTAATATTATATTTTTATAGGCCCATCGCTTTTCAAATATTTTTCTGGGTATATTTAATGACAGGCTTTTGGGTTTGGACCCTTGCTCGTGACGCATACCACATTGGGGCTAGTGGTATTATTTATGGTTTTGTAACTTTCTTGTTTTTTAGCGGGGTGTTTAGAAAAGATTCCCGCTTACTTTCCTTGTCTTTATTTGTAGTGTTTTTATATGGCAGCACCCTTTGGGGGGTTTTGCCATTGAAGAGCGGCATGTCGTGGGAGTCTCATTTGTTAGGAGCTTTGGCAGGCACTTTAACAGCTTACTATTTTCGAAAAGAAGGGCCTGTCAGCCAAAAATATGATTTGGGCGAAGAGGAGGAAAATGAAAAAATTGATGTTACCGGATTTGGCGAATCTTTTGAGTCCCAGGATAAAAATCCAGAGGATAGTTAGGAGGCCTTTATTATTATTAATCCAATTTAATATAAAACAATGTTGTCGATAAGGCGGATACCGCCCAATTTAATTGCAAAACAGGCAACAGCGCTTTTTGTTAATCCAAAATGAGTAATTTTCTGTAGCGTTTCGGCATCCGAAATTTCGAAATATTCAAGTTCTATCATTGGGTCGGTCATTATTTTATTCGCTACAAATAATTTTAACTCCGGTATGGTCTTTTGTAGGTACAAATCCTTTAACTCAAATAATATTTCCGATAGTAATGCCGCGCTGGTCCTTTCCTTGTGTGATAACCTTTCGTTTCTAGAACTCATTGCTAAGCCACTAGGTTCCCTTATAGTGGGGCAAGCAATAATTTGAATTGGCAAATTCAATTGTTTTACCAAACTTCGTATTATTGCTAATTGCTGAAAGTCTTTTTGTCCAAAATACGCTTTGTTAGGCCTTACAATTTTTAATAACTTACTTACCACTTGCGCCACGCCATTAAAATGTCCGGGGCGGTGTGCGCCCTCCATCACATCAGCTAATAATCCAAAATCAATCGTTTTGCCTTCTGCCCAGCTTTTATCTTCTAGGCTATTTTTTTTTAATAAAAGCTCTTCGGGGCTATAAATCTCGGATACTTCCGGAATAAATACGATGTCGCAACCAGCCTCCTCCAATAGTTTACAATCCGCCTCAATGGTTCGTGGATATTTAAGTAAATCATTTAAATCGTTAAATTGTGTAGGGTTAACAAATATGCTACAAACAGTTATATCTTGCTGCTGCTGGGCGGCATGTATTAATGAAATATGGCCGGGATGCAATGCGCCCATGGTTGGTATAAAGCCAATGTTATAATTTTGGTCCCTTACTTTTTTTAATTGTTTTGTTAACTGTTCAAGGGTGTTTAATACAACCATCAAATTAATCCTTTTAAAATATTAGTTTGGGCTTTCCGAACCCTACAATAAAATTATGTTGCGTATTAATAAAATAAATTTAAACGGCTGTTTTTATTGTCTTTTATATACATTAACCCCTCTGGTTTCCTTGCAGAAAGCCTTCAATGTTAATAAGGGTAAAAGTTAAAATAAAAATCTCTTTATAGAGATTTAAAGTATGTTACATTGTGTTCCTTTTTTCCTGAATACAATAATGCCAGTCGCTTTTTCGTTTTAAACAAAAGGGTTTATGTAAAAGCCTCTATATTATATTGTTGGCTGTTTTTTTTCAATACCCCAATTTACTTTTTGTTAATTATAGAATTGGGCGAATTTAATATATTACTTTGAAATTGCAATATTTTTTTGTACTTTTGTGTTCTTTTTAAAATAAGTCTATTTTAAAGGGTAATAAAGGAAGTTATCCTTCATTTTTTGGCTTCATATAAATAAAGAACGCAGTATATTAAATAATTTAATCTTAATTTAAAACGACATGAAGAAGAAAGCAAGAGTTTTATTTGTATCTCAAGAAATTTGCCCTTATTTAAATGACAGCCCAATTGGTTTAATTTCCCGGAAATTGCCTCAAGGAATACAAGAGAGAGGGAAAGAAATAAGAACATTCATGCCAAAATTTGGTTGTATTAACGAAAGACGCAACCAGTTGCATGAAGTAATACGATTGTCGGGAATGAATTTGATTATTGGCGATACCGATCACCAATTAATTATAAAGGTAGCCTCCATACAGGCTGCACGCATGCAGGTTTATTTTATTGATAATTTGGAGTATTTTGAGAGGAAATTTACGCTTACCGATAAAAAGGGCGACCACTTTGCAGATAATGATGAGCGCGCTATTTTCTTTTGTCGCGGGGTAATTGAAACGGTTAACAAATTAGGCTGGTCGCCGGATGTAGTTCACTTGCATGGTTGGATGACTAGTTTAACAGCCCTATATTTAAAAAAATCATTCAAAGATAACCCTCTTTTTGCAGACACGAAAATTGTGTATTCCGTTTACGACGATGAGTTTACTGCTCCTTTGCATAAGGATTTTGTAAAAAAAGTGATGTTTGACGGAATTGAAAAGTCGGATGTAGAATATTATAAAAATCCAACTTTTGTAAACGTGAGCAAGCAGGCAATAGATTTAGCGGATGGTATAATTAAAGCTACCCCGAAAATAAATGCCGAGTTAGATAAATACATTAAAAAATCAGGCAAGCCAGTTCTTGAGTTTATAGCTGGAGATGAATATATTGACGCATATTCTGATTTTTATGATGCGGTTCTTGAGGAAGCTGCTGTTTTGGTTGATTAAGAAACACTAATATTGTTAGCTGAGGACTAATCTCTCTTTTAGCTAATAAAAGAATTCTATTTGATTTTATTATTTCACTATTTATGTCCAATAAAATACCGTCTAAAACTTTGCCTCTTCTAACTTCATGTTGGGAAGGGGCAATTTTTTTTTTATGCCTTTGCGCATTTATGTTAATAAGCACTTCATCTTGTGACGAGTCTAGCGTTATAGGTCTTGACGTTCAGCCTCTTAACGATTTGTTAAATGTTGTTTATCAAGATACTGCAACAATTCATGCCAAAACGGTGCTTGTTGACTCCTTGCGTACCGACGAAACACTTATTATATCTGCCGACGCCCTACTTGGTAAATACATCGATCCCGTATTTGGAGCCGCTACAGCCTCCCTTTATAGCCAATTGCGATTGCCTACAAATAATCCTGTATTCGGAACTAACCCGCAAATAGACTCTGTAATTTTAGCATTGGTTTATTCCCCTAGTTATTACGGAAAAAGGATTTGTTCCGAACAAAGAATAAATGTTTATGAAGTGCTGGAAGAGATAAAAGGAGCCTCCAACTACTATTCAAATAATACTTTAATTACATCAACTGTTGATTTGGCGAATGATTATGCATTTATTCCGTCGCCATCAAAAAGCCTAACAATAAATAATGAAGTGTTAAAGCCACAGTTAAGGGTGCCGCTTAGCAATGCTTTTGGCGATTCTATTTTAAACAATCAGAATTTACCCAACTTAGCTACCAATATAGCTTTTCAAAGTTTTATTAAGGGGCTTTATGTTAGTACCGAAAATACTTCAAGCTTAATAAGTGGAGAAGGGAACATGTTAAACTTTAAGATGGCCGACCCACAATCTAAAATTATATTATATTACCATAATGATACAGACGATTCATTAAAATATGATTTAAGTTTTGGCAGCGTGGCTCGTTTTTCGCACTTTACGCATAATTATGCTAATGGTATTGATGGGGACCTTGCGGCCCAGTTAAGCATAAGTCCGCTACCAGCTGTTGAAAATGATGTTGTTTTTATTCAATCAATGGCCGGTGTTAAAACAAAAATAGAGTTTCCATACATAATGAACCTTTTAAATTCGGGGTCTGTAGCCATAAATAAAGCTGAACTTGTAATTAAAGTAGACGTTACTCCAAGCTATCAGCTGGATACATTTGCTGCGCCTGAAAATTTGGTGCTTTTTGGCATTCATGACGATGGTAGCAGCTTTGTTTTGGCCGACCTAAACGAAGGGGCAAATTATTTTGGAGGGAAGTACAATGCTGTTACCCACGAATATCGCTTTAATATAGCGCGTTACATCCAACAAGTGATATCCGGTAAAATAAAAAACAATGGACTGCATTTGCTGGCATCCAATGGAGCAATAGCAGCAAATCGCATTGTAATAGGAGGAGGTGCTGCTAGCAGCAGCAATAGAATGAAACTTAACATTGGATTTACAATATTGCAGTAAAAAGGGGGGCAAATTCTTTTATACCAGTGGTTTTAACCTTGCTCCCTGCAGCTATTCAATTCTCCTGCCCCATGCAGTTTTAAGTTTATCGGTAAATTCTAAGTTAAGAAGGTATTTCATAGGGGAGTTCTAAAAATTAGAATTTTTTAGGCAGACAAATTTTTAAAAGCGCAGTTTACTTGGGTAAATGAGCATTTTAAAAATGAAGTCTAACAACAAAAAGGCAATTTTTAGAACTTCCCTA
>Ga0114966_10005747_pt1 | contig 10441 bp, 6 predicted proteins | sample M_130207_XF_Meta_FD_87029 | JGI IMG/M metagenome (GOLD analysis project Ga0114966, IMG submission 87029) | Freshwater microbial communities from Lake Montjoie, Canada to study carbon cycling - M_130207_XF_MetaG | ecosystem: Environmental > Aquatic > Freshwater > Lake | place: Lake Montjoie...
CCACTTCCCCCTTCCATCCCCCCAAATCCACCCCGTTAAAAATCCGCCGCGCCACCCCAAATTTGTCCCCATAATTCTTCAGCCGAATCTCTTTGAAATCCACGGTCATCGCTCCCCCACCATGAATCTGTAACGCCAATACCCCACTCAAACGGCTCGCCTTTAATGACTTCTCCCCATCCCCATCCACCTGCTTGTCGATCAACTCCACCGTCGGATACCCGTTCACATATTGCTCCACAAAATTCCCGCGACAGACGATCCGATAGGAATTCCACCCCTTATCCACATGATAAGGCACGCCCCCCATCGCCCTCTGGTTCCCCACCACCCCCACCACTTCCATCTTCCCATCCCCAGAAATTTCCATGAAATCCCCCACATCGGTCAGCCACCCACGACGCCCCTCGTCATACAGAAATCCCGTCTTCCCCAGCTGGTTCACCACTTCCCCCTGATACCCCTTCACCACCCCTCCCCCCTCCTCCCGCCTCCGATACTGCACCCCAGAATTGTTTCCCGTCAAAATCCGATAACTCAACCGCAAATCAAAGTCCTTCAAGATTCCCCCCCGCCAGATCAAAAAAGTATTCCCCGGCGCGCGGTTCGTCGCCGTGGTCTCCCCACGAATCGCCCCCTCGTTCACCGCCCATAACCCCGGTCGCCCATCCCAACCCGTCAAATCTTTCCCATTAAATAAACTCCCAAAACCCTCCTCCTCTCCACCCCTCACCCCCGTCAACCCCACCCAACTCATCAGCCCCATCACCAAAATCTCCCGCATGATTAAGTTCGTTTTCATCCAGTTTCGCTCTATTTGATTTGATTCGGTTCTCAGGAAAAATTCCCCACGCCAACCTTCCTAGGCTCGCCAGCAGTTTTTCTCCCCCGCATTTCCTACCCACCCTTCAACCCGCTGGCAAGGCATTCAAACTGCTCCCACACTCCAGCATCCTCCAATCTTGATTTCTCTCTTTTTCCCTGCTTCAAACGTCCACCAATTCTACCGCCTTGATCTCTTCCATCTCCGAAAATCCTCTCGCCGGTATCCTCGCTCCCCTCTTCTCCCTCCGCGGTCACCATGATCTCGGCATCGGCGACACCGGCGCCCTCCGCGAACTCATCGACTGGGCCGCCGACCACCACTTCCACCTCATCCAACTCCTCCCCATCAACGCCACAGGCAACGATCCCTCACCCTACAACGCCATTTCCTCCGTCGCCCTCGACCCCTCAACCCTCGAAATCTCGCCCCTCGCCATCCCCGATCTCTCCGCCGCAGAAATCGCCTCCCTCAAAGCCGAACACCACTTCGAGCAATTCGCCCACGGCCCCGTCAATTATTCCCGCGCCGCCAATCTCAAAAACGCCCTCCTCTCCCTCGCCTTTACCAATTTCACCTCCCACATCCCTGATCCCGATCGCACCGCCAGCTTCACCGCTTTCTGCCAAAACGAAAGCACTTGGCTCGACGACTACTCCCTCTTCCGCACGCTCTTCACCGAAAATCACCACAGCGAACGCTGGGACTGGTGGCCCGCTCATCACCAATCCCCCACCCTCGCTCGCCTCTGGCTCGATCATCTCCCCACCGCCCACCGCGATTCCCTCCTCCACCAAATCCGCTTCCACCAATACCTCCAATGGCTCGCCGATCAACAATGGCTCGCCACTAAATCTCACGCCACCGCCAAAGGCGTCTCCCTGATGGGTGATATCCCCTTCGGAATCAGTCACTTCAGCGCCGATGTCTGGGCTCACCGGGAGCTCTTCGATCACCAATGGAGTGGCGGCACGGGCCCCGACTACAATCTTCCCGATGATCCCTTCGCCTCCAAGTGGGGCCAAAATTGGGGCATCCCCCTCTACAAATGGGATCAGCATCGCCAAGAAAATTTCGCCTGGTGGCGGCAACGCATCCGCAAGGTCCGCTCCACTTTCGACTTCTTTCGCGTCGATCATATCCTCGGCTTCTTCCGCATCTACGCCTTCCCTTGGCTCCCCGATCGCAATGACGATTTTATCCCCCTCTCCCCCAACGAAGCCTCCGCCATCACGGGCGGTCATCTCCCCCATTTCGTCCCTTTCCCAGACGATTCCCCAGCCCACCAAGCTGCCAATCGCGACCAAGGAATCGAAATCCTCTCCCATCTCATCGACGAAGCAGGCCCCGGTCGACTCGTCGGCGAAGACCTCGGCGATGTCCCCCACTACGTCCGCCCCGCCCTCACCCAACTCGGCATTGCGGGCTTCAAAATCCCCGACTGGGAATGGCACAATCACAACCTCACCCCAGGCTCCCTTTACCCTCGCCTCTCCGTCGCCACCTACGGAACCCATGACCTCGATTCCCTCCGCTCGAAATGGGAGTATTGGATGGAAAAAATAACCCTCGCCCTCGAGGGTGGCCCCGAAACGCACCCCGCCCGCGATCAAGCGTGGACGGATCTCCGACGCCTCGCCGCCTGGGCAGGATTCGCCGTCCCCTGCATCACTCCCTACTACCCTTCCCCACACGCCCATCTCTTCCGCGCCCTCCTCGAGACCCGCTCCGATCTCGCCATTTACTCGATCATCGATCTCTTCGCCGCGACCGATCGGTTCAATCTTCCCGGCTCCAAAGGTGACCAGAACTGGACCCACCGCCTCCCACTCCCCATCGCCGCTTGGACCTCCGATCCTTATCTCCTCGACCTCTCCACCCGCCTCCGCTCGATCATCATCGAAACTGGTCGCGCCTCCACCAGCTAACGTCCTCAGAGAAATCCCTCGCGCTCCCCCGTCACTGATCCCCACTCTAAACTTGACTCCGTATCGCTGGCGCCAAACCACTCGCACGCCAGCCCGACTCGCCCATGACTTCCCAAGCTCCAAGCGCCTCGCTGAAACCCTCCCGGTTGCCCTTGTTGCGCCTGCTCTTGCCCCAACTCGCCATCAGCAGTTTCGTGATCGTCGTTTACGTTCGAAATCTCGACCTCAATCATCTGGCCTGTCGGGTGGCCTTTCATCTCGCCGAATTAGCCATCTTGCAAACGCTCTTCCTCATCGGCTGGGGCGCCCTCGCCCGCACGCCTTGGGGCGAACATAGCCCCCACGCCCCACGGCTCTTCGCCTTCACTCTCACCGGTTTTCTCGGCGGGGTGAATCTCCTCTACTTCACCCAAATGCTCTCCGTCTGGTTTTGGGCCAGCCCGCTCACCCTGAATATTTTACGCGCCATTCCCCCCCAGATTCACAGCCTCTCCATTCCCCTCGGATCACTCCCCTACTTCGCCCTCGCCCTCATCGCCCTCCTTTGTCTCTCCGCCCTCGCCCTCGCCTCCGCAAAAGCCCCCGCCCTTTGGCAACATCTCCGCCTTGCCACCCCGAATCGGATTCGACCAGCCACACTCCTTCCCTGCCTCGCCGTCGCGGCGGTCCTCGCCACCTGGTCAGGCCACCGCGCCGCCTGGCAAACCACCCGCATTTCCGCAGGACTCAGCAGCGATCCCCTTCTGTCTCTCTTCATCCCCTCTTCGGTGGCTCGCGAAATTTCGCCAGATAAAATCGCCGCCGATCTCCTCGCCAGACGCGACTACCCAACGGGGCTTCCCCTTAACCCGCGCACCGTCATTCTCATCACCATCGACGCCCTTCGACCCGATCACTTACCCAGCTACGGCTATCCTCGCCAGACCACGCCGTTCCTCAGCCAGTTGGCCACCACCGGCCATTGGCAAAAGGTGGACTGCGCATACTCCACCAGCAACGCTTCCCGCTACGGCCTCCTCAGTATTCTCACCTCCCGCTTTCCCAAGAGCATGCACCTCGAAAGTTTCGGACTACCCGAAGTCCTCCAAAAACAAGGCTACCGCACCCATGCCTTTCTGTCGGGCGATCACACCACCTTCCAGCATTTGCGACGCTCTTACGGCGATCATTTTGATCTCTTCCACGACGGAAATAATCGCCCATTCCCCATCAATGACGACCGCAATGTCGTCGACGATATCGAGCATCTTCCCCCATCCAACGCCCAGCCCGCCTTCTTTTGGCTCCACCTCATGTCGGTCCACGAACTCGGGGCTCGCCTTCCCGAATCCGCCCGCTGGAAGCAAAACGAAAGCGAACTCTGGAACGCCCGGATCTGGGGTCACAAAGGCGCCAGCCAAGCCGCCAGCGATCTCTACGATAATGGCATTCTCCAGGCCGATCTCCACCTCGAGCGGATCTTCACCGCCCTCAAAGCCAAAGGGTATCTCCACGATTACCTCGCCGTCATCACCGCCGACCACGGGCAAAGCCTCGGCGAACACGGCATCACCGGTCACTGGCAGAACCTCTACGAACCCGAAGTCCGCATCCCCATGCTCTTCAGCGAGTCCGCCATCGCCCCCGATTCCCCGATGCCCTTCGCCTCCCAGATCGACCTCGCCCCAACCATCCTCGCCCGCCTCGGCCTCCCTCTTCCCTCATCCTGGGAAGGTCATTCCCTACTTCGATCTTCCTCCACCCCAACGACTTTTCCCGAACCCTCACCCACCGCTTTCCGCACTTATCTCATTGCCACTCCGCCCGGCAAATGGCGCGGGGTCGTCGATGTCCGCGACGGGATTCGCTACAAATACCTCTTCGATACCCACGATCCCAACCACCTTCACGAACACCTCTTTGATCTATCCGCCGATCCCGGTGAAACCCGCGATCTCCTCGGCGTCGCCCCCGAATCCCTGCTCGCCGATCTGCGCCGACTCGCCTCCATCCACTTCCAGCTTAGCCGAGGATCCCCTTGATCACTTGGCTGGGCTCCACTCCCGTGAGGCGCATATCCAGTCCTTGGGTTTTGTAGGTGAGGCGGGTGCGCTCAATCCCGAGGCAGTGCAACATCGTGGCGTGAAGGTCGTGGAAGGGGTCAGAGCTGGGTCAGAGCTCACTTTCGTCAACAGGCGCTTCACTCACGCAGCGGTTTGGGCGCGGGCGCGGCTGGCGGAACTGGAAGCGGGCTTCACGATCGAAAAGGCGCAGGTGGAGGCGCTGAAGGCGCGGCTGTTTGCCCGGCTGCGCAGGAGGTGGATGGCGTCCGGCGCCCTCACCGCGCGCCCCTACTCGCGCGGGCTGCTGCGCTTCCTCGGCCGGCACTTCGCGCGCGGCTCCGAACCGGGGCTGTTCGCGATCCGGTAGTCCGTCGCATCCCAGCTCAGCCGCGCGCCAGCGCGAGCAGCTTCTGGAGATTCGGGAGCGTGCCGAGGGCGATCAGCTGGCAGCCGGGTTGCACCACGGTTTCGCTGTGCGGACGCGTGTTCCATTGGCCGTCGGCGTGTTTGCAGGCCAGCACGGTGACGTCGAAGTCGTGCCGGGCCTGCGCCACGGCCAGAGCCAGGCCCGCGAGCGGCGAAGTGGGTGCGATCTGAATTTGTTCGAGGACGAGTTCCAGGCCGCTGGTGTGCGAGACTTCGTCGAGGAAATCGGCGACGTCGGGACGCACGAGCATCGTGACCATGCGGCGGCCGGTGATGTGATACGGCAGGATCACACGGCTGGCTCCGGCGCGGCGGAGCTTGGCTTCGGATTCCTCGACATCCGCCCGCGCCACGATGATCAGGTCCGGGCGCAGGCTGCGCGCGGTGAGCACGATGAAAACGTTGTCGGCATCCGTTTTGGCGCAGGCCACCAACCCCCGCGCCCGCTCGATGCCCGCCTGCCGGAGCACGCCCTCCACCGCGGCATCGCCCTGCACAGCGAGCGCGCCGGATTCCTGCACGGTGGCCACTTTCTCGGGCTGCGGCTCGATGACGACGAAGGGCAACTGCTCGCTTTGCAGTTCCGTCACGACGTTTCGCCCCACGCGACCGTAGCCGCAGACGATGAAATGCTGGGAGAGTTCAGCGAGCATGCGGCGTCGTTTTTGCGCGACCCAAGAGCTGCGCAACTCCCCGGAGAAGACGATCTGCGCGACCTGCGTGAGCGCGTATGCGGCCAGCACACCGCCACCGGCGATCAGCCCCATGGTGAAAATCCGCCCGGCCGAGGACATCGGATGCACCTCCGTGTAGCCGACCGTGCTCAGCGTGATCACCGTCATGTAAAGCGCATCGAGCACCGGCCAGCCCTCGATCCAGCAATAGCCCGCGACCCCAATGGCCGGCAGTACCAGCAAGCCGGCGACGATCGGCACGAAACGGTCGAACAGGCGCGGCCGGGGCGAGCGATTCACGGGAGTGAGGAGTGTTCATGTTTCATTGGGACCTGGACGGGTCGGTCGCGGCGCGGGGCGCACATCTCTACCATGCGGGTCACGCCGATGGCACCTGCATTTCGCCTCAGACCAAGCTCCCGAACCGCCGGAGCTGGAGCACGGGCTCGCCGGCTTCCCGGGAGGCGGCGAGGTCGATGGCGAATTCGGCGACCCAGTCGTTGGCTTCGGCGGGATCGACGAGCATCTGCTGGACGCGCCAGGTGCGCTTGTCTTCCGAGGGCGTGACGTAGGTGTGGCGGACGTTGCGGGCTTCGGGGTCGAGGCGGAGGTATTCGTGATCGGCGTGATAGGCCTCGAGCGCGCGGCGGAGGCGGTCGGTGGTCCAGGGTTCGTCGTCGGGGGAAGGGTGCGCGTGGACGCTGGCGAGGGCGGCCTCGAGGTCGCCGCTGGTCAGGGCGCGGAGGAAGGTGAAGATGCGGTTGCGGATGGCGGCGGTGAACGCTTTGGCGTCGCGGGTGATGTCGCGGGCGGCTTCCTCGGCACCGGGCGGGCGGACCTCGGGCTGCTCGCCGCGCGGGACGTAGGCCGGGTCGCGCATTTTCTCCCACTCCTCAAGGAGGCTGGAATCGATCTGCCGGAGCATCGTGGCGAGGTAGATCTCCATCTCGCGGAGGGTGTCGTTCTTGGCGGCGTCGGGGACGGTTTGCGCGAGGACTTTGTGGACGCTGGAAAGGTGGCGCAGGAGCATGCCCTCGGCGCGCTGGAGTTCGTAGATTTTGATGTAATCCGCGAACGAACGGAATTCCTCGAACATCTCCCGCGCGATGGATTTCGGGCGGATGTTTTCCTGCCCGACCCACGGATGCTTCGCGGCGAAAGCATTGAACGTGGAGTAGATGAAATCGCGATTCGGCTTGGGGTATTCGAGCTTCTCCAGCTCCTCCATCCGCTGGTTGTATTCGATGCCCTGCATCTTCATCTCGGCCACGGCCTGGCCCTTCACCTTGTCGAGTTGCCGGCGCAAAATGAGGTCCGGGTCTTCGAGGATGGACTCGACGAGCGTGAGCACGACGAGCGCGTAGTCGGGCGCCTGCGGGTCCATCAGCGGGAGCGTGTCGTGGACGTAAAGCGAGAGCGTCTGGTTCATCGAGAAGTCGTCCTGCAACGCGACGTTCACGCGCACCTTTGCGCCCTCGATGGTCTGCGGGATGAACTCGATAATTCCCCGCTCGACGAGCGAGCGAAAGAGCTGCCAGCCGCGGCGGGTCAGCGCCTTTTTCGCCTTGGGCATTTCGTGGCAGCGGGCGATGAGCGCCTGCAGCGCGCGGCCGCCGTCGGTCGGGCGGCTGAGGACGTTGAGCAGCATGCCGTGGGTGATTTGGAACTGGCTGGTCAGCCGCTCCGGCGGGGCGACCATGAGGCGCGCGAAGGTCTGCTTGTCCCAGTTCACAAAATTCCGCTCCGGCGGTTTGCGCTTCACGAACTTCTTCCCGCCGCCGGCCTGCTTTTGCTCGAGCAGCAGATTCTCAATCGCGTGCGCCGGGGCCTGCGCGACCACCCAGCCGACGTCATCGAACCCTTTGCGCCCCGCGCGGCCGCTGATCTGGTGAAAGTCGCGCGCGCTCAGGATGCCGGTCTTCTGCCCGCTGAATTTGCAAAGCTGCGTCAGGAGCACGGTGCGGATCGGCACGTTGATCCCCACGCCGAGCGTGTCCGTGCCGCAGATCACTTTGAGCAGGCCGCGCTGCGCGAGTTGCTCCACGAGCACGCGGTATTTCGGCAGCAACCCGGCGTGATGCAGCCCGATCCCGTGCCGCAGCCATTTCTTGATCTCCGGCCCGTATGGGCTCGTGAACTTGAACCCCTCCAGCGCGTGCGCGATCCGCTCCTTTTCCTCCCGCGTGCAGACATTCGTGCTCATGAAATCCTGCGCGCTCTGCGCCGCGTCGGCTTGCGTGAAATGGACGACGTAGACGGGGGCCTTGCCGCCCGTCACCAGCCCTTCCAGCGTCTGCGCCAGCGGCGTCTCGGCGTAGGAAAACTCCAGCGGCACCGGGCGGTCCTTCGACGCGACGGTCACCGTTTCCAGTCCGTTGAGCCGCGTCAGTTCCTCGGCAAAAAATGCGGTCTCGCCGAGCGTCGCCGACATGAGCAGGAAGCGCGTGCGCGGCAGCGTGAGCAGCGGCACCTGCCAGGCCGTGCCGCGCTCGCGGTCGGCATAGTAGTGGAACTCGTCCATGATCACGTCCTGCACGTCGGCCGCCGCGCCTTCGCGCAGCGCGATGTTCGCGAGGATCTCCGCCGTGCAGCAGAGGATCGGCGCGTGGCGATTCACCGACGCGTCGCCCGTGCTCAGCCCCACGTTTTCCGGCCCAAACTGCCGGCAGAGCGCGAGCCACTTTTCATTCACCAGCGCCTTGATCGGGCAGGTGTAAACCGACCGCCGTCCCTGCGCCAGGCTCTGGAAATGCAGCGCCGCCGCGACCAGCGATTTTCCCGAGCCGGTGGGCGTGTTGAGGATGACGTTCTTCCCGTCATACAGTTCCAGAATCGCCTCCTCCTGCGCCGGATAGAGCACCAGCTTTCGCTCCGCGACGTGGTCGAGAAACCGCCCCAGCAGCGCACCGCTGTCGGCCGCAGCATCCGGAGGCGGGAGTGAAATAATCGGAGACGACACGCGGTGCAGCGGGCGCGATCCGCCCCGCGCTGGCAAGTGAATAAATGACCCGAGGTTCTTGCTTGGTGGTGGATGCCTGGGGTGTTACTGGAGCTGCCCATGAACACGGCAATCAAGCGACAGAGCTTTCCAAACGCCACCGTCCTGCTTTGCGGACATGGGCTATCGATCCTGCTGACTCTGCTCCTGCTCGGCGCCGACCTCCACAGCGCCGAGCCATCTCGAGTGTGGAAGCTGTGGGAGGGCAAAACGCCGGGGGACTTCACGGTGCCGGGGCCGGAATCGGTGACGAAGCGGGGGATCCTGCGGATCACGAATATCGCGGAGCCACGGCTGGAGTTTTACGAGCCGGCGGCGGAGAAAAAAAACGGCGCGGCGGTGGTGATCGTGCCGGGCGGCGGCTTTGGGATGCTGGCTTCGGGGCATGAAGGCTCGGATCTGGCGGAGTGGTTTCGCGACCGGGGATTCGTGGCGGCGGTGCTCCAGCATCGGTGTCCGACGAACAAGCTGGCCAAGCCGTCCGAACTCCCCGCGCAGGATGCGCAGCGGGCGATCAGTCTCGTGCGGGCGAAGGCGGCCGAACTCGGGGTGAAACCGGAGCGGATCGGGTTGTTCGGCTTTTCGGCGGGCGGGCAGGTGGCGCTGATCGCGGCGACCAATGACGCGCAGCGGCTGTATCCAGTGGAGGATGAGACGGACAAAGCGAGCTGCCGCCCGAATTTCCTGATGCTTTGCTATCCTTGGAAAATCCTCGCCGACAATTCGCTCACTGAACTGAAGCCCGAAATCCAAATCGGTCCCGGCACCCCGCCGACATTCATCGCGCAAGCCAACGACGATGCCGGCTCGCTGGCCGAGGGCAGCGCCCTGGCCTTTCTCGCGCTGCGCAAAGCGAAAGTCTCCGCGGAGCTGCATATCTACAGCACGGGGGGCCACGGCTACGGGATGCGCCCAAATGCGACGCAGGCACCCGGCGACTGGCCGGGGCGGGCCGAGTTGTGGCTCAAAGCGCGCGGTCTGCTCAGTCCGTAATCGGGCGGATCAACCGGCGCCTGCGAAAACCGGCAGTGCGCACGATGTTTTCCTCCGCCTTGGTCTGACCGATACCGCCCTCTCCCTTGGAGCAACAGGACAGTATTGGGTTTTGACGGACGACTTTCCGCTGGCTGGTCTGCTTGCGAAGCGGAAAATCGACGTCGTGAATTTCAATCACGTTCGCATTTCCGCGTGGGCGGCGGGTTGGGGATAAAAGACGGGGGCGCAGTGGAGGGAGCGGGAGCCGGTGGGCTTGAGGGCGCGGCGGAGTTCGTGCTCGTGCCGTAGGCGGCAGTGGCTTGTGGCGGGGCCGGCGACTACCCGCGCCGCAGCGTGAGGTGGATGATCTCGGCAGGCGCGCGGGTGCGCAGCGGGAACCAGTTGCCGGTGCCATTCGAGACGATGAGCGCGCGCGCGCCGAGCCGGTAGAGGCCGGACCAGTAGCGGTAAAGCAGCGGGCCGAAACCGAGGTGCGCGGTGACCATGAGCTGACCGCCGTGGGTGTGGCCGGCGAGGGTCAGCGGGATGCTTTCCGCAAAATCAAACGCATGCGG
>Ga0114966_10005751_pt1 | contig 10438 bp, 10 predicted proteins | sample M_130207_XF_Meta_FD_87029 | JGI IMG/M metagenome (GOLD analysis project Ga0114966, IMG submission 87029) | Freshwater microbial communities from Lake Montjoie, Canada to study carbon cycling - M_130207_XF_MetaG | ecosystem: Environmental > Aquatic > Freshwater > Lake | place: Lake Montjoie...
CGGATCGGCATTCTTGTAGTACTCAACGCCCTGGACGAGCGACGATGCGCAGTTGCCGACGCCGACGATAGCGACGCGGACCTTGCCGTCCGAGCGACGACGAACGCGATTCTGGGGTGTAGACACGTGGTGACTCCTCCGTGGTGTGGATCTAGGTGGTGTTTAGGTGGTGATTTAGAGTTGGCGCAGGACGTGACGAGCACGCTGCACGACAGTGATGGTGGAAAGAACGGCGAGCAGGATGATGCCCCACGGCAGAGCGCCGAGGGGAGCGAACAAGATTGCCGCGGTGATCAACACCACTCGCTCGGCGCGGGCCATCACGCCATGGGTACCATCGAGTCCAAGCGCCTCGGCGCGGGCGCGAAGGTACGACGTCATGAACGAGCTGGTCAGGGCGGCGATGACTGCGATCAGTGCGATCTCATTACCATCACGCGCAAACACGAGCGCAATGGCACCGAGCATGATGGCCTCGGAGAAGCGATCGAGAATCGAGTCGAACATGGCGCCGCGCGGGCCGGCTTCGCCGCGGGCACGCGCCACGGCACCATCGAAGATGTCGAGGATCGAGCCAACCAAGAAGAGCACGCCACCTGCGATGTACGCCTCGCGGTACACGAGCACCGCGGCAATCGCATTGAGGACAAAACCAGCAATCGTGACCTGGTTAGCTGTTACAGGAATGCGCGTGATGCGGGCCATGATGCTGGCGATCACGCGGCGCGTACCGTCTGTGTATTCCTGCTGGAGTCGCTCTACGCCCATCTCCGCAAGATACGGCGAGCACCAACGTCTAGCTGTCCGCGACCGACGAACGGTCGGCAATGACCGACGAGCGGTTGGCTAGGCGCGTTGTGGCAAAGAATCGCCACCGAGCGTTGCAGGCGGAGTCGACATCCTCGTCGCGCGTGCACGCGTGAGCGTGGGGATTTGCCCCCGACTGACAGCGAAGGCAAAGAGCAAGGCAAAGAGCGCCACAAACGCTCCGACGGCCGCGTCAAGGAACCAGTGGTTCGCGGTTGCGATGATTGAGAAGAGGACAAGCAACGGGTACAGCGCCCAGATCGCTCGCAGCAGCGGATGCGAGAAGACGAGCACTCCAGCGCAGCCAATGATGACTGCGTACGCCGTATGCAGCGATGGCATTGCGGCATAGGGATTGGCAAACCACTGCACGAGGCCAGAACTGTGGTTGATCGACGTCTGCTGCAGCGTGTCGATAAACCCGAGCCCAGCGAGCATGCGCGGTGGCGCGGTTGGCAGCAGGACGTAGCCCAGCAGCGCAGCGAAACTCGTGCCCAACAGCGCGTTGCGGATGAAGTAGAAGGCGTGATTGCGACGGAAGTAGATGAACAAGAGCAGTGCGTACGTGATCGTGAACTGGCAGTTGAAGTACGTCCAGTTGGCGATGGTCATGACCAGGCTGGGCGCGTTGATCGCCCAGACCTGGACGCCGCGCTCCCAGTCAATGCCGAGCACCTGCTGTGCTCGCACGACGTCGAGGGCGTTGCGGATGGCCAAGTAACGGTCGCTCTGAGCCAGCGTGCGTGATCCCTCGTAGGCCACATAAAACGACCAGAAGATCGCAAACTGGAGCCAAAAGTCGCGCCAACCACGGGGCAGAAAGCGCCCAATGCGGTTAACGGCGCGGCGCATTGGGTTAACGGTCGGTGTGCTCACAGAGCAATGGTACTCGTCAACACACGCTCACGCGTGATCCAACGAGTCGGAATTACCCGCCGATTTGACTCATCGAGCGGGCGCTGCGGACGAAGCCTGCCTCGCCGATCTGATGCTTCATGCGCTTGGCCTGGACAGCCTGGCGGACGAGCGTCTCGATTTCGAGATCGGTAGCACCCGATCGCAGCGGCGTCCGGAGGTCGGTCTCCTCCATCGCGAAGAGGCAGGTGCGCAGCGCGCCTTCGGCCGTGATGCGGATGCGATCGCACGAGGAGCAGAAGGGTTCGGAGACAGGATTGATGAATCCCATCTCGCCGGCCCCGTCGGCGAATGCCCAGCGCTCAGCAGTGGACGACGCAGCTGCCTCCACCCGTACGAGCGGGTAGACCGTTTCGATCATCGCGCGAATTTCGGCGCCCGTGAGGACGTCCTCCTTACGCCACGTGCGGTCGGCGTCGAGGGGCATAAACTCGATAAAGCGGACGATGTACGGCTTGCGTCGGGCGAGTTCGGCGAAGGCGATCACCTCGGGCTCGGTAAAGCCACGCATTGCGACGCAGTTGACCTTGATCGGGCGCAGCTCGGGATAGCGCTCCGCTTCTTCAAGCCCTTCGAGGACACGGTCGAGCATGTCGCGTCGCGTAATCTCGGCAAAGCGCGAGTGGTCGAGGCTGTCGAGCGAGACGTTGATGCGGCGCAGGCCGGCATCGACGAGTGGCCCGGCGAGCGTGCGCAACGCGACTCCGTTGGTCGTCAGGGCGAGGTCCTTGAGGCCTGGCACCTTGACGAGGCGCTCGATCAGATCGGGGACGTCGCGGCGGACAAGCGGCTCGCCACCCGTCAGACGCACGTGGCTGACACCCATCGAGGCAAGAATCGTGGCGAGGCGTTCGATCTCCTCAAACGACAAGACTTCCGTGCGCTGGAGCCACGGCAGTCCCTCCGCCGGCATGCAGTACTTGCAGCGGAAGTTGCAGCGGTCGGTGATCGAGATGCGAACGCTCTCGATATGGCGGTCGAACGAATCGGTGAGCGGAGGACGCATCTAATTAGTGTAGTGGCGCGACGGCCTACTGCCCAGCGAAGGGCACTCGTTCGACGTACCGCAGGTCGCGGGCCGGGTGGCCATTCTGCGGAAATCCGGCAATCCAGACTGCATCGACATGGGTCGCACAAACTGCTGATCCTGCGTGTGTCCGAATCTTCTCGTGGACTGCGGCGTAGGTTGCGGCCTCTTCGCCGTAGGCCAAAGTCAGGTGCGGCACAAACTCGTGGCGATGACAATCTTGATCGCAGGAGCAGAGGCTGGTGCGCAGCGACTGCAACTCTTCGTGTCCCTGCTGGACGCCGAGCCAGGCCACTGGGCGGGTCGGCGAGGGAAACTCGTCGAAGCCAGCGCAGGTAACTGAGAAGGGTTTGATCGCTGCGGCAGCCTCTCGGATACGTTCGGCGAGCGCGGGTGCATCGCGGCGACCGCGCAAGGGGGCGTAGAACAGGGTGATATGTCCCGTGCGCGGGTCTTGCACCCGGACATCGTCGTCGTCGACATCGTCTGCGATTGACGACAACAGTTCGCGCGCTGAATCGACGCGAATTACAACCCCCCAGTACCACCGGTGATGAGCCACCGTTAGTGCTTCGAACCGTCTTCCGGCGGTTCCTGCTCGCTGAACGGATCCCAATCGAGCGTTGCGTCGCCAACTGCTGGGGGGCGACTCGTGCCATCCATCGTGTCCTCACCGTCATCGATCGCGGGCGGTGTGGGTGGCGTGGGGAAGAGCTCTTCCGACGCTTCAGGTTCGCCGCTTGGCTCGTCGATCAGCCCCGTCGGTGCTGGCAGATCGAGTTCTTCGAAGGCCTGCTCTGGCTCGGGTTCGGCAACGGGCTGCGCAGGTGGGGCCACGATCGGCGGCGCGGCCTCCGCGGATTCAGCGACGTCGGCGACGTCTTCGAAGGCAGCGTCGGAGTCGGGGTCCCAGGCGCGCGTCGCCTCTTCTTCGGGCAGCGCGAGCTCGCCGTCCTGCGTGGGGACGATGCCGGAGGCCGTTGCGGGAGGTGTCGTCAGGTCGCTACTGGCCTCGTCTGCTGGGGGCTCTTCGTCACGCTCTGGACCATCGATGCCCCAGATTTGCTCGCCGTTGTAATCGAGGCCCGGTAGGTCGTCGGGGCTCCAGCCGTAGGCGCCATACCAGGATGGCGCGGCGGGCCAAGGGATCATGCGCGAGCCGACGTGCACGAGCGAAACTTCGGGAGCATCGCCGCGCTCGAGGGCGAGTCGGTTCTCGGGGCTGACGTAGACGGTGTTGATCGTGCCGTCGGGCTTGCGTAGTTCGATGGCCTCGGTGCCAAGCCCGTGTTCGTGTGAAAAGAAGCAGAGGCCTGGGAAGCCGGGTGCGATGGCGGCGGGAGGCGCGTGGTCGGCCATGCGGTATTCGACCCAGAGGATTTCCCACTCGACGGCGTCGAGTTCGCCGGCCACGGTGCGCAGTTCGCGGGGCGAGGTGAGTGCTGGCAGTGTGCGACGCAAGGCGAGTAGGCGAGCGCCAGCGGTCTGGAGGTGGTCGGCGGCTTCGGGATCGTCGGATTTTGGACCATCGCTCGTGGCGGTCTCGCCCGTGAGTGCCGTGTGGCGTGCAGCGAGACTCTCGAGGCGGTCAAGGTGGAACTCGCGCGCGGTCCAGATTGAACCTCCGCGGCGGCGACGGCGCTGCTCATTCGAGCGGGCTCGGATGCGAAGCACAACCAGCACGATGCCTCCGAGCAGCAAGACCACGACAGCCCATTGCCACCACGGTCGACCACTGCTACCACTGGCGCCTGTGTCATCCGCATTCTTGTTCGGTTTCGTGACGGCGGCTGCATAGCTCGTCAGCGCGCCAACCGGATCGGTGGCGGCAACCGCGCGTGTGTCGGCGACGGCCTTGTCGATGCGGTCTTGGGGATAGCTGAGCGACGCGCCGCCGAGCTTGCCTTTGGTGATCAGGCCAACGGTGGCTTGCGGATCCTTGGCCTGAAGTGCCTGCGCGAGCAGTCGGGCAGAGCCCTTGGCGTTCGCAGCGCCCGCAATTGGCCTGGCGAGCACGACGAGGTACATGGAGGGGTTGGCGGCGGCGACGGCGGTGAGGGCTGCGATGTCTGGCTTCGGTGACACGCCGGGCTGCACGAAGGCGTGGCGTGCGGTCATCGCGGTGGCAACTTGGGCGGCGCTCAGCCGGGCGGCGGCCTGCGCGGATGTCGCGAAGATCGCCAGGGTCAGCATCAGCACGAGGACTGGAATAAGACGACGCATACCGTGATGGTACTCGCTGGAGCGGCGGAGTGGGGTTTTCCGATTCGCCGGGATGTGAATCCTTACAAAAAGAAAACTTGATATTCAGGCACTCAGGTAATAGAGTGTGGTCACGCGCCACTTCTCGGCGCCTGCACTTCCATCCCCCTCATCCCATCTCCACGGAGGCATATCCCTTATGGGTCGCGTAATCGGAATCGATCTCGGTACTACCAACTCTTGTATGTCCGTTCTTGAAGGCGGCGAGCCGTCTGTCATTGAGAACGCTGAAGGCGGCCGCACCACGCCGTCTGTCGTCGCGTTTGCCAAGGATGGCCAGCGCCTCGTCGGCAGCCCCGCTAAGCGGCAGGCTGTTACCAACCCAGAAAACACGATCTTCTCGATCAAGCGCTTCATGGGACGCAAGTCGTCCGAGGTGTCTGAAGAGATGACGATGATCCCCTACACGGTGATCTCGGGCCCCAATGGCGATGCCAAGGTCTCGGCAGACGACAGCGAGTTCTCGCCCGAGGAAATCTCGGCGATGATCCTGCAGAAGCTTAAGGCCGATGCTGAGGCCAAGCTCGGTGAACAGGTGACGGATGCCGTGATTACGGTGCCGGCCTACTTCAACGACGCTCAGCGCCAGGCCACGAAGGATGCTGGCCGCATTGCGGGCCTCAACGTCCTGCGCATCATCAACGAGCCGACGGCTGCTGCCCTCGCCTACGGCGTCGACAAGGAGGGTGAGCAGAAAGTGCTCGTCTTCGACCTCGGCGGCGGCACCTTCGACGTGTCCGTACTCGAGCTTGCCGACGGCGTCTTCGAAGTCAAGGCAACCGCAGGCGACAACCACCTCGGTGGCGACAACTTCGACAAGGCAATCGTCGACTGGATGGTCGCTGAGTTTAAGAAGGATCAGGGCATCGACCTCGCGGCCGACCGCCTTGCGTTGCAGCGCCTCTATGAGGCCGCCGAGAAGGCCAAGATCGAGCTGTCTTCGACGCAGTCGACGCAGATCAACCTGCCCTTCGTTACGGCTGACGCCTCGGGTCCAAAGCATCTCGACATGGCACTCTCGCGCTCGAAACTGACCGAGCTCGTTGGCGACCTCGTTGAGCGCACCGTCGGACCGACCAAGCAGGCTCTCGCCGATGCGGGTCTGACAGCGGCCGACATCGACGACATCATCCTCGTCGGTGGCATGAGTCGAATGCCTGCGATTCAGGACAAGGTCAAAGAGATCACCAACAAGGATCCGCACCGCGGTGTCAACCCGGATGAGGTCGTCGCAATCGGCGCCGCCATCCAGGCCGGCGTGCTGCGCGGCGACGTCAAAGATGTCCTCCTGCTCGACGTCACACCGCTCTCCCTCGGTATTGAGACCAAGGGTGGCGTGATGACGAAGCTGATCGAGCGCAACACGACGATCCCAACCCGTAAGTCCGAGGTCTTCTCGACCGCGGAAGACGGGCAGACGTCCGTCGAGATCCACGTGCTCCAGGGTGAGCGCGAGATCGCTGGTTACAACAAGACGCTCGGCAAGTTCCAGCTCGTCGGCATCCCGGCTGCACCACGCGGCATGCCTCAGGTCGAGGTGACGTTCGACATCGATGCCAACGGCATCCTCAACGTCTCCGCCACCGATAAGGGCACGGGCCAGATGCAGCAGGTTCGCATCGAGGGTGGCTCGGGGCTCGACGAGTCCGAGATCCAGCAGATGGTCAAGGACGCCGAGGCGCACGCCGACGAAGACAAGAGCGCGCGTGACCTCGTCGAAGCCAAGAACACGGCCGAGCAGCTGCTCTACCAGACCGAGAAGACCGTCTCCGAGCATGGCGACAAGGTCGACGACGAGGTCAAGGGCAAGATCGAGGCGGCCGCAGCGGAGCTACGCACGGCGCTCGAAGGTTCCGATCCTGTGGCGATTCGACAGAAGGCCGACGCGCTGCAAGAGGCGTCGTACGCCCTGGCCGAGCAGGTCTACAAGGATGCTCAGGAGTCCGCGCCCTCGGGTGACGGTGCCTCCGCTGCCGACGATGAGTCCGACGAGGAAATCATCGAAGACGCTGAGGTTGTCGATCCCGACGCCGCCACGGCAGAAAAATGAGCGCGCATGACCCGGTAGATTCGGACCTCCCCGCCGAGAGCGGGGAGGATTCGATCGTGTCGGAGGCAGAGACAGAGGCCGAGCTTGTCGAAGAAGAGCTCGATCCACTGGCTCTGGCCGAGCGCGACCGAGACGACTACCTCGACCAGCTGCGACGGCTTGCGGCTGAGTTCGACAACTACAAGAAGCGGATGGCGCGCGAGCACGAGGAGCTGCGCGAGCGTGCAGCCGAGCGTCTCTTGCGTGATCTGCTGCCCGTCTTCGACGATCTCGGGCGTGCTCTGACGGCATTTGAGACGGCCGAGACTGAGGCGATCGCCGACGGCGTGGCTCTCGTGCATCGCGCACTCTGGACCTTGCTGGAGCGCGAAGGCGTGGCTGAGCTCGATCCGACCGGCGACATGTTTGATCCGCACCGTCACGAGGCGCTGCTTTCCCAACCGGCCGATGCTCCTGAGGGCACCGTGCTTGAGGTGATTCAGAAGGGCTTCCTGCTGGGCGATCGTGTCTTGCGGCCTGCCCGCGTAGTGGTTGCCGGAGGCGAATCCTGAGCCTGACCCCCGTCACGATCGCTGCGGCGCCGCTGGGCGGTGCCGAAAAGGTCATCACCGGCATCTTCTGGTGTGTCGTCCTGCTGGCCTGGATTGGCACCGGCGTCGGCGTCTCGAATGGCAATGCATTGCACGCCGTCGCGATGTTGTCGGCTGGGCTCCTGTTGGGCGCGATCGGTTTCTGGCTGCGCGTCACGCAACCCGTGGCGTATCGCCTTGACCGCGATGCGCTGGTGATTGAGCGCCGCCGCGGCTCTTTGCGGATTGCCGGCCGGATCGAGCCGCATACCGACAAGGCACGGTTAGGGCTCCGGCTCGGCTCCGGTGGTCTCTATGGCTATCGCGGTCACTTCCGCGTCGCTGGCGGTGGCTGGACGCGGTCGTTTGTGACGGACGTGCGTCGCACCGTCCTGATTAAGGTCGGCCGCCGCCGAGTCGTGTTATCCCCGATCGACCCTGCCGGTCTCGTCGAGGTCGTGCGCAATGCGTGATCTCTACGAGGTGCTTGAAGTACCGCGCGCCGCAACGGCAGACGAGATCAAGAAGGCCTATCGCAAGCTGGCACGTAAGCACCATCCGGACGCTAATCCCGATGATCCCAAAGCCGAAGAGCGCTTCAAGGAGATCTCGGCCGCGCACGACACGTTGTCCGACGTTGAAAAGCGCAAGGCGTACGACCAGTTCGGAGCCTCGGGTGGCACCGGCGCACAGGGTTTCGATCCCAACGATTTTCGCGACTTTGCTCAAGACCGTGGCTTCGACATCTCCGACCTGTTCGGCGATCTCTTCGGGCGTCGCCGTGGTGGCGGGCCGAGCGCAGGTCGCGGTCGGCGTCCCGCGCGCCGCGGCGTCGACCTCGAGACGCGCGTCACGCTCTCCTTCGACGACGCATTGCGTGGTGCCCGCGTGACGGTGCCGGTCGACAAGGACCTCAACTGTGCAGATTGTGCTGGCACGGGAGCAGCGGCTGGCACGTCGCGTACGACGTGCCCCGACTGTGGTGGCTCCGGAGAGCGTCAGGTCAATCAGGGATTCTTTGCGATCGCCGAGGCCTGCATGCGTTGCGGTGGGCAGGGCTCGATTATCGAACGGCCGTGCACAACCTGCAAGGGCTCTGGTCGCCAACGTCGGACCAAGCGCTACACCGTCAAGATCCCCGCTGGCATTGCCGATGCGTCGCGCATTCGCGTGCGCAGCAAGGGTCTCGACGGAGAGAGTGGTGGGGCGCCGGGCGACCTCTGGGTTGTCGTGCAGGTGCTGCCCTCGGAACGCTTCACCCGACGCGGCAAAGACATCATCGTCGAGGTTCCCGTGACGTTCCCCGAGGCAGCGCTGGGTGCAGAGATCGATGTGCCCACACCGCTTGGTGAAAAGGTGCGCGTCAAGGTACCGGCAGGTTCCGTCGACGGCAAGATGCTGCGCGTACGAGGTCTTGGTGCACCTTCAACGAGCGGCGACGATGGCTCGTTGCTGGTTCGTCTCAAGTTGATCGTGCCCAGTGGACTCTCGACGCAGCAGACTGAGGCGCTCGAGAAGTTTGCAGCGCTCGACGGCGGGACAGATCCGCGGGCGGAGCTGTTTACGTGAACGAAGACACCCCCAAGTACATGATCGGCGTCGCCGCCGACCTCGTCGGCATGCACCCCCAGACGCTGCGGCTGTATGAAGCCCGAGGTCTGGTCCGACCGCGCCGCACTGCCGGCGGCACCCGCCTCTACTCGGATGCCGAACTGATGCGCCTGCAGCGCATCACCGAGCTCGCATCGGGCCTTGGCCTCTCGCTCCAGGGCGTCGAGCACGTGCTCGCGCTTGAAGATCGCGTGCATCAACTCGAGCAGCAGGTTGCCGACCTCGGAGCCGCCCTCGATGAGGCCGCCCGCGTGATGCAGACTGAGGTCGAGAGCGTGCATCGCTCCTACCGACACGAGATCGTGCCGTACATCCCGCCGCCTGGCGCAGAGCTTGTCATCCGTCGCCGACGCATGCGTTGAACCGCTTCCCGTAGCTGATACCGAACGGAGAAACCCCCATCATGGATCCCACCAAACTGACCGTCAAAGCGCAGGAGGCACTCGGCACAGCAGCCGAGCGCGCCCGCGTCGCCGGTAATCCCGAACTGACTCCACTGCATCTCTTGGCGGGCCTGCTGGCCGAGCACGGCTCGGTCGCCGAGTCGCTCTTGCGCGGCGCCGGCGGCGACGTCGACACGCTTCGTCGCGAAACCGACGAGGCGCTCGACAAGCTTCCGAGCATGAAGGGTGCTGCGACCTCGCCGCAGGCCTCACTGGCACTGCGCGAGACGCTCGAGCGCGCCACGAAGGAATCGCAGGAGATGGGCGACGACTATGTTGCGTCGGAGCACGTCCTGATCGCACTCGCCGAGCATTCGGGTGCCGCAAAAGACATTCTGCGTCGCCAGAACGTGACGAAGACCGCGCTCTTGGAAGGTCTCAAGAACATCCGCGGTGGCAAGCGCGTGACCGACCCCAACGCCGAAGACCTCTACGACGCGCTGCAGAAGTACGCCCGCGACCTGACGGCAGCGGCCGAGGCTGGCAAGGTCGATCCGGTGATTGGCCGAGACGACGAGATTCGTCGCGTCGTCCAGGTCCTCTCGCGACGCACGAAAAATAATCCGGTACTGATCGGCGAGCCAGGCGTTGGCAAGACCGCTATTGCCGAGGGCCTCGCCATGCGCATCGTTGCCGGCGACGTGCCGGAGAGTCTGCGCGGTCGCAAGATCTGGGCACTCGACATGGGCGCGCTGCTGGCAGGAGCCAAGTTCCGTGGCGAGTTCGAGGAGCGACTCAAGGCCGTCCTGGGCGA
>Ga0114966_10005753_pt1 | contig 10437 bp, 10 predicted proteins | sample M_130207_XF_Meta_FD_87029 | JGI IMG/M metagenome (GOLD analysis project Ga0114966, IMG submission 87029) | Freshwater microbial communities from Lake Montjoie, Canada to study carbon cycling - M_130207_XF_MetaG | ecosystem: Environmental > Aquatic > Freshwater > Lake | place: Lake Montjoie...
CCCCCGCAAGGCCCAAGGATTTAGGGCCCAGTGCCGCGCCAGAAACAGCCCCCCTAGACGCCGTTTTGGCGCAAGACCCCAGCTTTGTTGGCAAACGCCCGATGGCGCGCCCCGCTGATCTGGTGCGTGTCGCGTCTCTTCCCAGCGACACAGATGGGCCGGCCCTTGATAGCCGCTTTGCCAGCCTGCGGCCGCAAGCACGACCCGCCGATTTGACCCGACCCGCCCTTGCACAAGACGCCCTTGTGACCGAGGGGGGAGTGTTGGCCTCCTCGCCCCTTCCGCCAGCGCGGCCGGCCGATGTGACGACGGGCATTGACGATGCTGTCACTGTGGCTTTGAACCAAGACAGTGCGGCGGATCAACCGGCGGCTGACCAACCGACTGCCGAACCCGAGGCGGATGTTGAAGCCCCCGCACCAACGCTGCCCACCAATGCCTCTGTGGCCAAGCAAGCGACAGAAAGAAACGCCCTGAATGCCAATCGCGTTGCCCTATTGGGCATCTTTGGCACGCCCACCAGCCGTTATGCGATGATCCGCTTGGCCAGCGGGCGGGTGAAGAAGGTGCAAGTGGGCGATACGGTCGAAGGCGGTCGGATTGCGGGCATCACGGCAGAAGCCGTGAAATACCAAAAGGGGAGCCGGATCGTGACCCTATCGCTGCCCTAAGGGGAGGGGCCGCAGCGGCTTAGCCTGCGGCAACGCCCGCTTCGGCAAAGGTCGCCATGCCAGAATGACAGGCCGCCGCCGCCTTCACGATGCCAATCGCCAGTGCAGCTCCCGACCCTTCGCCCAAACGCAGGCCCAGCGACAAGAGCGGCTGCTTGTTTAAGGCGCCCAGCAAACGGGTATGCGCGGCCTCGGCACTCACGTGGCCAGCAACGCAATGATCTAAAGCACTTGGGGCCGAGGCGTGCAGGATGGCAGCCGCAGAGCAGGCGATAAAGCCGTCAAGAATGACTGGAATGCGCAGGGTTCTGGCACGCAGCATGGCCCCCGCCATCGCGGCAATTTCGCGCCCACCTACGGCTGCCAGAACCGCCAAAGGATCGCGAGATGTCAGCCTTGCAACCCCATCGCGCACAGCCTTGGCCTTGCGGGCCAGACCTGCGTCATCCACGCCCGTCCCGCGCCCGACCCAATCTTCCGCCACACCGCCAAACAGCGCGCAGGATATGGCCGCGGCAGAGGTGGTGTTGCCAATGCCCATCTCGCCGGGCACCAACAGGTCAGCTTTGGGGTCGACGGCATCCCAACCCACCAGCATCGCCACCAGAAGATCAGCCTCACTCATTGCGTCGGTTTGGGTGAAATCACCGGTCGGTCGGTCAAGATCAATGGCCTTCACCGTCATCGAAGCGCCGAAGGTCTTAGCCAATTGGTTGATGGCCGCTCCCCCATGGGTGAAGTTGGCCACCATCTGCACCGTCACTTCGGGCGGAAAGGCCGAAACACCCTGCGCCACAACCCCGTGGTTGCCCGCAAAAATCGCAATCTGCGGCGCTTGGATGCGGGGCGTGTCGGTGCCCTGCCAACCCGCCAGCCAAATCGCCACATCTTCCAGACGGCCCAAAGCGCCGGGTGGCTTGGTCAACTGACCATTGCGCGCCACAGCGCCATGCATGGCTGCATCATCGGCCTTGGCCAAGTTTGCCAAAAGGGTGCGAATAGCGGAAAGTGTGGCGGGCCTATGGGTCAATCGTGCCTCCAATGCATCTGGCAAAGAGCTAACCTGACCACCCAGAAATGGCCAGACAGGGCAGACGCTTTGACGGTTTTTCCCGACATGCAAAAGGCGGCCCCAAAGGACCGCCTTTGCGCTGCAGCTTCAAAAATCAGGCAGCGCGGCCAATCAGCACTTCGCCGACTTTCTTTTGTGCACCAACTTCATCAACCCCCGCCACAGCCGCCACTTCACGGGTCAGGCGTTCCAGCGCTGCTTCGTAAAGCTGGCGTTCGGAATAAGATTGTTCGCGCTGGTCATCGGTGCGGTGCAGGTCGCGCACCACTTCGGCGATGGCCATCAGATCGCCCGAGTTGATCTTTTGCTCATATTCCTGCGCGCGGCGCGACCACATGGCGCGCTTGACACGGGCCTTGCCTTTGAGCGTATCCAACGCCTTGGTCACCAGATCGGGCGAGGACAGCGAGCGCATCCCAATCTCGGTCGCCTTATGGGTGGGCACCCGCAGGGTCATTTTGTCTTTTTCAAACGAGATGACGAACAGTTCCAACCGCATTCCGGCGATGTCTTGCTCTTCAATCGAAATGATCTTGCCGACCCCGTGGGCGGGATAGACAACAAAGTCGTTGGGATGAAAATCAGGCTTCTTGCTTTTGGTCATGGTGTCATTCCTATGCGGCACAGCCCAACCCGACGAAAAGAGAGAAGCGGGCCCGAAGTCCCGCTGTCATGCACTCTCATGCTCGTCGGAAAAACCTTCCCTAAGCCAATGGCTTTGAAAGGACTTTAGGCATCCTTCATTAATTGTAACCAATCTATAACACAAATTTTGCCAATTTCCAAGGACTGCATCACGCCAAAAGGGGGATTTTGGGGCTTTGCCCAAAGGGTTTTCAACAAATTTGTGACAAAATCCTGCCTTTAGGGCGCGAATCAGGGGCCTTAGCCGCCCAAGCCCGCCGCTTCTGAAAAATAGGTCTTCAGCTTGTCCTTTTCGCCATCCCGTTCGGTGGCGTCGGGCAGCGGGTCTTTCTTGGTTACGATTACAGGCCACAGTTCGGCATATTTGCGGTTAAAGGTAACCCAATGGTCAAGATCCGGCTCTGTATCGGGGCGGATAGCGTCGGCCGGGCATTCAGGTTCGCACACACCGCAGTCAATGCATTCGTCAGGATGGATGACGAGCATATTCTCGCCCTCATAAAAACAATCGACCGGGCAGACTTCGACACAGTCGGTGTATTTGCAGGCAATGCAGTTATCGATCACCACATAGGTCATTGGGGGCATTCCATCCTTAAATCGCAGCAAACTCTGCCTAAACGAGGTGAAAGCATCATTCAAGGGAGGATGCGTTGTATGGCCCGCTTGGCGCATCAAGGTCGGCAAAAAGCGCCTGTGCTTCGGGCGCAGGGCCGCGCCTTTGGCCTAAGGCAAGAATGCGCACGACGCGAATCTGTGCGCCTAGGGGAAAGGTCAAGACATCGCCCACCGCCACCGCATGGCCGGGTCTGATGCATCTTTGGCCATTCAGGCGCAGATGACCGCCTAGGATCAGTTCGCCGGCAAGGTCGCGCCCCTTAAAGAAGCGCGCCTGCCATAGCCATTTATCCAGCCGCAATTTTGGGCTGTCAAAGGGGGTGGTCTTTGCCCCCGGCCCTGCCAATCACTTCTGCAGCTTAAGCGCTGCCAGAACAGCGAAGGGATTGTCTGGGTCGATCGGTTTTTCCACGCGCGGCGGTCGGGCTTCAAAGCTGCGCTGGGGCTTGACGTCAGATTTGCCACCATCGCGGTTTTCGCGGGCTTCGCGACCGCCCTCACGCGCGCCGTCTTTGGGGCGGGGCTTGCGGTCAGACCGACCCTCGCCTTGGCCATCGCGGGGCTTGTTGCCCTTGTAACCACCTTCGCGGCGCGGGCGGGGTTCCGCTGCTGGCGCTTCGGCCCCATCGGCTGCGGGGGCCTGACCTTCGACCACCGGGGCCGCATCTTTGCGCGGGCCGCGATCTGGGCGGGGCCCACGATCTACGCGCGGTTCGGCGCTGCGCTCTGGGCGGGCGGAGCGTTCAGGGCGAGCGCGGGGTTTGGGGGCCCAAGTGAAGGTGAAATAGGTTTCCATCTCTGGCGCTGCTTCCGCCTCGGCTTCAACTGCCGCTACGGGTTCTTCGACCACGGGGTTGATCAGCGACACTTCTTCAGGAACCGGGTTCAACGACGCCGGTTCTTCCACCTTCACCTCAACCACGGGCGCGTTTTTCACCTTGGCGCGTTCGCCCTTTTCGCCCTTATAACCCAAGCCGGCCATCAGATCGACGAATTGGTCCAGCGTCATGCCGGTGATCGACAGCATATCGGGCGCGGCTTCAAAGCCAGCGCGGCTGTCTTTGGTGCGCAAAATGTCAGCCAAGCGTTCCAGCATATCAATGCGAATCGCGCGGGTGCCCGACGGGTGATAGCCCGACAGCGTGTAGTGTGTGCGCGGCACCTCGGCCAAGTTGGGGATCGTGACCAAACCGGGCGGCGGGCTTTCGGGGAACTCTTGCAGGCCCGACCACAAGCTCCACAGCACCAAACGCAGGCGGGTGGCGGCGGGCTTAAGCAGCAAGGGCAAAAAGATGGTGAACTGGCCAAAGCGCACACCATGCTTGCGCAAAGCGGCGCGCGAGTCTTGATCGAGCGATTTCACATCATCGGCCACATCTTCGCGCGGGACAACACCCATCGCTTCGACAAGGCGGAAGGCAAAGCCACGGGCAAGACCGGTCAAGCCTTCATCGCGCGACATGGCGGCGAGGGGTTCAAACAACGCGGCCACTTTGCGGTCGATGAAATGCTGCGCGCGGCGGCGCACCTTGTCGGCCACATCGGGGCCGGCTTCTTCGTCGACAAACACCTCGACCTGCGGGCGCAGGGCCTCGGCCCCTTTGACCAGCTTGCCTATGGCAGAACTGCCCCACATCAGGCCACCTTGGGTGGAATAATCCATCTCGGTGTCGGGCGCGTTATAGAAACGGTCCGCCCTTAGGTGAAACTCGGGCTTAAGCGCCCCAAGTGCCGCCTGACGCAGGGTCTGCGCCTCTTCCGGCGACTTGGTCGCGTCCTGCCGGAACCGGAACCCGTCCAGCTTGCCTACAAATTCGCCACTTACAGTGACTTCGCCCTTGTCATTCACCTCGGCCACGAGGGTCTCCTTCTGCTTCAACCGCCGCAGCAACACAGAGGTGCGCCGGTCAACAAATCTTTGCGTCAGCGCCAAGTGCAGGCCATCTGACAAACGATCTTCTACTGCACGCGTTTCGTCGCGCCAATGACTTTCGTCCTCAAGCCAACCTTTACGCTGGGCTACATAGGTCCAAGTGCGGATATAGGCCAGACGTTTTGAGATGGTGTCAATGTCACCCCCTGGCTTGTCGATGCGTTCCAGCGCCTTTTTCAACCATTCCGAAGGGATTCGCGTCTGCGACAGGCCACGACCGGTCAGGAATTCGAAAAGCCGTGTCAAAAGCGAGAAGTGTTCATTATCAGACGCGCCGCGAAAATCCGGCACGCGGCAGACATCCCAAAGCAGGCGCACGCGCTGCGGGCCGGTGAGTTTTTCGATCACCTCGGGCAGGCCCGACAGATGTTTCAGCGCCAAGACGTCGTCGGCATCACGGGCGCGCGAAAGCCATGGGTCGAAGGTGGGTTTTTCCAAAGAGCGGATCAACCGCTCGGCCGAGACGAAATCCAGATCGGCATTGCGCCACATCAGTTTGCGGACGGGTTCGAACTTATGGGCCTCAATCGCCTCAATCTCTTCTTCATCAAAAGGCCGCGCCTCGCCCGTCACGCCAAAGGTGCCGTTTTCGGTGTGCCGCCCCGCACGGCCCGCGATCTGGCCGATTTCTTGCACATTCAGCATCCGCATCCTGCGGCCGTCGAATTTAGAGGTCGAGGAAAAGGCCACGTGTTTGATATCAAGGTTCAGCCCCATGCCAATCGCATCGGTCGCCACCAGATAATCCACCTCGCCGCTTTGATACATGGCGACCTGGGCATTGCGCGTGCGCGGGCTTAGAGCGCCCATCACCACCGCACAGCCCCCCTTGGTGCGGCGGATCAATTCGGCGATGGCATAGACATTTTCAACCGAAAACCCCACGATGGCAGAACGTTCTGGCATCCGGCTTATCTTTTTCGAACCTGCAAAGGTCAGGGTCGACATACGTTCCTTGCGCATAAACTGCACAGAAGGGATCAGGCCCGCAATGGCGGGGCGCATCGTATCTGACCCTAAAAACAGCGTTTCCAGCAGGCCACGGGCGTGCAGCAGGCGGTTGGTAAAGACATGGCCGCGTTCAGGGTCAGCGCACAACTGGATCTCGTCCACCACCACGATATCCGCGCCAATCTCCAGCGGCATCGCTTCGGTGGTTGCCACCCAGTACAGCGGGCGATCGGGCACAATGCGCTCTTCGCCGGTGATCAGCGCCACCACCGATGGCCCGCGCAGCTTGACGATGCGCTCGTAAACCTCGCGCGCCAGCAGGCGCAGCGGCAGGCCAATCACGCCCGTGCGGTGGGCCAACATCTTTTCGATGGCATAATGGGTTTTGCCGGTGTTGGTCGGCCCCAAGACCGCCGTCACCCGTGAGGGTTCTTGCACTTACAGCTCCTGCCCGCCCAATTGCGCGTCCAGCCGTTTAACGGCGTCTTGCAGGTCTTTCAGATGCGGGTTGAGATTTAACGCCGCGCGGTAGACTTCCAAGGCCTTTTCCGGCTCGTTCAGGGCCTCAAATATCATGCCAAGGCCGGATAAAGCGCCAAAATGGCGCGGGTTCAGGGCAAGAGTTTTGTCCACATCAGCCAGCGAAAGGCCCAATTGGCCGATTTGGAAATAAGCAGTGGCACGGGCATTATAACCCTCGGCAAAATCGGGGGCGTGGTCAATCAGGGCGGAAAAATGGTCGATGGCGGCTTGCGCGTCGCCCGCAGCCAGCGCGTCTTTCCCGCGCTGCAGCAGAAAATCCATCGCGGGCGATCCGGATTTGGACCATTCGATCCAGATGTCTTGCGTGATCGTTGCGGCATCAGCATCGTTGGCGCTTTGCAACTGGGCGAAGAGCCTATCCAACCGCGCCGAATCGGCCCAAACGGGTGCCAGTCCTGCCCCAAACAGCAGAACGGCCACAACGATACCATTGGCAAGCGGGCGCAGGGCTTTCATAACGGACAAACTAGCGTATAGCGCGGCGAACGCCAGTGCTGCGCTGCAAGAATGGAGCCTTTGATGAGCAAAGTGATCGACGCCGCTATAGCCGCCTTATCCGCCAAACTGGGGACTGGTTATGACGGTGTGGCGAAGTTTGTCTTTTTGGGCGAAGGGGCAATTATCTGCGACCCTGCGGGCGTGCGGGTGGGCGATGATCCGGCGGATGTGACGCTGACAGCCAGCACGGAAGTCTTTCAGGCCCTTTTGGCGGGCGAGATTTCGGCCGCCTCGGCCTATATGTCGGGCAAGTTGGCGCTAAACGGGCCGCTAACCTTGGCCATGAAACTGGGGCAAGCCCTGCGATGAGCGATGCGCCGCTGGACAATGGTTTGGCCCAAGGCCCGCTAGATGGCCGCGCGGTCTGGCTGAAAACTTCAGATGGCACCCAAATTCGCGCGGGCTATTGGCACGGCACAGCGACGAAAGGCACCGTTGTGTTGCTGCCGGGTCGCGCTGAATACATCGAAAAATACGGCCGCACCGCTGCAGAGTTTGCCAAGGTCAGCTTTGCCACGTTGACGTTGGATTGGCGCGGCCAAGGCCTGTCAACCCGCGTCTTGGCCGACGCAAAGATAGGCCATGTTGGCGATTTTGGCGAGTATCAAGACGATCTTGATGCCTTGCTCGATTTTGCCAAGGCCCAAGGCCTGCCCCAACCTTTCTTTCTTTTGTCCCATTCGATGGGCGGTGCCGTCGCCCTGCGCGCGTTGATCCGACGCCTGCCGTTTCAAGCTACGGTCTTTTCGGCACCGATGTGGGGCATTTTGCTGTCGGCATGGACAAGGCCCTTGGCAAATATGCTCGCCTTCGCTGCGCGCTATGTGCCCTTTGACACGCTTTATGCCCCTGGCACCGGCCCCATGACCTATGTGCTGGACGTGCCATTTCCGATCAACGCCATGACCCGTGACGCCGGTCAGTATGACTATATGCGCGCCCAAGCACTGGCGCACCCCTACATGGCGCTTGGCGGCCCCAGCTTTGGCTGGGTGCGCGCCGCCATGGCCGAATGCCACACGCTGCACCCTTTGCCCTCCCCTGCGCTGCCCTGCCTGTGTGTTATGGGCGGCTCAGAGCGGATCGTTGACACGGCCCCAATTCATGAGCGAATGCGCGCCTGGCCCGCGGGCCGCTTGGTCGTTGTCCCCGGCGCTGAACACGAAATTCTTATGGAGCGTCCAATCCCCCGCGCCGCCTTTATCGCCGACTGTGTTGCGCTGTTTTCAGCCTCAGCCTGACCCATTTGATCGAGGCATAATGCGCCGGGGTTGTGGGAGGCTGGCCCCTGTTTGGGCCGCAGGACGCGGCGCTGATCCCCGCGTCAGGCCTCAACAAAACGGCACGAGCCCGCAGAATACAGATGAACCCACCCCCGCCTTTGCGCTACCCTGCCCTTATGACACGCGGCCCCCTCCTCCTCCACACCCCGCAAGGCCTTTACTGCCCAGAAGGGAAGTTTCATATCGACCCGATGGGCCGCGTGCCCCGCGCACTGATCACGCACGGCCATTCCGACCATGCAGCGCGCGGCATGGGCTCTTATCTGTGCAGCCATCACGCCCTGCCCGTGATCCGCCACCGTCTGGGCAAGATCAGCGCGGAAGGGATTGCTTATGGCGAGCAGCGTCAGATCGGCGGCGTCACCGTCAGCTTTCACCCCGCAGGCCATGTACCCGGATCGGCACAGATCAGGATTGAGCGGGGCGGAGAGGTCTGGGTCGCCTCGGGCGATTACAAAACCGCCCCCGATGCTTTGTGCGAACCCTTTGAGGCTGTGCGCTGCCATACGTTTCTGACCGAAACCACCTTTGGCTTGCCGATCTTTCAGTGGCAAAGCGAAGCGGTGGTGATGGGCCAGATCGCCCAGTGGTGGCAGGACAATGCCGCACGGGGCGTGGCGTCGGTGCTGATGGCCTATTCCTTCGGCAAAGCGCAGCGGTTGATGGCAGGCTTGGCGGGACTGGGACCGATCTGCACGCATCCCGTGGTGGAAGCCGTCACCGACATTCTGCGGCAGCAAGGCTACCCGCTACCCCCGACCTTGGCACTGACCAACGCGCCCCCGCCCCAAGGCGCGCTGGTGATCGCCACGCCCAACGCCATGGCCAGCGAATGGGCGCTTGGCCTAGGCCCGCACACAGTCGCCGCCGCATCGGGCTGGATGGCGCTTGCGGCGCGGCGCAAGGGAGCATCGGCGGCCTTTGTGCTATCAGACCATGCCGATTGGGCGGGATTGAATGCGGCGGTGGCGGCAACGGGGGCAGAACAGGTCTTCACACTGCACGGCTCTACCGGCCCCTTTGCCGCTTGGCTGCGCAGCAAGGGCCTTTTGGCACAGGCCATGGCATGATCCGCTTTGCCCAACTTCTGGCGCAAGGCACACCCACGCCCGACGCCTTCGCCGCTTACGAAGCCCAAGTTGGCCCGCAGGATGCGCGGGCCGCACAGCGACTGCTATCGGGTGAACGCCCCAAACGCCTCGCCCCCGCTGCAACCCTGCTCGATTGGGTGGCACAGTCCACCGACACCCCCGCCTTCCTGCTGGACGCTTGCGCGAAAACCTGCCCCGACAAGGCCGAACTCGCCGCCCTTCTTTTGCCCCCCGCCACAGGCCAAGCTCCAACATTGGCGCAAGCCTTAGACAGCCTCACCTCTGCCCAAGACTACCTTGCCCTCGCCCGCGGCCTACCCCCCGAAGCGCGCCTGATCCTGAACCGCCTTGCAACCGGCACCTTTCGCACCAAGCTTTCACCCCCCAGCACCACCCCGCAAACCCCCGGCACCTGTCTGGCCATCCTCACGCTGATCGACCCATCCACCCCCGAGGCGACCTTTGCCCTGCCCCACGGTGCAAGCCTTGTCCCCCTCACCCGCCTGCGCCTGACGATCCCCCAAACCCCCGCCCTTCTGTCTTGGGCGCGCGCCAATGTCACCGACCGTTTCGGCCCCCTGCGCCAAGTGCCCCCGATCCAAGTCTTCGAACTGGCCTTTGACGGCATCACCCAAAACGCGCGGCGCAAGTCGGGGATTGACCTTGTGGGGGCGCGGGTGACAGCTTGGCTGCAACAGGCCAACGCGGATGATGTGCCGCCCCTCTCTGCCCTTCTGACCCAATGCCCTTAAGCCCCCCTTTCCATTTCATACGTGCCCAAATATCCATCCCACCTTTGTGCCTCGGATAGGTTTCCATTTCGCCCCAGCCCCCCTACATAGGGGCAAAGCCATCAAGAGGTCGCCATGTTCCCCAAATTTCGCCCCGTCTTTGACGCCAGCGCCGCCGGTGCCGCAGGCGCTTTTGCCAACCTGCCCGATTGGGATTTGACCGACCTATATCCAAGCCCCGACAGCGCGGAATTCGCGCGCGACATGGATTGGCTGCAAGAGCATTGCGCTGGCTTTGCGGCCAGCTATCAGGGCAAGCTTGCCAGCCTGTCAGCCGATCAGATGCTGGCCTGCGTGCAGGCTTACGAGCAGATCGAAACCACCGGCGGGCGCGTGATGTC
>Ga0114966_10005755_pt1 | contig 10431 bp, 12 predicted proteins | sample M_130207_XF_Meta_FD_87029 | JGI IMG/M metagenome (GOLD analysis project Ga0114966, IMG submission 87029) | Freshwater microbial communities from Lake Montjoie, Canada to study carbon cycling - M_130207_XF_MetaG | ecosystem: Environmental > Aquatic > Freshwater > Lake | place: Lake Montjoie...
AGATTTGTATCGGTTGACCATGCCCTTTCTGGTGCACGGCCAAACCATTTCCAGTGGCAGCCCCATTGCCCTGTCGCGCAGCGGCGAAGTCGCGCGGCCCTATCTGGACGGCGATGTCTTTTCCGCGCGCGTGACGCTTGCCCCCTCGACCGACGATCCCTTTACGGGCACGCGTTGGGTTCTGCAGCGGAATGATGATGGCACTTGGGGCTTTTTGAACCAAGGCCAGCCCGAGAATATGTTGGTCGCCTCGGCCGGGTCGGTGGCCTTGGGGCGGCCTTTGGCGGGGGCGGGCCTGGCGCGCTTTGTCACGTCACGCTGGCTGATCTACCGCGATCTGACAGGCTTTCGCTTGCGCCCCGTGATGGCTGTCAGCGGGTGGCTGGGGGTGCGCTATGAAAAGCTGATTTTGTCAGAGCCCGGCCATCAGCCCGGCCGCTGGCTTTATTGGGATATTTTCCCCTTGGAAGATTTGGGCGCCAAGCTGCGATCTTAAGCGGCTGCTCAAGGGGGCCTAGGCGAATTCCCTTTCGTCTGGAAATCGGCTAGACCATCTCCATTCCAGTGGAGCAACCCTGACTGTGGCCAATTACCTGCACAAGAACGACCTGCCCAATGGGCTGACGCTGGGGGCCATCGTGGCCATTGATACCGAAACCATGGGCCTTGATGCGCGGCGCGACCGCCTATGTGTGGTGCAATTGTCGTCAGGCGATGGCCATGCGCATATCGTGCAGATCGACAAGGGCCAGACCAGCGCGCCGAACCTTCAGCGCCTATTGGCCGACCCTGCCACGCTGAAACTGTTCCACTTTGGCCGGTTTGACATTGCCATGCTGCATCAAGCATTTGGCACACGCACGGCCCCCGTTTGGTGCACCAAGATCGCGGCCAAACTGGTGCGGACCTTTACCGATCGGCATGGGTTGAAGTATCTGCTGAACGAATTGGTGGGGGTGGATGTGTCAAAGGCGCAACAAACCTCGGATTGGGGCCAAGCCATTTTGAGCGAGGCGCAAAAGGACTATGCCGCGTCAGATGTGCTGTATCTGCACAAGCTGAAAGACGCGCTAGAAGCGATTTTGATCCGCGAAGACCGTTTGGCGCTGGCGCAGCGCTGCTTTGATTTTCTGCCCACGCGGGCCGAGCTTGACCTTTTGGGATGGGATGAACCCAATGACATCTTCCACCACTGATCCGCTGAAGATCGCGCGCCGCGTGATCGGGCTAGAGGCGCAGGCCTTGGGCCTTTTGGCGGCAAGTCTGGATGACCGGTTTACCAAGGCGGTTGATCTGATCTTGGCTGCCAAGGGGCGGGTGATTGTGTCGGGCATGGGCAAATCGGGCCATATCGCGCGCAAAATGGCCGCGACCTTTGCGTCAACCGGAACGCCCGCGCAGTTTGTGCATCCGGCCGAGGCCAGCCACGGCGATCTTGGCATGATGTTGCAGGGCGATGTGGTGCTGGTGCTGTCCAACTCCGGTGAAACGCCGGAACTGGCCGATATTGTGGCCCATACCCGCCGCTTTGATATTCCGCTGATCGGCATCGCCAGTCGCCCCGATTCCACCCTTTTGCGTGCTGCCGATGTGGCGCTGATGCTGCCGCAGGCCGAAGAGGCTTGTGGAACTGGCGTTGTGCCGACCACATCCACCACCATGATGTTGGCCTTGGGGGATGCCTTGGCCGTGGCCTTGATGGAACGGCGCGCCTTTACCCCCGAACATTTCCGCGTCTTTCATCCTGGCGGCAAACTGGGCGCGCGCCTGACCAAGGTGCGCGATTTGATGCACACCGACCTGCCCCTGATCGCCGACGATCGCCCGATGTCTGAAGCCCTACTTGCCATCTCGCGCTATGGGTTTGGCGTGGTGGGGGTGACGGGACAGGATGGCGCGTTGCAAGGCATCATCACCGACGGCGACCTGCGCCGCCATATGGAGGGGCTGTTGTCACTCACCGCCGCCCAAGTGATGACCGCCAATCCGCGCAGCGTGGCCCCTGATGCACTGGCCGAGGTGGCTTTGGCCGTGATGAATGACCGCAAAATCACCTGCCTTTTTGTCAAAGACGCGCCCGACCCTACCTTGCCCGCCTTGGGCATTTTGCACATCCACGACCTTTTGCGAGCCGGTGTCGTATGATGGCGCTGTCCCGCGCGGATAATCTTCACTCGCGCCTTGTGTTCTGGCTGAAGATTGCGCTGCCGCTGGTCGCTTTGGCTCTTTTGGCCACGTTGTTTTTGTTTGGCCGCCCAATCCGCCCCGAAGATGCCATTCCCTATGCCAGCACCGACATCACCGACCGCGTGAAAGACCCGCGTGTGACCGAGCCTGTCTTTGCCAGCATGACCTCGGACGGTGCCGCGCTCACCATCACCGCCGCCGAGGCGCGGCCTGGCGTTGCGGGCACAGATAACGCGGGTCTGGCAGAGGACATGATAGCCCTGATGGAAATGCCCGATGGTTCTAGCGCGCAAGTCACAGCGGCTTTGGTGCAGATGGATCGCCCAAGCCAGCGCGCGATTTTGACGGGCGGGGTGCAGATTGTCACCTCAAACGGCTATGAGGCCGTGATGCTCGGCATGTCTGTGGATACAACCCAAACCGATCTGGTCAGCCTTGGCCCCGTCGATGCCACAGGCCCACCGGGAAAACTGCACGCCCAAACGTTGCACCTTGGCGTTGGGGCTTCGGGCGGTTACGAATTGAAATTCACGGGGGGTGTGACGCTGGTCTATCTGCCCAAAGGGGGTTTGTGATGTTCAAAGCCTGGCTTCTTGCCGCTGCCCTGATAACGGCCCCTTTTGCTGCGGGTGCTGCGGGAACCGATATCGCCTTTGCCGGATTGAAAACCGACCCCACCCTGCCTGTTCAAGTCTCAGCCGATCAGCTTGCGGTCAATCAAGCCGATGGCACGGCTGTGTTCACTGGCCATGTGGTGGTGACGCAAGGCAATATGACGCTGGAAGCAGAAAGCCTGCAGGTGGAATATGCCAAAGACCAAAAAAGCATCGCGCGTCTGCTGGCCACAGGGGGCGTGAAGCTGGCTGCGGGGGGCGAGGCGGCTTCGTCCCAAACGGCGGACTATGCGCCGGAAACCGGGGCTTTGATTTTGCAGGGCGATGTTGTGCTGACGCAGGGCACTTCGGCCATTGCGGGGCAGCTGCTGACGATCAGCCTGAAAACCGGCCTTGGCACGATGGAGGGGCGGGTGATCACCACCTTCACCCCTGCCCAACCGAAGAAAAACTGATGGCAGAGGATGGGGGTCGTGATGCTGTGGCGGGCTTGCAGGTGCGCAACCTGCGCAAAAGCTATAAAAAGCGGCTGGTGATCCGCGATGTCTCGCTGACGCTTGGGCGGGGCGAGGTTGTGGCGCTGCTGGGCCCCAACGGATGCGGCAAGACCACGACCTTTTACGCCATTGCCGGCCTGATCACCCCAGAAGCTGGGCAGGTTTTGATCGACGGGCGCGATGTCACGCCCCTGCCCATGTACCGCCGCGCGCGGATGGGCATTGGCTATCTGCCGCAAGAGATGTCGATCTTTCGCGGGTTGAGTGTGGAAGACAACATCCTCGCCGTCTTGGAAATTGCCGAACCTGACCGGCACAAGCGGCGCGAACGGCTGGAAGAGTTGCTGTCAGAGTTTTCAATCACCCACATTCGCGCCGCGCCCGCCCTTGCCCTATCGGGCGGTGAACGGCGGCGGGTGGAAATTGCGCGCTGTCTGGCGGCCAACCCGCTGTATCTGCTGCTGGACGAGCCCTTTGCGGGCGTTGACCCCATCGCAGTGGCGGAAATTCGCCACTTGGTCCAAGACCTGAAATCGCGCGGCATTGGCGTGCTGATCACCGATCACAACGTGCGTGAGGCGCTGGATATCGTGGACCGCGCCTATATTTTGCACGATGGCAAGGTGTTGATGACCGGCACTGCCGACGAAATCGTGCGCGACGAGATGGTGCGGCGCGTTTATTTGGGCGAGAATTTCAAGATCGCTTGAAATGACCCCACTGGCCCGTTGACAAGTGCCCCCCATCGTCCCCACCTATAAGGGATGCGCGCAAGTCTTTCCCTGCCTTGCCAGACCCATGCGGCCCCTATGCGGGGCACCGCCACAGGGTCTGAGTGCGCTGAAAATCCAAAGAAAAACGCTTTCCATCCGCCGGACCTATTGGCCCGTTGGCAGCTTTATTCATAGGAGACATCCATGCGGTACCAAATCACCGGCAAGCACATCGACATTGGCGAAGCGCTGCAGACCCATGTGAAATCGGAACTGGGCGAGATTGTGGAAAAATACGCCCAAAGGCCAACCGATGCTGTGGTTATTTTCTCAAAAAACGGCCACGAACACGTGTGTGAGGCGGTTATTCACCTGTCGACGGGTCTGAACGCCCATGCCAAGGGCCACGCCCCCGAAATCTATGCGGCTTTTGAATCGTGCCGCGAAAAAATGGACAAACAGCTGCGCCGCTACAAGCGTCGCCTGCGCAACCACCATTCGCACCGCACAGAGCCTGTTGAATATGGGCTGGGCGCGTCTTATATCCTCGCTCCGACGCAGGAACCTGAAGACACAGACACCGCCCCCGTTTCGCATGTTATCATCGCCGAGATGGAAGCGAAAATCCCGGCGTTGACCGTGGGCGAGGCTGTGATGCAACTGGAACTGAGCGGGCAAAAGTTTCTGGTCTTCCGTAATTTGGGCCATCGTGGCGTCAACGTGGTTTATGTGCGTGACGATGCCAACATTGGCTGGATTGACCCAACGAATGACAAGTAATCCTCGGCTAAGGCCGGAATAAGCAGGTAAATAAGGCCAATGGAACTTTCGAAACTGCTTATGCCGGGCGCTGTGCGCTTTATTGGCCAGTTGACGGGAAAAAAGCGCCTGTTTCAGGAACTGGGCGAAATCGCCGCCCAAGCCTATGGGTTGAACGCTTCGGTGGCGACAGATGGCTTGCAAGAGCGGGAAAGCCTTGGGGCAACAGGCGTGGGCCATGGCATCGCTTTGCCCCATGCGCGGCTGGATGATCTGGACCGCATCGTGGCGGTGTTTTTGCGGATGGAAAAGCCGCTGGATTATGATTCGGTTGACCGCCAGCCGGTGGATCTGATCTTTGGCTTGTTTGCGCCCAAGGAATCTGGCGTGGATCACCTGAAAGCGTTGGCGCTGGTGTCGCGCACGATGCGCGATCCGGGCGTTTGCGCCAAGCTGCGCGCCAACACTGATCCGGCCAAACTGCACGCGATCTTGACCGAGGCGCGCACCGTGCAAGCAGCCTAAGTCCTGCGTTTAGCGCAGCGTAAAGCCTGCCCAGACCCCTGCCGCCAGCAAGGCCGCAGCGCCCAGTGTCGCCCATGCCAGCGGCACAGCGCGGCGTTTGGGCGGGGGCTTGGGGCCTTCGGCTTGGGCGATCAACAAATCTTCCACCAGTCGTGGCAATCTGGGGCCAAAGCGGGCCAGCACTTCCACCGTGCTGACCAGATCGCGAATCAGCGCCACGGGCCCCACATGGCTGCGGATGTAGCTTTCCACCACGGGGCGGGCGACGTCCCAGATGTTGATATTGTCATCCAAACTGCGGGCCACGCCTTCAACCACAACCATGGTGCGTTGCAGCAAGATCAGTTCTGTGCGGGTTTGCATGCCAAAGCGTTCGGTCACTTCGAACAGATAGGCCAACAGCTTGGCCATCGAGATGCGGTTGGCCTCCATCCCGAAAATAGGCTCTCCAACCGCGCGCAGGGCGGAAGCAAAGGCTTCAACATCGCGGTCGGCGGGCACATAGCCTGCTTCAAAATGCACTTCCGCCACGCGGCGATAGTTGCGTTGAATAAAGCCCATCAGAATTTCGGCGTAGACTTTGCGGGTATAGGCATCAATGCGGCCCATGATGCCAAAGTCATAGGCGATGATGTCGCCGTTGGCTGCGACCTTTAGATTGCCTTGGTGCATATCGCCGTGGAAAAAGCCGTCGCGCAGGGCGTGGCTTAGAAACAGTTGCAAAACGCGGTTGCCCAGTTTGACGCGGTCATGGCCTGCGGCATCCAAGGCGGCGTTGTCTGACAGGCTGATGCCTTCGGCCCAATCCATGGTCATCACAGACCGGCCCGACAGCCGCCACACGGGTTGGGGCACCTGAAAGCCTGCATCTTTCTGGGTATTTGCACGGAACTCGGACGCTGAGGCGCTTTCCAGCCGCAGGTCCAACTCACCCATCACCACGCCTTCGAAATGGCGGATCACTTCCAGCGGGCGCAGGCGGCGGGTGGAGGGGATTAGAAACTCCAGCGTGCTTGCCGCCAGATAAAAGGCGTCGATGTCTTTGCGAAAGGCCCGCTCGATCCCCGGACGCAGCACTTTGACGGCCACGGCACGGTCGTCATGGATCAGCCGTGCTTTGTGCACTTGGGCGATAGACGCCGCTGCCACGGGTTCGGAGAACTCGGCAAAAATCGCCTCAACGCGTTGGCCCAGCTCGGCTGCGACCATCGCCTTGGCCAGATCAGTGGAAAAGGGCGGCAATTGGTCTTGCAGGTATTTCAACTGCATCGCCATCTTTTCGCCCACAATATCGGGGCGGGTCGACAGGATTTGGCCGAACTTGATGTAAGATGGCCCAAGTGCGGTTAACGCGCGGGTGACAGGCGGCAGGGCAGGGTCGCCCCGCAGGCCCAGCCAAGTGAAGGGCCAAGCCAGAGTGCGCGCCAGAATGCGCACCGACAAGGGCGCGCCGAAGCCTTCCAGAATAACGCGGATGGCACCGGTGCGTTCAAAGGTGGCGCCCGTGCGAATAAGCCGCCAAAGATTGTGCGGTCCCCGCATCAGACCTTCCAGCCCGAATGCAGGGCTGCGACACCCATCGTCAGGTTGCGGTATTTCACCTGCGCAAAGCCCGCTTTGCGGATCATACCGGCGAACACCTCTTGCTCGGGGAATTTGCGGATCGATTCGACCAGATATTGGTAGCTGTCACGATCCCCTGTCACCAGTTTGCCCAAGGGGGGGATGACGTTAAAGGAATACAGGTCATAGGCTTTCTGCAACATCTCATTCGGGATTTGCGAGAATTCCAGCACCATCAGCCGGCCCCCCGGGCGCAGCACGCGAAACGCCTCGGTCAAAGCGTCTTGCACGCGCACCACGTTTCGGATGCCAAAGCTGATTGTGTAAGTGTCAAAGCTGTTGTCGGCAAAGGGCAGGGCCATGGCATCGCCCACGATCCAATCCAAGCGGTCTGACAGGCGTTCCGCCTCGGCCCGCTTGCGGCCTTCGATCAGCATAGATTCGGTCATATCTAGCACGGTTGCCACCGACCCCAGCGCGCGACCCAAGAAGCGAAAGGCCACATCGCCCGTGCCCCCCGCCACATCCAGCAGGCGCTGGCCGGGGCGAGGGTTAAGCCAATCCATCATCGCCTCTTTCCACAGGCGGTGAATACCGGCTGACATCAGGTCATTCATGATGTCATATTTGCTGGCAACACGGGTAAAGACCCCGTGGACCATGCCGGCCTTGTCATCCTCATTCACGGTTTGGTAGCCGAAATGGGTGGTGGATTGTTCGTTCATCGGGGCTTGCCCTTCCTTGGCGTCATGGACCTTATAGGCGGTGTGGGCCAGCGCCTCAACCTTTAGGAACCAGATGCCCGAACTGCCCGAAGTGGAAACTGTGCGCCGTGGGCTGTTGCCCGTGATGGAAGGCCAAAGGATTGACCAAGCGGAGGTCAACCGGCCCGACCTGCGCTTTGCTTTGCCTGACAATATGGCCGCGCGGTTGACGGGCCAAACCGTGCAAGCCCTGCGGCGGCGATCAAAGTATATTCTGGCAGACCTTTCATCAGGGGAAACGTTGCTTATTCATCTGGGCATGTCCGGGCGGATGCTGATTTCGGGCACTCAACTGGGCCAGTTTCACCACGCCCATCCCGCACCTGAAAAGCACGACCATGTGGTGCTGACGATGCAATCGGGTGCGCGGGTGACCTTTAACGACCCACGCCGTTTTGGCGCGATGGACCTGATGCCCACCGCAAGCTGGCAGGCGCACAAGCTGCTGGCCGATCTGGGGCCAGAGCCCTTGGGAAATGGCTTTAACGAGGCTTACCTTGTCCAGCGTTTGGCAAACCGCGCCACGCCGATCAAATCGGCGCTTTTGGATCAAAAGGTCGTCTCTGGCCTTGGCAATATCTATGTCTGCGAGGTGCTGCACCGCGCGGGCATTGCGCCCAACCGCTTGGCGGGTGATCTGACAGCGCAGCAGGCCGCAGCCCTTGTGCCCCTGATCCGCACCGTTCTCAGCGAAGCGATCGAGGCGGGCGGCTCTAGCCTGCGGGATTATCGGCAAGCCGATGGTGAACTGGGGTGTTTCCAGCACACGTTCCGCGTTTATGACCGTGAAGGCCAACCTTGCCCCGCCTGTGCCACCGCCATTGAGCGGCTTGTGCAATCGGGCCGATCGTCGTTTTATTGCCCGTCTTGCCAAAGGTGACCCGATGCAAACCCTAATCCTAGAGCCCCACGGCCCCGTGCTGTTGATTCGCCTGAACCGGTCCGAGGCGTTGAATGCCCTAAACCAGCAAATGATGGCCGAGTTGACACAGGCCCTGACCCAAGCCGATGCCGACCCATCAGTGCGCTGCATCGTGATCACCGGATCGGACAAGGCCTTTGCGGCGGGGGCGGATGTAAAGGAAATGGTGCGGATGTCTTACGCCGATGTCGCCAGCGTCGACCTGTATGGCCCCGCAGCCCAAGCCATAGCCCGCATCCGCAAACCGATCATCGCCGCCGTGTCGGGCTATTGCCTAGGCGGGGGGTGTGAGTTGGCGATGCTGTGCGATTTCATCCTTGCCTCTGACACCGCCCGATTCGGCCAGCCCGAGATTAATCTAGGGATTTTGGCGGGCATGGGCGGCACGCAGCGGATGACACGGCTGATTGGCAAATCAAAATCGATGGAAATGCACCTGACGGGCCGCATGATGGATGCGGTCGAAGCAGAGCGTGCGGGCCTTGTGGCGCGCATCATTCCTATGGCCGATCTGGTGGCGGAATCGATTAAAACTGCCACGCAGATTGCTGGAAAATCGTTGCTGGCGCTGCGGGCCGCGAAAGAATCGGTCAACCGCGCTTTGGAAGTGCCACTGGCCGAAGGCCTGCTGTTTGAACGCCGCGCCTTTCATGCGGCCTTTGCAACCGCCGATCAAACCGAGGGAATGCAAGCATTCTTGGAAAAACGCGCCCCCAACTTTACCGACAAATGACGAAAGGCCGTTGACGGCGCGCCAGACGCGGACTATAGCCCCAACCTCAGATCAGATAGACCCAAACGGACACCGAAAAAGATATGGCAAACACCGCCCAGTCCAAGAAGCGCGCCCGCCAATCCGAGGCTCGCCAAGACGTGAACAAGGCGCGCCGCTCGCGGATCCGCACCTTCTTGCGTAAAGTTGAAGAGGCTTTGGCCTCTGGCAGCCAAGAGGCTGCAGCCGCAGCCCTAAAGGCAGCACAGCCCGAAATCATGCGCGGCGTGAGCAAGGGTGTTCTGCATAAGAACACCGTGGCGCGCAAAATTTCGCGTTTGAACCACCGCGTCAAAACGCTGGGCGTTGCAGCCGCTGTCTAAGACAGACGCTAAATGAATTTGCCGAAGCGCATTCTGAAAAGAGTGCGCTTTTTGCATTTTGTACTGCCTTCAAGGCATTAGCCCAGACCTGCGTTGCCGACTTTCAAGGGCGCAGAGATTCGTTTGCCAAAGCCCCCTGTCAAGCGCGAAGTTCGGTTGCTCTACCCCTAAAGGGATTGCTAATATCGATAAGCGATTCATTTCGCCTTGGGGGACAAAAGGATTCCAAGCCGTATTTCTGCAATACCGGGCCTGCCAGCTCGGTCGCAAGATGACAGAAAGCGGCGCAAAATCCGTGACTTAGCAAATCTGCCTTTCGGCGGTCATGGCTGTGTCATTCTGCAAGACGGTTGGCACCGATTCTGCCCGCCGCCTGTAGCGATTTTAGTATGGGACATAACTTTCGTGCGGTGAGCCGAATGTTTTGACCTGCCTCAAGGCGTCCAGGGTCCAACGTTGAAACAGAGATGGATGGGCCCCCGATTCTGCCCCGGGTGATGGCCTTTGGACAAAAAGATGACGCATGAGACTTGGGATCAGGTACGTGAACAGTTGGTTCCCCGTGTGGGACGCAACAATTACACGACTTGGATCGAGCCGTTAAAACTGCAGGCCCTGTCGAATGGTGTCGCCCAATTTGAAGTGCCCACATCCTTCTTCGGCAATTGGGTCTCGCGCAATTTTGCCGACCATATTTTGCGCGAATTGCAGCAATCGGGTGCTGCGGTGCAGCGCGTTGAGTTTGCCGTTGGCCGCGATGCGCCCGCCCCCAAGGCCGAGGTGAAGAAAACC
>Ga0114966_10005757_pt1 | contig 10429 bp, 7 predicted proteins | sample M_130207_XF_Meta_FD_87029 | JGI IMG/M metagenome (GOLD analysis project Ga0114966, IMG submission 87029) | Freshwater microbial communities from Lake Montjoie, Canada to study carbon cycling - M_130207_XF_MetaG | ecosystem: Environmental > Aquatic > Freshwater > Lake | place: Lake Montjoie...
AGAGTTACTTCTGTCGCGCGGAGTATAAATTAAGCAACTCACGAAGCGATTAAATTTATCTTTTCGTGCAAAAAATTTAACGATCGAACGCCCTGCGATCGACACAATTCCCGTAGCATTTTTTAACAAATCAGCTTCGCTAATTTGGAATAATTCATCACGTGGATAAGATTCAAGAATAGAAATTAAATCTTTATAATTATGGCTTCCCTTGACGTATTCAGAGGCTTCGATCACGTTGGCAATTTTATTTCGCAACAATGGAATTGAAAAAATACTAGAAAAATAAGCCGATGAAGTGAACAAACCAACAAAACGGAACTCTCCAATTACTTTGCCTTCGGGCGAAATTTTTTGGACTCTAATTCTTTCGGCATTGGTTGAGCGATGAATCTTAGAGCGATAACGTGATTTTATAACTTCAACCACATAAGGATTATGCACCGAATCGCCGACTTCTTCAGGCGAAGAATTGACTACTTCTGGGCAAAAATCTTTGTGCGTTGATCTAAAAACACCAGAGCCCGAACCTTCAACTTCAAACAAAGAAAAATTATTTTCTTTGTTGGATTTTATATCAAATTCTTTAGCTCCTAAAAGCACAAAATTGCCATCTAAAATCCAATTCAAAAATTCTTTTAATTCATCAATTTCTTTAGAATTTTTAACGATTTTTTTGGCATTATCAATTTGCGCAAGCGATTTATTAACTAAATCTTTCATCTTGTCGAAATCTTCAACCACCAAACCAACCGTTTCAATAATTTTGCAAATAATTTCTTTTAAAACATTAACTTCGGATTGACTAACTATTTTATCAATGTGAAGTTGAATTAGCGATTCTTGCTTAGAGTTGGAAGACTTGGCAATCTCAATAAACTTTCCAGAATTATCGCGATTTACATGCAAAACTGGATGAATTATGTTGTTAATTTTGATACTTTGTTTATCAAGAAAAGCCACCGTTGAATCAACTAAAAACGGCATATCGTCATTGATTATTTCAATGATCGTGTAAGGGCTTTCAAAGTTATCTTGAGATTTTTGTGGATTATAAATCCTCACATTAAATCCGCTTTTTCTTTCAAAATTTATAAATTTAAAAGCTGATATAGCAAAATTATAAAGGGCTTCGGTTGAATAATTTTCAAAATCAGTTAATTTATTTTCATGATAAAATTCTTGAATAAATAGTTCAAAATTTTTGCCCGAACTTTCTTTGTGATTTATTTTTTTTGAAAACTCACCGACCTGTTTAATTAAATTTTGCATAATTAATTATTTTTTGATTAAAACTACCACCATTTGCATTCCCTCTAGTCTAGGATTTACTTCTGGTTTTGCAAAAATTGATGTATCATTAACAATATCTTGCATCATTTTTTCCGCCAAGTCGCGATGCGTAATTTCTCGACCTTTCATTTTGATGCTAATTTTAACTTTATTACCTTTTTCAATAAATTCTTTGGTGTGACGAATCTTGGTATCGTAGTCGCCTTTGCCAATATTGATGGTCATTTTTATTTCTTTAAGCTCAACAACTTTTTGTTTTTTCTTAGCATCTGCTGCTTTTTTTTGAATCTCATATTTCATTTTACCAAAATTTGAAATTTTACAAACTGGCGGAGTGGCGTTCGGCGAAACTTCGATTAAATCTAAATCAACCTCTTGGGCTCTTTTTATGCCCTCGGCGACGGTCATCACTCCTATCATTTGACCTTGTCCGTCAATTACTCTAACCTCTTTGGCTTTGATTTGTTCGTTAATTTTAAAATAATTATTATTTACCTGAACGTTATTGTTGTTGTTATTTTTTGTTGGTTTCACGAGCTAGATTAAATTGTTAATAAAATATGCTAAATTTTAGCTTCTTATTTAGACATAGTAAACTTCGATTTCTAAATTTCAACTAATGAAATTAATTCGATGTTTTATGTTAAAAATAATAAAAATTATTGGTCTAATCTCAATAAAATCAAAGCGTCTTGAGCAATTTTGTAATTTGCGATTTTTGGCAATAAAATCTTCGGCACTTTTTTTAATGCGTTGAATTTGATGCGGATTTAAAACATTTTCAATATTAATTTTTTTATATCGCGCCTTAACTTCAATAAAAATTATAAAATTATTTTTTTTGGCAATAATATCAATTTCTCCAAAACTTGACTTATAACGGTGTTTCAATATTTTATAGCCCTTTATCCACAGAAAAATCATCGCATATTTTTCGGCAAAATAGCCAAATTGATAAGTTTTTTTTGAGGGGGTTTTGATGTTGTGATTTTTTCTCATTATTATTTTTTATTTTTAGCGATATCGAGAGCGATTTTATAAATCTCTTTCTTATTTAAATCAAAAATTTGCGATAATTCAAGCGAAATATCCTTCACCGATTTGCCCTTTTTTAAAGAATTTTCTATTTCCAAAATAATTTCTTCATTCGAAAAAAAACTTTGATTTTTTGCCGTTTTTTCAACAATCACCACAAATTCTCCACGCAATTTTTGTGGATTTTTTTCAAAAAATTCAAAAACTTCTTCGACTTTACCATAAATGACTTCTTCATGTAATTTTGTAAGCTCACGAGCCACAGAAATATTACGATTTTCCAAAGTATTTTTAATTATTTCTAAAGTTTCGTGCAAGCGATTTGCCACCTCAAAAAATACAAAACTATAATTAAGTGGCAATGTTGTAATCGTTTGTTGTTTTTGAACTTTACTACTTGCTAAAAATCCTAAAAATAAAAAATTATCGCAAGGAATTCCGCTGATTGATATTGAGGCAGTTAAGGAGGAAGCGCCGGGAATGCATATTATTTTTTGCTGTTCTTGACGTAAAAAACTTATTAATTTGTAACCCGGATCGGAAATTAAAGGCGTTCCCGCATCAGAAATTAGTGCTAATGAATTGCCGTTTTTTAATTTCTCTAAAATTTTATTTCTAGACAAAGAATCGCTAAAATCGTTATAGATTAACAATTTCTTCTTTATTATTTCAAATTTAGATAATAAAATACTTGATGTTCGCGTATCTTCGCAAATTATAAAATCTACCGATTCTAGAGTTTGCAAGGCTCGAATGGTTATGTCTCCTAAATTTCCAATTGGAGTTGCAACCACATAAAGTGCATTTTCAACTTTTTGAACCTTCAGGTTTTTAAAAAAATCTTGCATATTTTAGTAAATTTATAAATTTTTATGAAAAAAATTTTTTTGATATTAGTATTAGTTATTTCTAGTTGCAAATATAACGACTTAAAATTAACTCAAGATTTTGAAGAAAGCGAGCAAATTGAATATATAAAAAGTCCAAAAAAAATTATCAAAACCGAAACTAAAATAGAAAATAACCAACCTATTACCCAACAACAGAATGATGGTAACTTATTAAATAGAAGTCAAGAAGGTCAAATTATTCTTTCTGAAGAAGAAAGCAAATATTTAAAACCTAAAATTGGTCGCAATTTTGAATCAAAAAATCTATCGATTTTACCTTATTCAGGTCGCAAAATCAGAATCGCCTTACTTTTACCACTCACGGGTAAAAATAAAGATTTAGGCTGGAGCATCTATAATAGTGCCAGCTTATCGCTTTTCGATAATGATTCGGCAAATAAAATCGAATTAGTTTTGTTCGATGCCAAAGATTCACCCCAAGAAAATCAAAAGGCTTTTAAAGAAATTATTGATAGCAATATAAAAGTTGTCATCGGGCCAGTTTTTAGTAATAACGCCATGGCAATTGAAAAAATGGCACGCGACAACGACATTACCGTTATTTCTCTTTCAAATAACCACGAATTACTCAATAAAACAAACAGTGATGGAGGGATTTTTGTTGGTGGAATTTTGTTAGAATCACAAATTGATAAAATCGTAAATTACTCAATGGATCGCGGTAAATTCAACTTCGCAATCATTGCTCCAAACAATCAATATGGCAAAATTGCCACCGAATATTTGAAAAAATTTGTTAGAGCTAGGGATGGCAATTTTATCACTTCCGAATTTTATGAAAATAACAATCGCGATATCGATAGAGCCTCTGAAAGAGTCATAACCTCTTTCGGCGTCCCATCTAAATCAAAAAATCGCGATACGGCTTATTTAAGCGATTATGATCGTATTTATCCGCAAGTAATCTTAATTCCTGAATCCGGAAAACAACTTTCAAAAGTAGTTAATTCTTTAGGAAAATTTAACAAAGATGAAAGAGATTTTCAATTAATTGGTACCTCGCAATGGGACGATTCATCGACTCTTAACGATATAAACCTTTTGGGCTCTTGGTTTTCGGCTCCCGAAGATAATAGATTTAGAATTTTCGAAAAAAATTATTATAATTATTTCAATAAATTTCCACCAAGAATCTCTTCAATCGCTTATGATGCGGTTCTTGCGATTTCCAAAATTTCTCAAAATAAAAATGATGCAAAAATAATTTTTCCTGATTTCATCGATTTTAATAATGATAATAAAAATGGTTTTGATGGAATTGATGGAGTTTTCAGATTCTTACCAAATGGCGCTGTTCAAAGAAATTTGGCGGTATTGCAAGTTGGTAATGGTAAGTTCGAAACCCTAGATTCTTCAATTGGAAAATTCTTAAAATATTAATATTATCAAATTAATATTTAAGCTATAACCTTGATAATTCTTTTTAAGATCAATTATACTTTAAACAACCCCTTACACAAATCAAAATGGATTTAAATTTAAAAAAACATCGCGAAGATTTAATTTTTCTTCCGCTCGGCGGAGCTAATGAAATCGGCATGAATCTCAATCTTTATCATCTTGATGGCAAGTGGCTAATGGTTGATTGCGGAGTCGGATTTGCTTACGACATTCCGGGAGTTAGCATGATGACGCCCGACATCACTTTTATCAAACAACATCGCGATAATTTGATCGGAATAATTCTCACTCACATTCACGAAGACCACATGGGAGCAGTTCAGCATTTATGGCGTGAGCTTGAAGTTCCGATTTACGCCACCAATTTTGGAGCAAATTTTTTACGTAGCAAACTAGAAGAATATAAACTCGACAAAACCGTTCCAATCCGCATCATTGATGGCTCTAAGCCACTTAATCTTCATCCTTTTGAAATAGAATTTATTGGCTTGACGCACTCAGTTCCTGAAATGAAAGCCCTTATGATTAAAACTCGTAAAGGCAATGTTTTGCACACGGGAGATTGGAAATTCGATCCCAATCCAGTAGTTGGCGAAGTAAGTGAAATTGAAAAAATCAAAGAATATGGCGATAAAGGCGAAATTTTGGCGATGATTTGCGATTCAACCAATGCTATCAATGAAGGGCATTCGCGTTCTGAAGGCGAACTCCACGAATCACTTAAAAGCTTAATCATCGGTCGCAATTCTTATGTCGGAGTCACGACTTTCGCTTCAAATATTGCTCGTATTCACACCATCGCTTCAATCGCCAAAGAAGTCGGACGTAAAATTGTTTTGGCGGGATATTCTCTTCATCGCCTTTACGAAGTCGGTAAAAAAAGTGGCTATTTCTTTGAAAATTTTGAATTTATTTCCGATCGCGAAATTAAATTTTATAACAAAAAAGAGATTCTTATAATATCAACAGGATGCCAAGGCGAACCAATGGCGGCAACGCGTAAAATCGCTTCCAATTCTCATCCCACAATTCATTTTACCAAAGGCGATTTAATGATTTTTTCTTCAAAAATTATTCCGGGAAATGAAAAGAAAATTTTTGAATTATTCGACTTACTCGCTAAAAAACAAATCGACGTCATGACCGAAAAAGATCATTTTGTTCACGTTTCAGGTCATCCTTCGAAAGATGAATTACGTGAAATGTATGCTTTGGCGCGCCCACGCATCGCCATTCCGGTTCACGGCGAATTTATTCACACCAAAACTCATTGCGACATTGCGCGCGAATGTGGTGTAGAAAAAGTTATTCAAATTGAAAATGGTCTCGCCATCAAACTCGACAAAGACAATATTGTTTCTTCCGATAAAATTGGCTTCGTCAGGGTTGGCTATCTGGGAGTTGACGGCAAGCAACTTATCGATTTAAAAAGCGACATTATTCGCGAAAGAAAAAAATTGCAAGAAGCTGGCATCGTCATCATAACCTTGGCTCTAAATGACGCTTTAAAATTATTATCTCGTCCCAAAATTTCCGCCATCGGTTCATTCGATTTAGGACGCGATTATGAAGCCGAAACCATGATTCGTAAAGAAATCGAGATCTTCTTGAAAAACAAGGCTCGAGAGCTTAATTTGAACGAAGGTTTTGGCTTAAATTTCTTACGCAAAAAAAAGAAAAAGGCTGATCTTAAAGAATCAAAAATAATCGCTGAAATCGAAAAATCTTTACGCTCAAAATTGCTCAAAATTTTTGAAGATTTAATGGGCAAACGTCCCGCTCTCGAAATTGAAATTATGAGGATTAACTAAAATGACCTTACTCGCTTTTATCGGCATGTCTCTAGCGTGGAGCTTTAGTTGGTTTGCCATGAAATTACAAGTTGATTCATTTGTTGCTCCCGAAATTTCGCTTTTTTATCGTTTTTTCGCGGTGGCAATTTTGATGATAATTTTATGTGTAATCACCAAAACCCGACTCAAACCTTTTCGAAGCGAATGGAAATATTTTATTTTCATCGCCCTCACCAATTTTTGTTTGAATTTTATCATCGGCTATCACACCACAAAATATATTCCAAGTGGCATGATCGCAGTAATATTCAGCCTCTCCATCATTACTTCCGAAATCTTTAAAGCCCTTTTTGACGGCAAAAAAATTGAGAAAAAAATAGTTTTGAGTAGTTTTTTTGGCTTTTTAGGTTTGCTTTTCTTTATTTTCCCCAACTTAAAATTTCAGCAAGAATCACAAATTTTTGATGTTATTTTCGGAATTTCTTTGGCAATTTTAATGATGATAGTTTTTTCTTTCGGTAATTATTTAGTTGAAAAAAATAAACGCCAAAACCACACTCCGCTTTTTACCTCAATCACCTTCGCCTCTTGCTTAAGCTCAATTTATTTATTATTGATAAATTTTGCTTTTGACAATAAATTCATCATCGATTTTTCAACAAAATATATTGGCTCTTTGCTTTATCAAATTTTCTTCGCTTCAATTGTTGCTTTTTTATGTTTTTATTATTTAATTCAAAAAATTGGAGCGGTGAAAGCAAGTTATACCGCACTTATTTACCCAACAATCGCCTTAATTATTTCATCTTTTTTTGAAAATTTTGAATTTACGATTATGGGTTGTGCTGGCTTGGCTCTAATTCTCTTGGCTTTAGCACTTGAATTTATGCCGAGGAAAAATTTATATTTATCATTATCTTGACACAAAATGATAAAAAGTTAAAATTTTTTATAAATTTTAACTTTTTCAAAATAAAAAACGACTTAATGTTATGGCAAAAATAATTTCATTATTTAATCATAAAGGCGGTGTAAGCAAAACTACCACCACATTTAATTTAGGCTGGAGCCTCGCAGATAGGGGATTAAAGGTTCTTATAGTAGACGCTGATCCACAATGCAATTTAACTGCATATTGTCTTGGTCTTGACAGTCAAAAAAACCTAGATTTATTTTATGAAAAAAAAGGAAATGACAATGTATATGATGCAATAAAAGATGTATTTAGTGCCAACGATAATCAAAAATTTCGAGCCGTAAAACCAACTGATACATTACATCCAAATTTAAAATTAGCAGCTGGAAATATAGCATTAACTGATATGGATATATTTTGTGCAATGGGAATGGTTTCTGACAATAGATATCAAGCTTCAAACATGAAATATGTGGGTTTATTTAGTGCCATGTTAAAAGAAACCGCAAGAATATATGAACTAGATGTCGTATTAATTGATATGAGTCCAAGTTCGGGCGCTTTTAATCGATCTATCTTAATGGGAAGTGATTATTTTATAGTCCCAACTTATCCAGAATTTTTTTGTTTCCAAGCAATTGAATATTTATCTAGTCAACTTCCTTTGTGGTCAGAGGATTTTAAGCAATTCAGAATTCCCACGGTTCCAAATTATCTACCGACAAAAAATCCAAAAATGTTAGGTGTTATTTGTCAAAAATACAGACCACATAAAAATCAAAATCAGGATAAAGTGAGAGAGGCCCAAAAATGGATTGATAAAATTCAAAATGCTTCAAGAGAAATATTGGCTAACTCCTTAAATAAATATGACATGGTGATTTCAGAGCAAGAATTTATGATGGGAACAAAAGATAAAAAACCATATAACCTAATAGATATTCCTGATTTCAATTCATTGATTTTAATCTCTCAACAATACAGTAAACCAGTTTTTGAATTAAGCGAGAAAGAAATAAATCAATCTGGAATTGTTTTGCAAAAGCAACAGGAAAATCAAAAAGAATTTAAAGAAAAATTTAGCGAACTCGCTCTTCAAATCGCAGAATTAGCAAAATTATAAGAAAACAATAAAGATAATTACCAAATTTATCAAAATATTTTAATTATTTCATGTCGATTAAAACTGAACTCAAAATCATCGCCGATCATCTTCGCTCTTCATGTTTCTTAATTGCCGACGGCATCTTGCCGAGCAATGAAGGACGCGGTTATGTCTTGCGTCGCATCATGCGAAGAAGTATGCGTCAAATTCATAAATTGGGTGCCAAAGAACCTTTAATGTTTAAGCTGGTCGATATTTTAATTAAAGAAATGGGTGCTTCCTATCCAGAATTGACAAGGGCTCGCGACGTTATCATCGAAACTTTAAAAGGCGAAGAAGAAAAATTTCGCGAAACTTTAGAAAAGGGTTTAAAAATTTTAGATGACGAAATTTTGCACAATAAAAATGCTAAATTTTCTGGCGCCCTCGCCTTCAAACTCTATGATACTAATGGCTTCCCACTTGATTTAACCCAAGATATTTGCAAAGAAAAAAAGCTCGAAGTTGATGTTGAAGAATTTGAAAAAGAAATGGAATTACAACGCGATCGCGCCCGCAAAAACTGGGTCGGCAGTGGGGAAATTAGCGAAGATAAATTATTTTTTGAACTCAAAGAAAAATTTGGCGAAACTGAATTTTTATATCACCAAACCACCAAAAATAAAGCGAAAATTTTAGGAATTTATCAAAATTTTCAAGCGGTTAATGAAATTTCTTCGAACCAAAAAAATTCGTCGGATTCGATTTTTATAATTCTCGACAAAACCGCATTTTACGCCACTTCGGGCGGTCAAAAAGGTGATGATGGCAATTTTGTTTTAGCCAAAGAAATTACCGAAAATTCAATTATTGATTATCAAAAAATTAATAATTGCATCGATATTTTTGAAACCAAAAAATTTGCTGGCAATTTATTCGCTCATTTCGTCGGCGATTTCAAAGGAAATTTTAAAGTTGGCGATGAAATTTTAGCCCTCGTTAATAATCGCCATCGTCAATTACGTGCGCAAAATCACTCGGCAACACACCTACTCCACAAAGCTTTAAAGCAAGTTTTAGGTAATTCGATTTCGCAAAAAGGATCGAATGTTGATGTCAAGCAATTAACTTTTGATTTCAATTTAAATCGTGCCATGAGCGAGCTAGAAATTGAACAAGTTGAAGAATTGGTTAATTTTTATATTCGTCAAAATTCGGCGGTCGATACCAAAGAAATGGAACTTGAAGAAGCTAGAGAATCGGGAGCCGAAGCCCTTTTTGGCGAAAAATATGATAGTAAAGTTCGCGTAGTAAAAATGGGGCCATCGGTTGAGTTATGCGGTGGAACGCATGTTATAAATACCGGAAATATTGGCGTTTTCAAAATTATTTCGGAAAATGGAGTTGCCTCGGGAGTGCGTCGCATCACCGCCAAAAGTGGTTTTTACGCTTTACAACATTTAAAACTTCAAGAACAAAAATTCGTCGCTTTACTTAATTCTTTAAAAGTTAAACAACAATTTGATGAAGTTAAAATTGATGAAAATGAGTTTTTGTCGAGCAAAGTTGGCTTCAATGATAATAGTTTTTTTATCGATGAAAATTCAGCATCGATAATCAATGAGAGCCAAAGAAAATCAATGCTCGAAGCCCTTGATAAAACTTCAAAAATTGGCGAAGATTGGCAACAAAATTTGAAGGATAAAGATAAGGAAATTGAAAAATTAAAAAAACAAATTTGGCGCAATAATTTACAAAATTTAACCAGCGAAAATGTTGGTGAAATTAAAATCGCTAATTATTTATTTGATGAAACCGACGCCAAAGATTTACGCGAAATAACTAATGAGGTCAAGTCTTGGCATAATTTTTCTCAATCGCAAATTTTGGCATTTTTCGCCAAAAAAGATCAAAAAATTTCATTATGTTTGTCGCTTTCTTCTGATTTACAAAATCGTTTCGACGCATCCAAATTAATCACTCCGATGATCGCCAA
>Ga0114966_10005762_pt1 | contig 10425 bp, 25 predicted proteins | sample M_130207_XF_Meta_FD_87029 | JGI IMG/M metagenome (GOLD analysis project Ga0114966, IMG submission 87029) | Freshwater microbial communities from Lake Montjoie, Canada to study carbon cycling - M_130207_XF_MetaG | ecosystem: Environmental > Aquatic > Freshwater > Lake | place: Lake Montjoie...
ATTATGGTAAGACTTAATAGTGCTGGCTTTAAAGGCTGGCACTTCTTATAAGCTATGAAAGATCAATTCTTAGAGAACTATAATATAGCTAAGTATTATGGATTACTTAGCGAGTATCTAAAGTATTATAGGTTCTTTCGTAAACAAGGAGTAAGCAGATCTTTTGCTGCGTACTATTCTTCTAAAGAAATTGGAGTCTAAGACTCCTATTTGGCCTGTTCGTCTAGTGATTAGGACTCCAAGATTTCATCTTGGCAACAGTGGTTTGAATCCGCTACAGGCTACTAAAACAAAAACTAAAAAACTAAAAAACAAAAAATTATGAAACCAACAAAAAAAACAAAACCAACAACGGTTAAATTGGTAACCAGAAACAATGCACCAACTCCTATTCCTAGGTTAGGTCGTCCTCGTAAAACTGCTATTCAGACTCCTAAAGAAGAAAAACAAGTAACTGTAGTTAACAATACTACTATTGCTTTAAACTTCTTAGAGAAAGCTAAGCAAACTAGTGCAAAAGTAGAATCTAAGACTATTAAGATGCTTCAAGTAAGTTCTACTAGCCTTAAAACAAATTTAAAATGGCTTAAAGATGGTGAAACTCTTAATTTCTTACCAGGTGTTCAACGTACTCTTGTACTAAGACATGTTGAGCGTTTAGCACAATCTATTATGCTTTATGGTATGATTCGTCCTATTATCGTAGTAGAAATTGACTTTATTGATGGTTATATGCGTAAGTATATAGCAGATGGTCAACACGCTCTTACTGCTTGTATGCGTTTAGGTATTCCTATTCCTTATGTAGTAGTAGATGGTATCACTAACTATGATCAGTTGACTTCTTTAGTTTCTATGCTTAATTCTTCTTCTAAGTCTTGGAAGCAAGGAGATTATGTAAATGCTTGGGCTCAATCTAAGCAAGATTACAAACAACTTCTTTATTTAAAGCGTAAGTACAACTTAGATTATGATGTAGTTATGACTGCTTCTACTGGAGGAAATGATGGCGGTGTTCATGTTAAAGCCTTGAAAGCAGGTAATTTTAAAATGGAAGACTTTGCTAAGTCTGAATTGGCTTGCAATCGTGTGTCTAATTTGCTTACTATTATTCCTAAAATGGACAGATGGTCTACAAGAGCATTAACTCGTGCTGCTATTACTATCTTCACAGAAGAAACTTACACTAACTCTAAACATAAGTCTCTTATGGCTTATGTTAAAGAGAATGCAGATCAATTGAGATTCTGTGCTTCTAAGAAAGAAATAGCATTGGAATTCTTGCGTAAAGGTATGTAATTAACTTAGGGGTCAGCAATGGCCCCTTTATTTTTATGAAAAAACTAATCCTTATCTTAATCGTATGTGGTTTCAGTAATCTGAAAGCCCAATTATTCCCTATTAAAAGTCTAGAGGGTATGATGCCTCTTACTCTATCTGATACAATCTTTGTAGAGGATCTAATAGGCGAAGGCAAACATCCTTCACCTAAAGTTTTAAATTGCTTTGTATTTAAATTCTCTGAATGGAACTACGTTATAACATATAAGCTACCAGATCGTGATCAGCTATATATTATTAAGGATGGTTACATAGGAGATATTTACATATTCAAGGATAATAAAGTAGAAATACTTAGAGAAGATTAAACAAACAAACAAAAAACAAAAAACTAAAAACAAAATTATGACTTACGAAGATTTCAAATCAACAAACCTTGCTTTTGCTAGTAAAGCCTTCCGCAACTCTGGTATCAAAGCACCTATTACTGTTATGTTCGAGTGTTATACTCCTGCTAACTTATCTGTTCACCAACGTATGATTAGCCGTGGTCTTGGTGGTAACTTAACCAACCGTATGACTGCCTTATTAAACTTCACAGAAGAAAACTTCAACAGCGACTTTGGTCAGTTTGGAATTAACGCTGATGATGTGACTGGTGATTATTCAACAGCTATTCCTGTTAACGTAAACACTTCTCAGTTGTATGGTGAAGACTTAATCCTTCGCAGGGTAGATACTACTGATTCTGCTATTGTAAGCAATCCTGATGGTTCTATTAAGCCTCAGTGGTCTATTAAGACTGTTAATGGTCAAGAATTGACCTTTGAAGGTGCTCTTATCTATACTACTGTAGAATTTGCTGAGCCAGGTATGTCTAATGCTACTATTAAGCAAGATCAAAACTTGTCTCGTAGTATCACTAATATGTCTAGTGGTGCTTCTATTGGAGACATCAAAGAGAACAAAGTTAAAACTAAAGCAGTAATTGCTGAAGAAGTAGACGCAGCATTTTAACTAATTTAAGCGATTTAAGCTTATATTTGCAGTGTTCCCCCCTTGAGATAGTATCTCTTGGCTACAGAATGTCCCCAACTTCATACCGTAAGATCTGATTTTGGGGCTTCTTTTTACTATAAAGAGAAGTAGTTAAGCTGTAATTGAGAAGTAGAGTGTTTTAAATACCGAAAAAGGGTTAGTAGTAGGTAGGCGTCACTCATTGCACTCAATCAGTAACCCTTTAAACTTAAAGCTTCTCTTTATGAGTCAAGATAGGTTAGCGCTTATCTTGACTACCAAGAACTAACAAACGTTAGTTATCTTAAACTATTGCTGAACTCACACTATAGTTTTTCATATTTTCTATATTAAAGCAATCATATCTGTTAGGGTAAAAAGGGGAAGAGTGTGAGCTTCCCTTTTTTTATTACTTTATTGCTTTAAATTATCTCGAACCTAATAATTAAACCTATACAGAATGAGAAAAAGAATTATCAAAGCAGAGAAAGTGTATTCAGCTAGTCCTGAGTCTCCTATCAATGTACTTCCTATTCAAGGAAGGACTAAGCGATTCATCTCTAAAAAACTAGAGAGAATTAGAGAAGTTGAAATCAGTAACATGTTTAAACATCTCACCATTGACTCTATCTTAGATGAAAAAAGGTATTTAAAGACCTTAACTCAGCTTCCTACTAAACAAACTATCATTTCTGTACGGGAAGAAGTAGTTGTACCTCAAGACTACGAAATAATACCAGACATTATTCTAGGTAATATCAGAGTAGGTAAAAACTATCTTAAGACTTTTATTGAGCGACTTGAAGTCGTATCAGTAATTGATTGGCAAGATTCAGAAACCGCTTGACTTTAATCTAGGGTAGGAGAGATCTTACCCTAGGTTCTAATTATTACCAATTGGCATAGTTGTTGCCTTAATTTATGTTTAACCTCTAATATTAAAAATCATGTATTACAAACAAAATCAAGACCTTAGCTTTTCAAAAGTGCCAAATTTCAGGAATCTATTCTATGGTTCTTTAATTATTAATGTTATCTTTGCTGTACTTCTGTTTATGGCATTCACTACTCCAGATAAACCTATCTACAAGACTAAAATTGTAAAAGAAGTCGTAACAGAAAAAGATGTAGTCCTTAATGACTCAGGTATTACAGCTGAGTTGACTAAGAGTGGAGTAATCTTAGCTGCTGTTGCATGTTTACAGTCTAGAATCGAGAGTAATCATGGTAAATCTAACGTAGGTATCCAAGCAAAGAACTTGTTTGGTATTACCTACCATAGATGTAAGCATGTAGCTGGTAAGCATGGAGTTTATGCTAAGTATGACTCTTACAGAGACAATATCAAATGCTATGCTCACATTCAGAAGCGATATCTTAAGAACATAGACGGAGTTTATGCAGAAGATCCTACTTACGTAAGCAAACTAAAGAGTTTTAAATGATAACAAGAGACCTAGTACAACATCAGGCTTTAAAAGAAGCCATGCAATTTAAAAGAAGTGGATTACAACTAGCAACAGGTGCAGGTAAGACAAAAGTAGGATTAGACTACATAACTGTCTTACCTGATACTTATAAAGTGCTAGTAGTGGCTCCTAAAATAGATATCTTTAAGTCTTGGATTGATGACGCTAAGAAGTTTGAAGTAGAAGAACTCCTAGATAGGATTACATTCTCTACTTATCTTTCTATAACTAAGCACAATCCTGAAGAGTATGATATTCTTATCTTAGATGAAGCACACTCTCTTAAAGCGACTGCTTTACCTTTTCTTAATAGTTACAGAGGAAGGATTCTAGGCTTAACAGGAACTCCTCCTAAGTACCTGACTTCAGAGAAAGGTCAACTTATGATGGAATACTATCCTATTAAGTATGTATTCAAGACAGACAAAGCTGTAGAGAATGAGATTCTTAATGACTATCACATCTTCGTGCACTACTTAGATTTAAATAGAAATAAAACTATGCAAACTAAACAAGGATGGATGACCAGTGAAAGAGCACAGTATGATTGGATTACTAGAGAGATTGATGGAGCTATTGGAAATAGTTTAATGTTTAAGACTATCCAAAGAATCAACTTCTTAAAACAGTTTGACACTAAAGAACATTATGCAAAGAATCTTCTAGAAGAACTAGACCCAAAAGAAAAGATTATAATCTTTGCAAACACCATAGATCAAGCTGAAAGACTGTGTAAGCACTCTCACCACTCTAAGAACAAGAATAGTCCCTTAGAAGCCTTTAAAACAGGTGAAATCACTAGATTATCTTGTGTAGAGCAATTAAGCGAGGGTGTTAACATTCCTAATCTTAAAAATGCTATCATTCTTCACTCTTATTCAGGAGGTTCTCCTAAAGCTCAACAAAAGTTTGGGCGTATGTTACGCTTACCTACAGATCAGACAGCTACAGTTCATATACTTTGTTATCGTAACACAGTAGATGAGAAGTGGGTATCAGATAACTTAAAGAATTACGACCAGAACAAAATAACTTACATTTAACCTAAAACTAACTAAATATGAAATCCTCAGAACAATTATTACATGAATTAGATCTGCTAATTGAAGCAGATTTCCAAAAAGCAAAGGCTGAATTGGAGCAATTAAAGAACAGTCCTAGTGTGTTTACTATCTTTACATTAGAAGAAAATAATGTAGATGAAACTTTTGACCAAATTAATAGTATATTTGCTATTGATGAAGACTCTCACGACAATGCAAAAGATACATTCGCTTAAGAGCAAGATGACTCCTGCATTCATTGACCACTGTAACGAGAAAGGAATTGATCTTGTTAAGTGGTACAGGTGGCAGCTTCACTTAATCTGGGAACAAAGAAAAATCAATAGAAAATACACTAACCTAAACTAATCATGTACAGAGTTAATTACCAATTCGACAAACACAACGTATCTATCTTAATGTTAGCTATCAAAGACGGAGATTCATGGAAGCAATTAAATGATCCCGAACTAGAAGATAAGATTAACGCTAGGATTAAAAATGTATCTACTACCTATGACACTGATAAAGGTGGCTTTGGAGAGATGCATTTAACAGATAAGTTAACTTTCATTACAGGTACTATAGATCTAAACAAATAAAACATGGAAAACATCTATATTGGATTATGTATCCTGTTAGCAATCTCTATTGTAAGTTGTGTTATACTTTATCTTATGTTTAAGATAGAAAAGCCTAAGCACTTTGATATTGTATATGACCACATAAAAGAAGAATTGCCTAAGAAAGTAGTTAAGCGAAAAAAAGCCACTACTAACGTTAAACGTCAGTATAAAAAGAATGATGAAAAAGGTTCTGTGGCTTGATGATATCAGAAAGCCCTCTGATCCAAACTTTAAGATTTGGATTACAGTAGCCTTCGGAGAAGACGTAGATGTTATTTGGGTAAAGAGTTACAACGAGTATGTAAAATACTTAACCAATAATTCTATGCCTTATGGAATTTCATTTGATCATGACTTAGGAGCAGAACTCTCAGGCTTAGATTGTGTTAAGTGGCTAATAGAATACTGTATGAACAATGCAGTCAGGCTACCGAAATACTTTGTACACTCAGCCAATCCTGTAGGCAAAGAAAACATACAGGGGTATTTAGATAACTATTTAAAATTTACAGAGCCCTCTTAACTGAGGGCTTTTTTGACTTATGAGAAACTTAATTAAAAAACTTAACTTCTTGTGGACTATAGACACTCATGTGCATATGACCCAAGGTAAACTTTAACTTATGAAAATCAATAAAGACAGTAAATTCTACAAACCACCTACACTGCAAGAACGCTTACAGAACATTAAGTATTTCTTTTTGTTCTGGAGAGGACGCAGCAAGGGTATGATCTTTACCCGTAACATTGAGTTAAAAGATTTCCGTTATATCTTCTTTCCAAAGGGATTTGAGAAGTATGGATATTTAGGAACACATCTATGGAATGAAGAAGGTGATTATTTTAATGCTCTTTATCCCTTAGTACTTGCTATGGACTATGAAGCTAAGCCTAAATTCTGCCCAAGGTGGTTTTTACGCTTCTTACATGTGTTTGGTAGTGATAAATCTATTGTAAGAGTCCGTAATTGGACTTTGCATAACTTACTACGTAATCTAACTAAAGGTATTGCCTTTGTAGATTGGAAGACTAAGTGGCATTCTTATGACCTACGTATATCTATTCATGGACCTAAACACTTACAAAACCTAGCTGATGACATAGAACACGGATTTTATTCTAGAGGTGCACAAGAAGAGTTAGTAGCTAAAATTCTAGCAATAGATCCTAATGCAGGTATTATCTGGGGTAGTGTAGATAGATTAGTAAAACAATTAGAGAAACTAGAAGCTGAAAAAGAAAATCGAGATAAACAATTAGATTTCCTTATTCAACAAGCCAATTATAAACTTAGAGATTAATAAACAACTAAAAGAAGATGAAACAAATTAGCAAAGATTGGTTACAAGAAATATTAGAAGCTAAAATTGCAAGCTTTCCAAAACCAAAAAAGGTAGTAGGATGGTATTGCCTATCAACTAAAGTTATGGTAAATACTATTGCATTTGCTACACATAGTAAGCCTAACTTTATTAAGAGATTCTTTATGAGAACCTTACTAGATTTTTATTGGGTTAAAGACACAAACAATGACAAACAATAAACAACAAACGGCAGTGGATATTCTATGTGAAAAGTTAGCAATGAAGTTAGGAATACCACAAGCAATTACTTTTTACATAGACCATCAAGAAGAAATCAGAGAAGCCAAAGAAATGGAGAAGCAACAGATAATCAATGCTACAATTTACGGAGATAGATTTGAGGGAAGTTATGGTTTGGATTCAGAACAATACTATAACGAAACATACGGAGGTAACAAATGAGCCTTGACTTAAACAAACTTGAAAACAAACTTGATGAAGCATTAAGCAATGAAACAAGTGAAACACTAAACAAATTTTTAAACGATAAAAGAATGACAAACGAAACAAACAAAATCAATTTAACGGGGGGTAGCAACTCTGTTTCCGTAACTGATGAGAGCAACTCAACCACAACAACCATTTGCAAATTTGAGCCAATTCAAACATATCAAAATGGTAGCAGTTCTAAAACTTTATCATGTGTAAAATGTGGTAAACAAGCATGGCAGCATCCAATCATAACATATACAAAATGACAAACAATAAACAATACCACGTTGAAAGTGGTGAAGAAAGGTGGGATTATGATTCTCAAGTTCCCACAAGAGAAATAGTATCTTATTGGGTAATGCTTGGTAAGGAAAAAATAAAATCATTTTCTTACTATAAAGATGCACTTGATTACGCCAATAAACTAAACAATGCAATTAATTCGGTTAACAAAAAATACGGAGGTAACAAATGAAACTATACACAGAAGAACAATTGCTAAACACTGCTGAGGCAATTAGGGATTATCTTAAAAATTACCCAGAAAAATTCCATGAATCAATGATTAAGAAACATCTAACAGCATTAACACCAATCACCACAAAAAGAACTCTCATCATCTACAATACCCAAGAAACAACGGAAGAAGAAGCAATGCATCTATTAGAGATTCTAAATTGTGATGATTCAACTTTTTGGGATAATGCAGACCATTGCGGAGTGCAAGTAATCGAAGTACCATTAACATACGGAGGAGGTGAGCAATGACAAACAATAAACAACAGACAGCAGTTACTTCCCTAATTATTTTAATCGGGGTTGTGATACTGATTTGGGCAATGGCGAAAATTGACGCTGTATTTATTGGTGTACTAATAACTACTCTTTTAGTATTTATGTATGGTTGTATTCAATTAACTATTATTCGCAACAAAGGAGGTGAGCAATGACAAACGGAAGCGTTGAATGGTTTCTTGACCAATTAATTGAACATCGAATCATAATTGTTAATCGAACAACATACCAAGTCAAATACAAACACGAAACCCTTTTAGAACAAGCCAAAGAAATGGAAATTGCAGGAAAGGAAATAAGTTATGCCGATGGTTATTCTGAAGGTTATAAACGTGCATTGGAATTGGTAGAGTGGTACATTAAAAACTACATCCGTGGAATGGTACAAGAACATATTGGTGACACCAACAAAATGGTAGGAGGAAGTAACAATGGCTAAAGAATCTATATCTTCCTTTATTGAAAAGCTACTTAGTGAAGTATCTCCTGAACAAATGGAAGCTACAAGCAGACAAATAGAACCTCTAGGTCCAAAAGCAGAAGCTCATGACTTAGTTCTATCTTTTTATTACAGCCTTCCTAATAACGGAAGTTTAAATCATGGTATTAATAGCTGTGACTCTCGTTATAAGGAAGGTGTTGTATGTGCTGGAATAGCTGTTAAGCGAATTATCTTAGCCCTAGAAGCCCACAGTTGGCAAAATAGAAATGAAATAGCACACTATAAGGAAATTTTAAAAGAAATAGAACTACTATGAGCAAGATTAAACAAACTAAAATACCAATGCTAATGACTACAGATAATGTAATTAAGATTGCTGTCCAGCAAGGAGTAATTGAAGATGACTATAACTGGAAGTTAGTTAGAGAAGGTGATGGCTTAGTTAATCAGTCTAAAGAAATTCTTTGGTTAGAATTTGATGAGAAAGGTAACTTTAAAGAGAAACATGATGAGCCTGCTATAGGACTTGGATTACTTATGTCTCCTTTTAATGCTTACTTTACTTGGCAGACAACTGCTATCACAGAAATCTATGAGCAGAAAGAAAACTATCTTAAATTTAAAACAGGTAATAGCGTTTATGAACTCTACAAATTAACTTAATCTATGAAAACACTATCACTATTTATTTTTAAACTAACTTTATTAGTCTGTTTGTTTTTCTTAGGATTTATAGGGCTTATAGTCAACATAGGCTACCTATTTGTAGAACTATTTGATAGTTGGATTAACGCTATCTGTGGTAAAATAGAAGATAAACTTGACAAATTAAGAGTACTTTAAATTATTATGACAATAGAAACAGAATTAAAACTAGATTTACAAGGTTATACTCCTAGACAGTATGCTGCTCTTATTCTAAAAGATGATTTTGGCTACAGCCATGAGAAAGCAGGAATACAACTAGGTATTAGCCGTTATGCATTTGCCATACTCTATAAAAGAGCTAAAACTAAACCAGACACACGTTATGCTTACAGAAATATCTTACTACTGCGATAAGCGACCTGAGTTCTTTGACTTTATCTCAAACCACTTTAAAGTTGTATTTACAGAAAAATCCTTTACTGACCCTAACTTATCCGTGCATGCTATCCAAGATGGATATGATATAGCAGCTGTATTAATAATGAAGAAGAAAAAAGTAGGATATCGTATTACCTTTATTCACGTAGCAGAGAAGTATCAAAGACAAAGAATAGGTAAGTTTCTTTTATCTTTAGCTCATGAACATGCTTTAAGGGAAAATAAGAGCCCTGTAAATATAATCACTAGAGTTAAGGCAAATAACTTAACTTCGTTAAACTTCTTTATTAATGCAGGATACACTTTTAAAACTTTTGAGTGTAGACATGAAACAATTGAGACTAACGGAGACATTACAACAACAACTAAACCAGCTTATATATTAACTTATGACTTCAGAAACGAGATTATTGTTAAACAGGATTAAAACTCCTGATGGTACTATCTTGACTTCTTACAATAGACATGACTACCTAACCCATAAAGACGCTATAACCAAAGAGGTTCTTATGGTAGATGGAGGTAATGATTATGCAAGAAGGCATGTAGGTACTTACGAAGAGCTAAGCGTCTATGACGATGGCTCACACTTAACTAGAAGGTCAGCTTTACATTGGGGAACTAGAGGTAAGGATAATAAACAACCCTTAACCTATAAACCAATCAAAGACCTAGATTCAGATCATATAGAAGCTATTCTAAGAACACAAACCCAACTCTCTGAGTTTTATAAGGAAGTGTTCAAAGATGAATTGAAATATAGATTTGACGAAAAAGCAGAAAAACTTTAACTTTGAGTTATGTCACCAGAAACTCAAGCCCTTGCCTTAGAAATTGAAATCAAAAGTTTAGGATTTCAAGTAGATAGAG
>Ga0114966_10005765_pt1 | contig 10424 bp, 9 predicted proteins | sample M_130207_XF_Meta_FD_87029 | JGI IMG/M metagenome (GOLD analysis project Ga0114966, IMG submission 87029) | Freshwater microbial communities from Lake Montjoie, Canada to study carbon cycling - M_130207_XF_MetaG | ecosystem: Environmental > Aquatic > Freshwater > Lake | place: Lake Montjoie...
CCAGGTGGTCTGCGGCACTCAAACGTTTCCGATGAAGGCTGCTGTCTTCCGACTCTGACCTGATTCTCGGGCGTCCGTTGCACAGGACCCGACCGCCACCTCACTCGACGGAGACGGATTCACGATATTGCGAACACAGTTACGATACCGCCACGGCGTGCAGTGGTTACTCGGCGATAGCCTGCAATAGCCGCAATAAGCGGTGGTGTTTATTTAGGAGGGGTGCGAGAGCGGCCGAATCGGCACGCTTGGAAAGCGTGTGAGGCGCAAGTCTCCGTGGGTTCGAATCCCACCTCCTCCGCCATGAGTATCAGTCATGAACAAGCCATGCAGGTTGCTCTGCAACAAGCGCAATTGGCTAGCGAATCTGGTGATGTCCCAGTCGGTGCTGTTGTTGTGCACAGTGGTCAAATCATTGCAGCTCGTCACAATGAACGTGAAGCAACGGGCGACCCAACTGCTCATGCCGAGATTCTCGCGCTGCGAGATGCTGCTTCTGCACTCGGCCGCTGGCGTTTAAACGATTGCACTCTTGTGGTAACACTTGAGCCCTGCGTGATGTGTGCTGGTGCACTCATCAATGCGCGCATAGAGACATTGGTGTATGCCACTGCAGACCTCAAGGGTGGGGCAACATCAAGTTTGTACAACGTGTGTAGTGATCCTCGGCTTAATCACAACCCTATAGTGAAACATGGTATTTATGAGCATGAGGCTAGTTTGCTATTAAAATCGTTTTTTACTTTAAATCGAGAAGGATAAGACTTCATAAGTTAATATTTGTTTGATATGAAAAACTAAATCACAAAATAAAAAAAGATATAAACCAACAGGGGGACGTATGAATTTAGTCATCGGCGCCGGTTCAATAGCAGATAGATTTTGTGACTTTTCAAATCAAGAACAATTCGTGATTTTTGCTGGGACTATTGAAGATTCGCAAATTAACGATGTTGAATTAGTAAATAAAGAAGAAGCACAGATAAAAGATGCGCTTATCTCTTTTCCAGATGCAATATTTGTCTATTTTAGCTCGTGCAGTGTAAATGACCCCACACTAATTTCGACGAGGTATGTCCAGCACAAAATAGAGATGGAGTCACTAGTTCAGAATTCCAGAAAGAACTTTTATATTTTTCGACTTCCTTCAGTTGTAAATGGAAGTTCGAAAGAAAATGACTTGGTCTCCTATTTTGTCCGGTCCATCGCAAATCAATTACCATTCGAACTTTGGTCAAATACAAGCAGAAATTTTATTGATGTTGATGATGTCCACGAAATTGTTGTTTACATACTTAAAAACTCGTTATTTATGAATTCGGTGACTGAGATTGTCAGCCCACTGAATGTCTCGCTTCGAGATTTGGTTTTCGAAATTGAAGACGTTATTGGTAAGAAAGCAATAGTTGCTGAAGTATTGAAAGGAGCAACCTATCGATTGGATCATTCAAAGATTGCAGAAGTTGTCGAGCAATTAGGAATGACTTTTGATCAGGGTTATATACATCGAACCGTGGAAAAGCACTTCGGATTCCTTGCGGGAACCACTAAAAAGTTGTCCATCGTTGTGCCAACTTATAATGAAGAACTCGGTATTGACGAGTTTTATAAAAGAACCAAAAAGGTGCTAAACATTTTGTCGCCGAGGTTTGAACACGAATTTATTTTTGTTAATGACTACAGCACGGATAAAACTCAAGAGAAATTGGACTTACTTGCTGACGAAGATTCAACAGTGAAGGTAATCAGGTTCTCACGAAATTTTGGAAATCAAGCGGGGATTAGTGCAGGTCTAGATGTTTGTTCTGGCGACGCAGTTGTCGTTATAGATGATGATCTGCAGGATCCACCCGAGGTTATTCTTGACTTTGTTGCAAAATGGGAACGTGGATACAAAGTTGTTTACGGAATAAGATCAAAACGAAAATCTATAAATAAGGTCTTTGGATTTTTGGCATGGTGCTTCTATCGGATCCTCGGGACTCTTAGCGAAACAAAGATTCCTAATGACACTGGAGATTTTCGCTTAGTAGACAAGATTGTCGTAGAGCATCTAAAGAGCATGAAGGAACGAGATCGCTATATGCGAGGTCTTGTTGCATGGGTAGGATTCAAACAGGTCGGTGTTTATTACGAAAGAGATCGCCGGTACGCGGGCGTGTCATCATTTTCGCCGAGAAAGTATTTAAAGTTCGCATTATCAGGAATAACTGCGTTCTCAGAGCGACCACTCTATGTCGCAAGTTATCTAGGTTTATTCACCACTTCCTTAAGTTTTTTGGTATCGGTCTACGTGATCGTCTCTAAGTTGATTGACCCTGCATCAGTCACAATCGGTGGTTGGACATCATTGATTGTTATTAGTTTGTTTTTTGGAGGAATTCAATTGCTTGCTATCGGTATTCTTGGTATTTATCTAGGGCGCGTTTTCAATCAAATTAAAGCTAGGCCTCTTTATCTTGTGGAGGATTCAAGGAACCTATAGCAGTCTTTCCAGTAGATCATTTTAGAATTTTCGCTTCAGAACGATCACGGTTTGATCCCCGTCGTGCGCCCTATTGAGTTTTTTGGCCTGCCTCTTATATGCAAATAATTTGAGCCAAGATTGCGGGGCACTTCTGAATTGCAAATAGCCCTTTTCGGAATCCATTGTTGATAATCCCCGAAGGACATATTCGCTTATCCAAAATTGAGATTCAGTTGAATCGTCGTATGTATGAATTATGGATAAACCGCAACGCTCGGCAAGTAGAACCAATCCAAGTCGTGAAGGGATTATTCTATGCCGCGGTGCATCTAATTGGTACCACGACTCTGCGTAGGTGCGCCAAGCAAAAGAGCTAATTGTTGGGATTCTGATGATTATGCGCCCATTAGATCCAAGACGTTCCTTCGCAGCACTTAATGTGGATTGAATGTCGTCGACGTGTTCCAGCGAGTGATGAAACATAATTAAGTCAAAAGTTCCTGATATACCGTGCAGGTCTTTCTGTTCCGAATGTGTCGTTGCGATACCGGTTTTAGGTGTGGCGAAAGGGTCTATCCCGATTACTAAATCCGAGTGATCTAATCCGAGTACATATGGCACCATCCCACTTCCAGTGCCGACATCTAAGATTGGGCCCCATGGCAATTCTTTTTTTGCTCTACTAATAGATATAAGGATTGAGGCCAGAGTTCGAACTTCACGTTTAGGGGCGATGTTCTTTATGAAGGTAAGTAAAAAACTCTTCCCCCTTAGTGCCGAATGCGCCATCGTTCGAGCAAGAAAACGCGGGATAAATTTGTTGAATATTTCTATAGGATTATGTGACAAACTATAGTAATTTTCCGGATACAAAGCTGATTGAGCAACAATAGGTTCCTCTCGGCTCAGACTTTCGCAGTTTCCGCACTGTATGTAGTTAAAGGTCTGACCAGTCAGGAACATTGATTCTTTGATATTGAATTTCTTCAAAACCAAACTCGAATTACAAATTACACAAGCGGCGGCACTCTTTGCAGTCGGTGATTCGGTCTGTTCCATGGTTAATTCCAACCTATAGTTTCCCAAGTTGGGGTATCGGTCTTTTCCGAAGCACTTTTATTGCTAGTGGTCGCATAATTTGCATCAAGCGAGCCATTAGACGGCCAATCATCAGATCAAATAATGATATGTGATTTGGAAATTCATGACGGATTCGATTGTGCAACTCGATCGTGTCGCGAGCTTGAGTCGATAGGAGGTCATGTGACCACGATCCGCCGCCTACTCGGAACGCCATAAGAGTTTGCTGGGTTGATACGGCAGGGGCAATTGATAACAATCTCAACCACATGTCCAGATCTATGACATAGTCACCATTGAATTTGCCGGCAGCGGTTAACGTTTTGTGGTTCATCAGAACTGTAACTGGCTCTCCAAATGGGTTCGATCCCGAACGAATTACTTTCGGAAGAATCTGTCGAAGTTGCACAATTGGAGAATTCAATGTCAGGCCACGACTAGAAATAAGCAATTGGTTGGACCTTGAAATGATGCTTCTTTGAGAAAAACAAAAGGATATTTGCTTATCTGGATAGGAGTTAAAGACAGATATTTCTGCTTGTAAGCAATTAGAAAAGAGGATGTCGTCTTGCCCCATCATTTTTATGTATGTTCCTGAGGCATGATCTATACAGCGATTCCAGTTGGCTGCGACGGTAGTACGGGGAACTTGCTCTAGGATCCGTATCCGATTATCTTGAAATGATTCAACAATGACTAAAGTATTGTCTGTTGAACAATCATCAGAAATAATGATTTCATAATTCCCGAATGTCTGGTTGACCACACTTTCAATTGTCATCGCAATGGTATCCGCACCGTTATAGGTCGGAATACAGATTGAGATAAGCGGTGGTGACGCTTCAAATTCGTGGTTCATGTTGGTGTTCAAATCCTCCACACAATTATCGCATATTCTCAGAGACCTTTGATTTGATAGGGCGGCATCATTTTGTGACTCGGGTTAATTATCGACGCGGCAATTGACTTATGTTCTTACTTGGTAGCTTGCATATCTGCCCTAATGGTCTGTATATCTCAAAAATGCATTACTCTAATATCGATGGAATTCAAGCAGCGGAAATGCCCCGGATGTGGCGAATCAGTCTTGAAACCAACGGTTGTAATGGAGTCATCTCCTCATGCAGAGGACTTGACGTTCAATGAATTGAAAGAATACTGGCGTGGTTTTAGAAATAGAAATATCTTCTTCACGTATGCACGTTGCGCAACATGTGGCTTGGTGTATTGCCCCGTTTATTTCAGTGGTGAACAACTCAATGATTTGTATTCATCGATGGAAGACAACACAGCTGGTGAGAAGTTACATGTACTCAACGATACGCAGCGCTCGTACGTTGAAATACTTGCTGGAAAAACCGAAGTGTCTGGTGACTGGCTCGAGTTGGGTGGCGATATAGGACTACTCACTAAGCATTTGTTTGACCTTCCCAAGATTAAAAACGTAAGTGTGATCGAACCCAATATCAGTGTTCATCCCGATTTGCTTAAACTTATTGATGGTCGTGGTGCTACTGCAGCAAATTGGTCCGGCTTGCCATCTACAGCACACTTCAATGGAATTGTTGCCGTTCATGTGCTCGATCACTTACTTGACCTGAGTGGTGAGCTAGACCGCATTCGAACCTGCTTAAATAACGGTGGCATGGCCTTTTTCGTGACTCACGATGAAAGTTCGCTACTCAGGAAATTCCTTAAATCAAAATGGCCACCATTTTGCCTGCAGCACCCACAACTGTTCAACCCCAATTCGATTTCAAAAGTGCTTGAACACAATGGTTTTGGAAGTGTCAATGTCACAAAGACATTCAATAAGTTCACATTGCGACACATCGCCGAGGTTGCCACCAATGTGATCGGGTTTGGTTCGCTTGTAGTCAATTTGGTTCCACCTATTGCAGTTCGTTTAAAACTTGGGAACATTGCAACTCTGTCGCGATTGAACTCGTAGGAAGGAAGATCGGTATGTATAGATCGGTTAACTCGATGATTCAGGGTCTGAGTGCTGAGGGGATGGTGTTTACTTCATCACAGCAGTCACTCACTGGTCGATACGCACCCGCAGATGCCGAGTGGAATTATAAAGACGTTCCTCACCTCAAAGAGATTCATAATCTTGTTGAAGGAATACCTGGAGCCATCACACATGAGTATTGGGTCGGGTTCTTTATGCAAAAGATTGGTCCTATAAAAGTACCAATAACAGTTTTCAATTACGGCGCAGATCAATTGTCCAATGTGTACTTTGGGGCTATTGGACCATTTGCGTTGATTATTTCTACCAATTGGCAAGACAATGGCGACTCGACAACCACTGTGGTGACTCAGTACAACTTGGGCTCCGCACGATATTTTCGGTGGATGCACGCGACTGTGCACAAAGTGCTTGCACGAAATTACAAAGTACTTATGGAAGCAGATACCCCGATGCGATTGAGGCGAGGGACTCTGCGGGCTCGTGGATACAAATTTGTTGGTGATGACACCGGGCATGGCTTTATTGAGACCATCAACTTGCAAACAGTTGGTGTAGTGCCACCCTCGTCCGCACAGCCTTTTAGTTGGGTTGGCGAAGTTGACGCATTGCTGCAGGGTTCAACTTTTTTAGGCACTGACGATGCAGGTGGCGTACGTGTTGTCCGTCAACAAGACAAAGTGTTGGTATTTCCCCGAGTGTGTCTGCACGCAGGTGCATCGCTAGACAACGCCAAGATAGATGGAGACTGCATCATCTGCCCTTGGCATGGTAAACGAACTCAACCATTAGCCGTACTTGTAGATGCTCAACCTGTCAGTATCGACGATTCGCGTGGAGTAGCTGTCAGGGTGGAAAATCGTGCCTTCACCATTGACGGATCATTAACCCTGTAACCACTATTGGCATCTAGTGTTTCCACCTAGATGATAAACGACATTTTTTTGAGCGTTGCACTTGGTGCAGTATTTATAGTTTTTGGTTTTCCATTTGCTCTCTTGCTTGCCGGAGAAGGCACGATTGGGGAAGAGCTCAGGGTCGTGACGATGAGTTGCGTATTGGGCATAGCGATGTCGGTCATTATCTGCTCGAATGTGATTTCTTTTGGGGGGTCGCTGGCAGTTGCGTTGGTGTGGTGTCTCTTAATTTGGCTTGTTGTTGTATTGATTAATCATCCATTGGTTTTAGTTGGAAGATATCTTCGGTCAGTTGGCTTTGCACTGGTGTTTGTTGCAGGCCAATCACTTTTGATTGGTTTTACGAAACCACTTGATGCACTTTTTGGAATGAGAATTGGAGTCGATGCCGCCCTCTATGCCGATGGGGCCCAGGTGATGTTGGAAAGTACTGGGCAGTCTGGTTTGGCAGCGATGAGCGCGGTGAGCCCTACTTCGTTTGGACCTGCTGGTCTACTCAATCATCTTCGTTGGGGAACGCCGATGCTGATGGCGATGGCGACAAAGCTCTTTGGTCTTAAGCACAGCTACCAAGTAATCATGCCATTGATGGCTGTGCTGATTGCATCAACAGCACTTTTGGTAGTGGTACTTTGCAAAAAACTGCAACTGCCCAATTGGGTTTCACTACTTACGGGAGTGATGGTCGTGTTCCAATATCCATTACTGCATTTGGTCATTGAGGCTCAATGGCCACAAGCTATGTCGCTGCCATTGGTAATTACGATTTTCGTATTGTGGGATAAGAGTGTTGAGCGAAATTTGTCATTTGTGATATTAAATTCAATTTTGATTGCGGCATCAGTCTTGTTTTATGGGGAGTATCTACCAATTCTGCTGGGGATCCTTATTGGAACGACAATAATCGAGATCGGTACCGATGGTATTGCTCGATCGATGAAGTCAATTATCGTGGTCGCTACATCGGTAGTCATAGCAAGTTTGATTATTTTTCCATACACCGAGAAGTATTTGAGCCATCTTTTTGGGCTTTCATTAAGTGTTGGGTATCCAACTCCTCATCAAGCAAATGCGTCTGAGATACTTGGAATCGGAAGCATCTGGAGCCGATGGGGAGAATGGAGTACCCCTAGAAATACTCCTATTGCACTAGTTCGCGAAAATGTGATGCTGGATATGTGTTTGTCTTTGGTTGCGCTATGTGCGCTTAGATGGGGATTTCAGCAACTGTGGCAAAATCAGAAGAAATGGGAACATTGGTTTGCGGTTATGTGTATGACGTGTGTTCTATGGTTTCGGTTTTCGTACAGCCTTGGGAAGGGATATTTGTGGTCTAAATCAGTAACGACTCTGTCTCCAATTCTGTTAATTGCTGTTATCTACGGAGTTTGGCATCTACCACAACTACTGCGTTACGTTAAATGGCTACGGCCTGTGGTAGTGAGCTTGGTTTTTGGCGCTGTTGCGCTAACCGGTATTCGCGGGATTATCGATTTTCGTGAGTCGGCACAACCAATTTCACGGGACACACTTGAAGTGCGCAGTTTTTTAAGTAAAGGACAAGAATGTGTTGTATTACTCAAGGAGTTAGGGACAACTCAAGACGGCATAAACATGTGGATAAGAGATGTGAATTTTCGCTACTCAATGACAGCTATTTTTAGGAGCAACCCAGTTCTGAATGGCAATGGATTTATAGATTTCCAAGGAGATCTGGAGAGCATTTCCAAAAGTGTTTGCGTCGTGTTGGATTCGGATGTATCGGACCTCGATCTCAAGCGGATTGCTACCAAGCATCCAATTTTGTTTCAAAATAAACACTGGGTAGTCATTGATGGCGGAATGTCACTGGACAAACTGCTCGAAGTAAATGAGCAGGAATATCTGAAGTGGATACGCCTTGAGGATTGAAGCACGCAGCCGCATAGATGAGCAAGGGTTCTACTTTGTATAGGGGCATACGAAAATGACTAACAATTTGGCCAATGAAGTTTTTTTGCTTTTGAATCGAGATGGCAAAAGAAGTTGGATTTTAGGGCACGCACGGAATCTATTTGTTCGTGAGCAGAGTATCGGAACAAGCTCAACTGCATATTCGGATGAATTGATGAAGATGTTGGATGTGGGTGATACGTCTAGTTGGTGGTATGAAACTCGCAATCAAGTGATCTGGCATGTAATGCGTAGATATCCCATCAGCGGGGCATTGTGGGATATTGGAAGTGGTTTAGGCGAAGTAAGTAGCTATTTGACTTCAGTGGGTGCGAAGTGTGTCGCAGTGGAGCCGAACAGACTTGGTGCCCAAGTGTCGAGTGAAAAGGGTGTGTTGTCAATCCAGGGTGACCTGCATGCGCTTGAACTACCTGCTTCGAGCATTGAGGCCGTGGGTTTGTTTGACGTGCTTGAACATCTTGACAATGCAGACAATGTACTCAGTGAGATTTACCGTGTTCTTGGGTCAGAAGGGAAGCTGTTTCTTACAGTCCCGGCAACTAAGTGGCTGTGGAGTGCTTCGGATGACCTAGCGGGGCATCATCTGCGTTACACACGAAAGAAAATACGTCAGCAGTTGAACAATGCAGGATTCGAAGTGCTGAGTATTCGGTACTTCTTTTTTAGTCTTGTTTTACCTATTTTGATACTTCGGGCCGTGCCATATCGTTTGGGTATTCGGTCGCTTATTGATGACACAAAACTCGTGCAAAAAAAGTCTGGCTGGATGAGTCGGTTAATCACCAAGGTTGAAGTTGCATTGTGCGGCAAGATTCCAATTGGGACTTCATTGGTGATTGTTGCAACTAAAAAATCTTTATAGAGCAGGGCTAAAGCTTCTAACCGCATCAATGACTTGAGTTTGTTCTGACTCGGTGAGCGTGTTGAAGAGCGGAAGTCGCACGAGGCAGTCACTTGCGTGCTCGGTGACAGGGCACTGGCCTGAGCGGCCACCAAGTTGTAGGCCAACTTTTGAAAGATGTAATGACTGATAGTGGAACACGGCAAGGATTTGATGCTGTGCAAGGTGGTTAATGAAAGCGTCTCGCTGGTGGGCATGCTTAAACCTGAGGTGAAACATGTGCGCTGTGTGCTTGCAGTCTGCGGGCACTTCTGGCGTGACGACATGATGTTTAGCGGCCCAATCTTGTAATTCTGAGGCATAGCGGTTGTAGATCGTCAACCGTTTTTGGGTGATCTCGCTTGCTCGGCCAAGCTGGCTAGTGAGCACTGCGGCCAGCATGTCGGACATCACCCAACTCGAACCGACATCGACCCACGTGTATTTATCGACTTGGCCACGAAGAAATTTGGTGCGATCTGTGCCTTTTTCACGCAATATTTCTGCTCGTTCAATGAGGGAAGCATCATTGACAATGAGTGCGCCACCCTCTCCACATGTGACATTTTTAGTTTCGTGAAAGCTTTGAGTAGCAAGAGCCCCAAATGACCCAAGTGGTTTATTTTTGTAGGTGGCAAAGAGACCATGAGCATTGTCTTCTATAAGCACAAGATTGTGAGCCTTTGCAATTTGTTGAAGTCGCTCGATGTTGGCCGCTATTCCTGCATAGTGAACGACACAAATAGCTCGGGTGCGAGGCGTGATTGATGCTTCAACGAGTTCCGGATCAAGGTTGAGTGTGTCGCTTTGTACGTCAACAAATACAGGTTTGGCACCATAGAGCATGAATGCGCTTGCCGTGCTCACAAATGTGTATGCAGGAACAATGACTTCATCACTCGGCTTCAGGTTTGCCAAGAGAGCAGACATCTCGAGTGCATGTGTGCAGGATGTGGTGAGTAATGCCTTTGCAGACCCCATTGACTGTTCAATGAGTGACTCAGCCTGCTTGGTGTAATAACCATTGCCCGAAATGTGTCCACGCTGAATTGCATCGACCATGAGTGCTTGGTCGTCGACCGTGATATCCGCTCGGTTGAATGGGATCCTGTACATGGCTATTGGCGTGAGCTATTTGGTGTCGGTAGTTTC
>Ga0114966_10005767_pt1 | contig 10420 bp, 1 predicted proteins | sample M_130207_XF_Meta_FD_87029 | JGI IMG/M metagenome (GOLD analysis project Ga0114966, IMG submission 87029) | Freshwater microbial communities from Lake Montjoie, Canada to study carbon cycling - M_130207_XF_MetaG | ecosystem: Environmental > Aquatic > Freshwater > Lake | place: Lake Montjoie...
ATCTACACAAAAGTACCCAATCATCAGGTATCATACTAACTACTTAGTATGGTAGCTAAACTAACTTATTTGTGTTGACCCCTAAAATCGATATAATTGTGAATTCCCCCTTTATGGTTGTTCATCATCTTAAACCAAGTAGGTGAAACCCACACTTCATAGTCCACCTCTGTCTGCATCTGACGTCAGTTGGACAAGACATAATAATCTTAAGTGTGAACAACGAAAATTTTCCAATATCCAATACATTCTTCCATGTCAGTCCACCATTGCTGCATCATCCATCTCCTCTCCTGGCATCGAAGGAAATGTCATTGGCATTTGTATCCATTAAAAAGAAATGAGCTCGGATCTGATGTATAAAAGCAGATTGAATCATAGTACGCTGTCTAGAAAAAGATCGAGAGAGAGGTACTTCATCGCATAACATGATTGGAATGTACTTACTCGAGGGGGGAAGCACCCTGGAAGATTTTCGTAGCTGTGATCCTTCTTTTATGAACACTGGTTCAACCACTGCTTCTTCTAAATCTTCATCTTCTAATGCGGTGGCTGGCGCTTCGATTATGGCCCTTTTCCTAGCAGCCGTAACCGCCACAGTGATCGCATTCAAGAGTGCGGGATCAGAAATCTCATTCACTAATTGATGTCTCCATCTCCAAGATATTTCAGTATAACCTTTCCACGATATCCATATCTTGTACTGATTACCAACCCTTTCTGCATGATGAATAGCTTCAATCTCGAATAGTTCATCATCTGGCAGATCGGGGTCACCATCTACTGGAGGTTGTCTGGTGAGCGGAGTACGGTCCCAAGTCGGTTTTAGAGGAACTCCGAATTCAGTTACGATGGGAGAAAAGGCATCCTTAGTATGTTCTTGACTGGCGGCTAGGGTGACTCGACGTATCAGCTGCCATGGACTCACAGCTGGTACTGACTTATCAGTAGGTATTTCCAGCAATACGGCATAACGTGTCACGTCTAGAACTTTATAACGATGTCTCCATACTTGACCATGACCATGCTTCCGAGTGTAATCAGCTTGCGCTTTGGATCCTTTTATCAACCATACATAGGCCCCCGGCACAATCTTTCCAAAACGAGAAGTAGCTAATCGAGAATAATTTCGAGCTGTGTCTTCAGCTACTCTGGCCATTTTGATAGCGTCGGAATGCAAACGTAAATCATGATGTATCTTTATGAGACGATCGCGTAACCCCAGTAAGAATTCATTTTCATTGTCTGGTAAAGGAATGAGAGCGGGATTTTCCAACTGTTCAAGAGCGGTAGCATCTCGTCCGAATAGTGCATAATAAGGCCTCGTCCCCGTTCCCGTATGCGTAGTGGTATTGAGCAACAGCTGGGCTAACGGTAATTGAGAGGGCCAGTCGGCGTAGCCATCCGTATGACGATCCAATAACAACTTGATCCTCTTCACTCCAGATTCGGCCATACCATTAGCTTGAGCATTATACGGCAGTATGAAGATGTGTCTGTAGCCAAAGAATTTGGCAAATGCCTCAGCTAATGTAGATCGAAAAGCCGGACCATTGTCAGACACTACTATCAGAGGGTATCCAAAGATGCAGAAAACCTTCGCCACAAGCTGCTTCAACGTGGTTTCCGCGGTAACATCCTCCACAGGTATCAACAACGTGAATCGTGTAAGTGCACACACTACTACTAGTATGTGTACGAACTTCCCTGCCCGAGGGAGAGGTCCTTTGTGATCTATGTGGATTACCGAAAACGGTATTGACGGAGTGGGGATTGGATGAGTAACAACAGCACCCAGCGGCCGTGACATCACTGACTGACAGACTTTGCAAGCTCTGGTGAACTCATTACAGTCATTTTCCATTCCCGGCCAATAGTACGATCTGCTTAGTTGATCCGTCAACGGTCTTTTCCCCCGGTGATTCAAGTAATGGAATTGCATCAATAGCCGACGCCGAGCGGATACAGGTACGGCTAGTCTCAATTCCACTTCTGCATCAACCGATAGGTTACGCCGATATAATAATCCATCTCTTACGTGCCATTTTGCAGCTAAGACCGCATGGTTTGCTATTGCCTTAGGGGACCGAGACATGAGGGTATCTAAGATCAACGCCCACGCCCCATCCTCTCGTTGCTCAGCCACCGAAATCTCATAGGGCGCCGGATCAATGCGACCGTCCACCATCAATATGTTCCAGAATCGCTCTGTTAACATATCATCGGGGTCTATCGTAGACTCGCGAGTTACCATCTTTACCTCTTGAGGAATTGGAATTGGAAGATGGCCTGGTCGTGTTCCCAGTAGCCTATAACCACTGTACATCCAGGTATCAATAACCTCTTGGTCGAGTGGTGTTCTGTCCAGTGGGTCAACTATCGGACATCCGGTACATTGGCTGAAGAACTGAGCAATCAGCTGCGTGGTGATCATATGTGCATAATCCACTACCCCCGTATGTCGACTGCAGCCAGTGTAAGTACCAATGTCGGGATTAGGTGGATGAAACCCGAACGATCCTTCGCAGAGTAGGTGGGATAGTCCTGGTCCCATTGGAGAATTACATACATACGCATGTCGTTCAGCAGTTGATCTGTCACTGACGATGGAATGACAAGATATCGTATACAGTCCCGCTAGGCGAGGATCAGATGTCGAAAGAGCGACGGGAACATCAATCACCCAAGCTACAGGTCTCGTAGAGAGAATGCTAATCATGGGTGGAATATCCTCCCACATGAGCGATCGGGTTTTCCCACTAAGCGACTCTTCGGACATGTCGAAACGAATAATGTCAGGGCATGGATAGTCACTTATGCAGCCCCTTCTTGCTAGTTCCGACATTAGGAGGCTTTCCCCCCCCTCTGCCAAATGAAACGTCATTCCGGAGGGAGAGCATTCAGGTCTATCTGGAGTTGACCAGGATTGTTCATCGGTTTCATATTGTACACGTCGGGAGGAATCGGAATCAAACCCAAAGCATTGGCATCCACATATTCTAGCACCACGGGAGAAGTCGCCGTTACCACACCGAATATCATACAGTATGGGCGCCCTGCCATGAGTGGCTTCAAAAATTTCTACATATTGATCCCAACTCTGAAGGTATTCGTCGTGCTTATCCCGCTCGAGCCAGTCAGGTTGTGATCGTACATGTAGAGCCAACGCATATAGTCGGTCAGGTAATTCCTCAGCTTCTTTGGATTCGTAGAACGCAGCAGCGATGGATGGTAGCTCCAAGGCTAATCGGAATATCCTCTCATTTCGGGGAGCGGGGCACTGAATAACAATGCCCTCGTGTGACTCTGGAACTGGTCCTTCACAATGTACTTGGGCTTGCCATATTTCTACCAACTCAGCCGGCTTCTTAGCCTCGAGTAATGTATACTTAGCCGATCGCAGGTAGTCTTCATCCGGCCCTAGCTCATGGGTGAATAGAGCTACCTCTCCTACTGTATCGAATAACTCGTCTGGCAAGGGAGCGGTAGTATTTGGTTTCGCGACATATCCCTCGAACGCTGGATATCTGCTCAAGAAGTCGGCCATGCCATTATCTGCCCCGCGACGGTAAGCTATCTTCAAATAGGGAAGGAAAGTACCTAGGACCATTCCCCATCTTTGTAGTCTTGGGGGTCCCAGATGTTTAGTGAGCATGGATGCGGCCACAACAGAGTCGGTGTACAGAGTACACGGTCGACCCGTGATAATCTTAGCCCATCGTTTCACACAGAAAACAATTGCTGCACTCTCTTTATCGAAGGTAGGGTACACAAGCTGCGACTTGTCGAAAGTACGAGAGTAATATGCAATGGTTCGTAAGACCCATCCTGCCCCTAACCTCCACGATTGCGTAAGGGGATCAGACCCTTTTTCCCCTCGTAGCGGGACCCCATCAGGGGGGCCTGGTCCTCTGTGGGTGGGGTGTTGCCACTGTAACAGCACTCCTCCTGCAGCCACGTCGCAAGCATCGGTGCATATCACAAATTCCGCTCGCGGGTCCCCCAAATCAGGGGCAGAGACCACAGCGCTACTTTTGAAGAAAGTGATAATAGCGTCAAACGATTGACTTACTCCTTCCCAGGCAGCAGCATGTTCGGGGGATCCTGACTTCAACCGTAAATCACCCTCAGGAAGTTTGCGGAGTAAAGCGTTCATGGGGGCTGCTAACAGTGATATTCGTGGAATGAACCGCCTATAGAACTGTACTGCTCCGAGGAAAGTACGTATTTCGGCTATCGAACGAGGGGGAGTACGCTTTCCGTTAGCATTCTTGTTTTCCAGGTCTTCGATCTTGGAATCTTGCATCACTAGTCCATCTGGGGTAATGTAATAGCCTAATACTTCCAACCGTGCTCGGAGGAGTAAACATTTGGATGCTTTCAGCGTCATAGACGCATGCGAGAGACGGTACAAGATTCGTTCAAATAAGTCGCAAAACCCATCAAAAGAGTTGGCATGTAGACTGATATCATCTATCCAAGATGACGCCCCACCACGACTCGTCCCTAACGGTCCGAGGGTACAGTCATTCAGATCTTTAAGGGAGTACATCATGCCTCGAGAGTAGCCAGCTGGATTGCGGCATAACCCGTAAGGAGCGACCCTCCATTGGAATGATGTTCCTCCCATGGAGGTGGGTAGTACGAAAGCGGTCTTATGGCGGTCGCGGGGATGTATTAGGAATTGGTAGAATCCCCCCGCAGCATCGCAGATCCCAGTGAATCTCTGATCACCCCCAAATCCATCCAAAATTTCGTCTTGATCCCCCAGTCCTGCAGCATCTGGGATGGTCACTTCATTCAGCCGCCTGTAATCTATGACCAACTTTACTTTTACATCATCGGAAGTGGAGTCTTTCTTGGCGCGCACCAGAGTAGGGGAGGCCCAATTACTGATGCAGGGTTCTATCAAACCCGCACTCAGTAGCTTCTGCACTTCTATTCGTACAGCTTCCAGGTACTTATATGGCAGGGGGTAAGGGCGTTGAGCCACTGGCGCTGCATCGCCGGTGGGTATCTCGAGTACAATCAAACGCGAAATCGTGGGCACCTTAGCGTCTCGGGACCAAACTTGATCCCAACGTAGTGCTATCTCGTACAACCGAGCCTTCTTAGCATCACTAAGTGGTGGGTAGGACCCATCCTTACCACGCGGTTCACCTGGGTCAATGGCCTTAGACAAATCTAGACCTAGAGCTATCAAGTCGTCCACCGTCGTGGGTTTTCCTCCCTCCAATACTTCCGCAGGAGTCATAGGGCTATAGTAATACCCATCAGTAGCCATAATTGCATGATCCAAACAAAGGGGGGGTAAGAGTAGTGATGCAACTTCGACGGCCGGGAGATTGGTACCACTCTCATTCCAATGGTATGGAATCAGTGCGGCGAGACCAGAATGAGATATCAATCTCTTCTCAGGGCCCGGAGTAGTATTCAGTCGTACCCAATGCAACGGCGAGGCCAACTCTGTAGCCACGGTATACATCATAAACCTCCGGGGGTCTGAAGTAACCTCCGTAGCATGGGGGGGGGAAACTATCATTGGGATAGCATAAGCCACTATTGTTCTCGCAGGAATCTTTACCATAGCATCTGGACCTCGATTACTTATCCTAGTGAATGCGTGTAGATTCCGCGAACTCTGATACTGGTTAGGAGGCATCTGTAACCCTCTTGGCCCGAATTCATCCTCAAAGGTTGCAGCTACTACTATTTCCACCGTTTGCTCGGGGCCAACGATGGGTTTGTCGTATTCTAATGGAACGGGTATAGCGGCACTATCTCTTTCAATTTTTAACGTCTTGGTGGTACGTAGAGGTATCCAATGGTTCGGAATGAAATGGCCCAGGGAGGGATCGCACAGGAGTGGGCACTTCTCCATCCGTGACTCCACGGTGTAACATTTGACCTCTGGGTAGGGGTTTACTGTCGTGCCATCCCTCTGAATTGGCAAAATTGGCTGAGGGGGAGCCTCTACTTGTAATTCTGCCTGGCTTTGTGGCGTAGCATTTGGAGCTTCTGAGTACAGTAATCGACGGTGGGACGAAATGGTGAGGGCGTGCTCTACTAGCGCATTAGTCCCCAAGAGGAATTTCGCCCCTAGTTTACTGAACACAAACGCGGTAGTCTGTAGACGTAAATCTCCCAATCGAAAGAATAGCTTTACATTTCCTCGTAGTGGCATGCGATTGCCGCTAGCGTCTAAGAACTTATGCTCGCAAGGTACGATTTGAGTGGCAAGTATAGGGAACTCGGATTGTAGGTATGCTGAATCTATCGCACAATAAGCGGCACCACTATCCGTTACTGTATTCGTCAGTACAGTCTTCCCATCTCCATCTTCCAAGATTAGGTTCGCCGTCATAGACTGGTATCCCCTAGTGCCAGCTTGTACCGCGAAGAAATGCGTCTCGGCTTCGTCGTTCGGCATAATAATGTCAGATTCCATCTGGAAGTATAGGATTCCTTTGCCCTCCGGTTGAGTGATGCTCGGTGAAGGCTGACTCATAAGGGTCGTACAGAAGGGGTTCAGCAGCGGGGTCAAATATGGCTCTGGTTGGAGTCGCAACAGGTGTAGAGTATGAGCCAATGACGATAAAGAATCTCGGTTAGCCGTGAGGCAATGCCGCCAGTATTCGACAGGGGGGAGGTCCTTCCTTTCGGCTTGCACCTTACCCAAAGTACTAGTGAGCCTCCGCATTCCTTCTTCCTGAGCTTGAAGGTCATCATTTAACTTCAGTAACGCGGGAGTAGTGACTTCTCGTATCCATGGGAGGTTACTAGTGTTCGCGTCTAGTATGGCTTGCGTACACGTACTGGTCAAGACGGTGAGTCTCACCTGTAGTAGCTTAATTCTTTTCGACACTTCCTGTAATAAGGAATCGGAGCTGATGGCGGGAGGAATTAAATTTCTTTTCCACCGGTCATCGGGATCTTTTCGTTTTTGAGGCTCGTCTGGATCTGTTCTTGAATCGATCTCTACTGTCATGTCTCTATCATCATCCCCTCGAATCGAGAACAGGGCACACGTCGAGGGTTGTAGTTTAGCATTACAATCAATCCGTGATTGCGGCGGGAATAAATCATTGCTCAGGGTGTCACAATCGACCCGTGATTGCGGCGGAGGAGGATCATTAATCTGTGTATTACAGATTCTGGGTCCTTTCGTCACACCACTGTTGGTTAGTAACATTAGAGGTAGTGACGGTTCGGAGGATAAGACATTTGGGGGCCTGCCTTCCACATGGTAAGGGTGGAATGTCGTACGTCTAGTGTCTGAATCGTTGGCGTCAGACATTAGAAATACGGCGGCAGGCCATCTGTCCTATTGGGATGGAGAGCACTCCAAGCTGAGCGCGTACATCCGGGCGTGATACGTAGCTTGCTCTGCTGCCTCGAATAGTAAATCAGCAGAATCGGTATCATTAAGACCATAGGCGTCCACTAAATATAGAATGGTAGCTTCTGTATCATCTTCTGCAGAAGGTATATTAGCCAAAGCACATTCAAAACACATGAGGGAATCTGCTATCGTACAAATCTCCGACGGCTGCGGGGGCCTCGAGAGTGCCTGTCGTACCTTTTCAGCAGCACGTACGACTCCCATCCCATTTCTGCCTTTCTCTGAAGCGGCCCACACTTTTACACACCTGTTCGAGCAATGGTCGGCATTGGGGCCGCATAATACACAAGGTTCTTCGCCTCGAGCCAAGTAATCCTGTGCACTCCGTATCCCAAATGCCGCTAGATGCACTTTTAGATTTGTATCTATCTCATCCCAGGGCGTTGGGGGTTTGTCCATCAACCGAAATATTACCTTCCCCTGAGCGTCCAACCTCGGGGGCCGAGAGGTTCGTTCTTGCATCTGATCACGAAGTCTAGGCCCGAAGCGTCCCGCGTTGGGGGTTCTGGAAGGAGCATTGCCGCTTCTCCATTGCGGTTTATACGGTAGCAGAGGTTGGGGTTGTCGCTCAGTACGGGTGTTATCCACATATAACTGCTGTTGATCCGCGTATAATACCCGTTTAGGCAAAGAATAAATAGGTTTAGCATGGCTTAGAGAATCTGGCATGACTTGCTCCAATTGCGCCTGCTGTAATCGTTGGCCATGGGCGGCATGGTCCATCAACTGGCGGTATTGCATGAGGCTAGTAGAGGCCATTGCTCGGGTGGCCTCAGCATTGTCGGCAATGCCTTTACGTAGCAGCTCCTCTAATCTATCCATACGTGCGTTAGTGTCTCTATTGTTAACAAAGTTCGCGTCTACGGCGAGCTGAGACACGATTCCTGTCTGGGCCGGCACAGCCAATATGGGCGGTTTGGCCAAAATCTGAGCCATAACCGTATGTGGCAGGGGAGCTGGGATAACATTATCGAATGGATCGGACAGAGCAAGGACTGTTGATGCACTAGCAGTGCCATCGGCGCCCATAATAGCCCCCATGGTATTAGGGGAACCTAGGATCTCCGTAACGTAGGTAAGAAAACTGGAAACTAAATCGGCAGTACCATTGTGCGTATTCAACTCCTTTTGCAGTGAATCACTTATATCAGACATGCGCGATAAGTCATTCGCAGTCGTGAATATACGCATCGTAGTAGATTTGACTTGGCCCGGGAATGCCACCATAATACCACTAGTGGTTTTATTCTTATGGAGTAATTCGTCCAACGATAGTGTCATCTGGGTAGCGAGCGTTTTAACGAATTCGTTCGCCAACTCCATGAATCGCCCAATAAAGGAGGGTTCGGTTAACAGTTCCACCAGATGTGGGAGCAGGCCTCGTAGTTCCGGCTGTAAGAACGAGAACCACTTAGGTCCCCACAGAGTCACATAATTACTGAGTCGTTCCCCGGCTTCTCGTAAGAATTCCGCATCTGTAATTCCCACTTTTCGTGTGATCCGACTGAGTCTTTGCGCCTCTGATCGGGCCATAACGTTGGGGTCATGCGCATAAGGTAGAGCCCTCAGCAGTAGGAGTAGGTGTGATAGGGCCACCATGAATGCACCAATAATTTTCGCGGACAGGATCGTGGAATCTGGGTCAGTCTGTAAGACACCGGTTTCCTCTTCAAAAGTCTTCACACAATGCTTAATGGTTTTCTCAAGTTCCTGTCTATTGGCGCTATCATGGTAGATACGTCGGAATTCGGGGAAACGGATTCCAGCGCGTTCGATGATGGCGGTTTTGATTTCACGTAATACGGTCTCAATCCCCAAAGGGAGGATGTTGGGAAGGTACGACGTATACAGGCCCGTCTCGAATGCAATTAAAATGGTTAGGTGCCAAGCTTGTACACTAATTAGTTTGTCCCAAGCGCCAAGGGGTCCTGGGGACTGCATTAGTTGATTCGCCAGCGATTTACTCAATTTGAACTCCTTGGTGATAGGAACATCAATCTTGATTTTCGTGGGAGTGATTACTTCTCTGACGGTACTTCTATCTGGAGCAACCCGTGGATTAGGTAACTTGCGGCATTCGGAAGGTGATTGAGTCAACGTAACGGCCGGCGATAATGTAAGGAGGCCAGCCAGGGCTGTTATCATGTGATGATCCTCATCTCCCTTACGGGCTTTATGAATGGCCTGTAAGAGCAATGTAGCGGGGAAGTCATAACAGTTCTCCACTCCATCAAACACATCGTCTGCCCGGGAGTACACACGTTGCGTCAGCGCTGCTACCGAGGCAGAGCTGGTGGAGTTTCGTTGTGAGCCGCCAACATGTACTCGTACTATGAAACACGTGTGGCCGAATCGGGCGGCACTGAACGGCCAATTCGCTGGATATGCAAAAGCCCCACTCGTGTTATAGGTCCAGTCATTCAAACCATTTGAGGGGAAATAATAACCTCGTATCACCAGGGCGGGGTGCTGAATTCCATCCCAATCATGACGGAAGCTATGTTCGTGCAATGCATCATATAGAGAGGCCTTTTCTACATTTTCTGAGGAAGCATAGGTATATGCCTTCATCCCCATGGATCTAAGGGATAGCTCCGAGTCATTATCCCCCGATAAAGTTGTGAGGATCACCATGAGGTGTCCTGGACAACCCGTTCCAAGAGGAGTTGGTGTAGAAATGGAGGTCCCTGCCGGCGCCACGAATGGGCTATAGTCTTGGCGTGGTTTGGGTGTCCTAGCCGATGCCGGGGTGACTCCATCTCCAGGATTCGATGCTGGAGTGCTGCCATCTCTAGGATTCATACCGAATCCGGTCCTTGGACGAAACATCAGCGGACGAATACTAGGCGTTACACCCACAGTAATGCTAGGCGTTACACCTACAGTAGCATTGGCCAAGGGGCTTGCGTCGTCAATCTCAGAGTCACCAAACAAGTCGAATGCCTCAATCTCTTCCTCCACATCTGACCCCATATCGCTCATCAGAAGAGGGGAGATAAACGGTAATGGGAGCTGATA
>Ga0114966_10005771_pt1 | contig 10416 bp, 7 predicted proteins | sample M_130207_XF_Meta_FD_87029 | JGI IMG/M metagenome (GOLD analysis project Ga0114966, IMG submission 87029) | Freshwater microbial communities from Lake Montjoie, Canada to study carbon cycling - M_130207_XF_MetaG | ecosystem: Environmental > Aquatic > Freshwater > Lake | place: Lake Montjoie...
CGAGGGTGCGGTTATGTGAGGGAAACCATGGTCCCGGAGCACTCGCGCCGGGCAGAGGATCGCCCTTCCAATGTCGCCTGCGAGGTTAGCTGTCGGACTGGTCCTTGGAAGTGGACTGGTCAGTGGTTACCCACCTTCCTTCGCCCCGCCCTGAATCTTGCGACTCAGGGTTGTTGGGTCCCCCGTGCCACCACTCTGGAAGGAGTAGCGACTTCGGCTGCGTCGCTATTCACGCATGGACTCCACTTTTTGTCAAAATGGCGACCGCAGATAAACAGTGATCATGGGCTTGACAGGCATGGCGGTTTTGAAGTTCTCTAAAAAATCATCGCCAGCGGCGTGGAGGTTGCGCTAGGATTTCCCGTCGTCGTTGTCTTGTCTATGAGCACCTCTTCATCTTCTGGCTCCAAACCATCTGGCCTATGGCAGCCGCCTTCTTTGGAGGAGATGCAGGCCATGCTGCCGCAATATGAATTCATCTCGCTGCTCGGTCGTGGCGGCATGGGGGCGGTTTATAAGGCCGTGCAGGTCTCGCTGGACCGGCCGGTGGCGGTCAAGGTGCTGCCGGGGGATTTGATCGACGACACGGATGCTCAGTTTGCGGAGCGCTTCAAAAACGAGGCGCGCACGATGGCGAAGATGAACCATCCGGCGATTGTGAACGTGTACGAGTTCGGCGAGACAAAGACGGGGCTGCTGTTCATCGTCATGGAGTTCATTGATGGCACAGATGTATCGAAGATGATCATCTCGCAGGGCAAGCTGCCGGAGGACTACGCGCTTTCCATCACGGCGCACGTTTGCGACGCGCTGAACTACGCGCACACGCATGGCGTGATCCATCGCGACATCAAACCGGCGAACATTCTCATCAACATGGATGGTGCCGTGAAGGTAGCAGACTTCGGGCTAGCGAAGCAGAGCGACTCTGGCCTCAGCGGCCTGACGAAGACTAATATGGCGATGGGCACGCCCGATTTCGTGGCCCCTGAGGCGCTCATTCCCGGCATGCCGCTGGATGGCCGTGCTGACTTGTATGCGATGGGCGTCATGCTCTACCAGATGCTCACGGGTGAAATCCCGCGTGGCATGTGGACGATGCCAGGCGCGAAGCTCGGCACCGATCCACGCTTTGACGCGATCATTGGCAAAGCGATGCAGACGGATCGTGAGGCGCGGTATCAGAGCGCGGCGGAGATTCGCAAGGATCTGGACACGATTTTAACCACGCCCCGAGCCATGACGCAGGCGCAGCCTGCCGCCGCACCTGCACAGGCTTCGTCAAAGCCCGTGGCACAGGGACCGCGCCAGCCGCAGCAGAAGCACTCGGCATCGGCAGGTGTTCCTAAAACATCCCAAGCAGCCCAGCCAGCAGCAAAGAAGTCGAACATCGGCATGTTCATCGGACTTGGCAGCACAGCGGCATTGCTCGTGGCTGGCTACTTGGTCTTCAAGCCTGCGGCACCCACGAAAACAGCAGTTCCCCAACAAACAACTGCCGTCACCGCCACCGCGAGCAAACCGCCAGCGCCAAAGCCGGTCACTGCATCTTCTCCGCCTCGTTCATCCCCCTCCGTCTCATCATTATCGCCAACCGCATCGTTGCCACCACCCGGCAGCTTGAAGATGACCATTGATTTGCTCGCAATCACCGATCCCGTGCAGGACCGCGTGCCGGTGCCGGGCTTGGTCGTCAAGAACGAGTGGGTGCGCGAAGGCACATCGTTGGTCTATCAACCCGACGGCAAGGCCGGTAAGCTTGCGGCGCCCGTGGCTTTCAACTGCCGCGACTACGAAATCGAACTGCGCGCCGAGAGGGTGTCCGGCTCCGACCGCATTCACTTTGACGTACCGCTGACGAACGGGCGCATCCTGCCACTCGTCCTGAACTCTCCAGGGCGCAAGCTCATCAACGAGCGTGAAGGCAAGCCGTGGGGTGCGACCAGTTCGCTCCTTCATGTGACTGTGCGCGTGGTGCTGAGCAAAAATGGGACATCCGACCGGGTGATCATCCAGCGCAAGGACACCAACGAAACAGTGGCCGACTGGACTGGCAGCTTGGACAAGCTTGGCAAAACTGGCGAAGACCATCCGGGCTTCCCGAAGCAACCCGTTGCCTCCATCTTCCTGATGAAGGATCCGTATGCGATCAAGCTCTGGACGCTACGTGTGTTTGAAGGCGAAGCGAAGATGCTGCGTGGGGCATCTGCATCTGTCGCCACCAACGATGCGCCGAAAGCTGCACCGATGGCGCCACCGACGGTTGCAGAGGGCTCTTGGACTGGCTGGAAAGGCCCGGGCAATGTTACGGCGGAGTCCTCCTGGCAGTTGAGCGGCAGTGTGATTTCCACTACGCAGCGAACCACGCTGTGGTCGGCGGAGGCGTTCGGGGATTGCGAACTGGAGCTGGATTGGAAAATGGGACCGAGAGGCAATGGCGGCGTCTTTTATCTCGTGTCCGGCACGAAAGAACTCGGCAGTCCGGAGATGCAGCTCTGCGATCCAGCAAATGCCGGAAGCGGCGGCAAATCAGGAGCACTCTACGGCCTCGTGCCGGAGAAGCGCGATGCATCGAGACCGCTCGGCGAATGGAACAGCGCCAAGCTCGTGATCAACGGCAGCAAGCGTGAGCACTGGATCAATGGCGAACTCGTGTGCAGCTACGACGTGACGCAGTTCCGCAGCAAGCCCGGCTTTGATGCGACGAGTGGCAAGTTCGTGCTGCAAGCGAATGCAGGCGAGGTGTCGTATCGGAACCTGAAAGTGCGGCGACTGGATGCCTCCGCACCGGCCGTGCCAGCCGCCACGCTTGCCACGGCACCGCCTGCAATGCCGGTGGCTCCGAATGCGCCAGCCCAAGCGTCATCCAGTGACCCGCGCCTCGCGCAGCTCGAAGGCGGCTTCAAAGCGCGCTACGAGTTCGACGCGCAGAAGCCATTTCTTGCCGCCGTGGCCGTGTTGAATCAAAGCTATGTCGCCAACGGGATTGGTCGTGCACGGGCGGCTGCGCAGAAGAAGGGCGCTTTGACGGAAGTCACTGCGCTGGATGCGGAGAAGACGCGGATTCAAAACAATGAATCGCTGCCACCTGCCGATCTCGAGACCTTGCCAGAAAGCCTCAAAGTCCTGCGCAGCACCTATCGTGCTGCGTATGCCAAGATTGAGGCTGAACGCGTGCAGAAGGCCGCACCACTTTATGATCTCTACCTCGGAGCACTGGACGCCTACGTCGCAGAACTCACGAAGAGCAATAAAATCGACGAGGCGCAGAAAGTGAAAGCGCTCCGTGATGGTATCGCCGAGCAGAAGCCAAAAACAGATGTTGCTGCGGTCCCCGCACAGGCCGGTGCTTCGTCAAACACAGGGATGAAGCGCCCCGGAGTGAAGCCGACGGCAGCTGAGAGTGAGGATTCCACGCTCGGCCGCAGCCGATGGTATGAGGCCGCCCGCTGGGTGGTGTCAGTGGGCGGATACGTCAGTGTGGACAAAGGTGGCCGGTAGTTCAACGTGAAGAGCGAGGCCGAGATTCCCGCAGGGAGGTTTGACATTCTAATGGCCAACATTGAGGGCAACGGCAATCCCAAGGTGGCAAGCATTCGCGACGATGATTTTGCACGACTCTCGGGATTGAAGGAACTGCGCTTTGTCCGCCTTCGGGATATCAAAGTTGGTGACACCGCATTTGCGTTTCTGCCCACCACGCCAGCTATCGACCGTCTTGAACTGGCCAATCTCAATCTCACGGATGCGGTTCTTGCTCATATCGCACCCCTAAGGGAGCTAACCGACCTTACTATCGAGAACGCCCGGCAGATGACTGGGGCGGGTGTGGAGAAGCTGACTTCACTGCCCACCTTGAAGAAAGTCACGTTCTCCGCCACCAGCTTCAGTGATGATGCAGTGAAGGCATTGGCGGTGACGAAAAACCTCGAGACCCTCAATCTCACCAACACTCTAGTTACCGACGCAGGCGTTGCAGGTTTGGGATCGTTCACAATGTTGAAAGAGATTTCCTTGTCTGATTGCAAGCAGATGCGCGGTGCCTCCCTGGCTGAATGGGGGAGCATGCCGGCACTGAAAAATCTCAATCTGCACGGCTGCCCGCTTGTTGCCGAGGCTTTCACTGGCATTGCCAGATTCACCCAGCTCACCGATCTCAATCTTGATTATGTTGCGTCCCTGGATGACGAGGCTTTGCCTGTTTTGGCCCCTCTGACCAAGCTCACCCGCTTCAGTGCCTGGGACTCTCGTGTCACCGGCACCGGCTTCAGTGCATGGAAAGGCTGCACGGAGTTGAGATCTCTGCATCTGCAGAATGCCACGCCCATTTCATCGGCAGGGCTTGCCGTTATTGTCGCTACGTTTCCGAAATTGGAGATGCTGTATCTGGGTGAAGGCTCCCGGCTGGAGGCCGAGGACTTTCGCATTTTCGCAGCACTGAAGTCGTTAAAGCATCTGGATGTGACGTTTCCAGCGCTGGATGATGCCGCCCTAGCTGAGATCGCCCACTGAAGCGCTCTGGAGGCCATCAACGTCAATAAAAGTGGAGTGACTGCCAAGGGCATCAGCGCACTCAAACCGCTAAAATTCCTCACCAGCCTCCTCGTGGAGGGGTGCAAAAATATTGACGACAGCGCTATCCCTGCGCTCAAGGACTTGAAGGGGCGGAAGCAATTATACACCAAGGAGAACGCCCTGACTGCGGAAGGCATCGCTACACTTAAGAAAGCCATGCCCCAGTGCAATGTTATCCGATGATGAGGTCGGAGTGGAAGTGTTGCTGATTTTGTTCACTTTTCCAAGAGGTTGAGCCGGTCATTACACTATCCTTTTTCATGTCGCTCGCATTTTGCTGGTTGAGAGTCTTCCTGTGAGACGTAGTTTCTCCCATATGAAGAACGAACGCCCCTCGCTTCTCACCCTTGGCATCCTTGCTGCGCTATTGTTTTCATCCTCACTCACGCATGCGCAGCAGGCACAGCGAGTGGATGAAAAGGAACTGCAAAGCTGGGCGGACCGAGGCGATGCGGATGCGCAGTTCGAACTCGGCCTGCGCAAGATCACCGGTGAAGGCGTGAAAAAGAATCTCGAAGAAGGCGTGAAGTCCGTCGAGAAAGCGGCCAAGCAGAAGCATCTGCGCGCCCAGCATGTCCTTGGCACGCTCTATGAAGACGGTGTCGGTGTGAAGAAGGATCTGGCCAAGGCGGCGGAGTGGTATCGTACTTCGGCGGATCTTGGTTTTGCCCTTTCGCAGCACAGTTTGGCCCTAATGTATGAGGAAGGCAAAGGCGTGAAGAAGGACACGACCAAGGCGGCGGAGTGGTTCAAGAAAGCGGCGGAGCAGGGCAACCCGCCTTCGCAAACCGCGTATGCCTCCAAGCTCGAGCGTGGCGATGGCGTGCCCAAGAGCACAGCTAAGTCAGCTTTATACTACCTGAAAGCCGCGCAGCAGGATTTCGTGCCTGCCATGACTCGTTTGGCCAACCTTTATTACACTGGCCAAGGCGTGCCGGTGGATTATCGCCGTGCCGGTGCCTGGTATAATCGTGCAGCACGCTCCGAAGATCCCTGGGCTTCGAACAATCTGGCTTGGTTTCTCGCCACCTGCCCGGAGGATAACCTTCACAATGGCGAACAGGCCGTGCTGCTCTCACGCCGTGCGCTCAAGCTTGTCGCTGAGGTCATCCAGAGTGATGAGCAACCCTATGAAATGATCGATACCATGGCCGCTGCGCTTGCCCGCAATGGAGAGTTCAAAGAAGCCGAGTTGTGGCAGAAGCGTTGCATTACCCTGCTCAACGAAGACAAGGAACTGCCCGAGGAAGAGCGCAAAAAGCTCAAGGATGAGTTCGATACGCGCCTGAATCTTTACCAAAAGACCACCCCCTTCGCCGAACCTGAGCCCAAAGCCGAAGAAGGCACCGAACCACTGCCACAAGACACCATTCTTCAAGATGAAGGCCTTCCAGACGCCAAACCGAAGAAGAAAACGACGCCCAAAAGCAATCGTGGCACCATCGTTTGAGATTTGCCTGATCGCCTGATTTAACCAGCGACGAGGTCGTAGCCGCGCCATTCTTTGACCGTGACGTCGGCGAAACTGCCAACCGGTATTTTTTTGTTCACAAAGACGGTGGTATCGATGTCAGGAGCATCCATCTCACTGCGGGCGACACCAGGTTCTTCGACGAGGACACGCATTTTACGTCCAACTTGGCTAACGTTGAATCCTTCGATGCTACGCTGAATGGCGCGCATGGCCTCGTTCCAACGTGCTTTGCGGGTCATGTGATGGATTTGATCTTCCATCTTTGCAGCACGGGTGTCTTCTTCGCGGGAGTAGTTGAAGACGCCAGCACGCTCGAATTTGGTGTCTTCGATGAATTGGAGCAGCTCATTGAAATCGGCCTCTGTTTCACCGGGGAAACCGACGATGAAGGTGGTGCGGATGGCGATGCCGGGGATGCCTGCGCGGATGCGCTTGATGAGGTCGCGGATATACGCGCCGTCGGTCTCGCGCTTCATGAGGCTGAGCATGTTGTCGCTGATGTGCTGCAGCGGCATGTCGATGTAACGAGCGACTTTGGGCGACTCGGCGATAGCTTGGATCAGATCGTCACTCCAGTGCGCCGGATGCGTGTAGAGCAGGCGGATCCAGAAATCGCCTTCGATCTTGTTGAGCTCACGGATCAGTGTGGAAAGCGATTCTCCCTTGGAGGAATCAACGCCGCTGCGGGGTTTGGGACGTTCCTCGGTCCACTTGTCCATACCAAAGTAGGTCGTGTCCTGGGAGATGAGATTGATCTCCTTCACACCGCTGGCGATGAGCTGCTTCGCCTCTTTGATAATGCTTTCCTGCGTGCGGCTACGGTGGCGGCCACGGATGCGTGGGATGATGCAGAAGGAGCAGGGGTGATTGCAGCCCTCAGCGATCTTGATGTATGCCATGTGCTTGGGCGTGAGGCGGAAGCGTGGCGTGTCGTAATCGGGAATGTACTGCGGCTGGCGGGTGACGAGGTTTTCCTGCTCGTGATCCTTGGTGCCGACGAGGCGCTGGATGATGGGGGCGACCTGCGTGATCTGATCGAGACCGATGAAGGCATCCACCTCAGGCATCAAGCCGGGCAGTTCCTGCGCGAAACGCTGGGAGAGGCAGCCTGCCACGATGATTTTTTGCCGCGCCCGCTTTTTGGAGCCCGCACGCTGGTCCACCGCGTCATGCACGGCTCCGACGCTCTCCTTTTTGGCCATGTCGATGAACGAGCAGGTGTTCACGATGAGTACGTCAGCCAGTTCCGGCTCGGGCGTCATGACCATGCCTGCCTGCTGAAGGTGGCCGATCATGATTTCCGAGTCGATGAGGTTCTTCGCGCAACCGAGGGAGACGAGGCCGACTTTGATCATGGGGCGCGGATGGTAGCGCCTTTGCGGCAATCGAAAAGGGGAAAGATGGGCCCAGAACGCCTACCTGCGTAGCGTGATGAGGCGAAAAACCTGTTTACGCGACGAGCATTGGCGTCTGCGACAGCTGGGAACGGCTGGCAGAGAGGTCGAAGGCGGGTTCACGACCCTGCGGCTGCTGCACGGCTTTGGCGAGCGCTTTGCTGAGGCCATCGAGGGAGTAGGGCTTGAGCATGATGTCCACGGGTGGTGGGTGGCCTTGGCTGAGGATCATGAATTCGTCAGGATCAATGACGAAGCCGCTGCAAACGACGACGGGTACATCATTGCCGACGGCACGCAGTTCCCTGAAGGTGTCACGGCCGGAGAGTTTGGGCATGTAGATATCGAGCAGGACGGCGTCGATTTTTTCATTGCCACGCAGGAGAATATCGAGCGCCTGCTGGCCGTCACAGGCCTCGATGACATGATAGCTGAGGAAGCCGAGCATGTTCATGGCTATGGAGCGCACGGGAGCTTCGTCGTCAACGACGAGGATGGTGGTCTGGCCGCCAGCGGGTGCGACGGTGGCTGTGCTGTTGTCTTCGATTGGGGTTTCTTCTTCGACCTGCTCAGGATTGAGCACACGGGGAAGGAAGACGCGGAATTCACTGCCACGGCCGATTTCGCTGTCGAACTCGATCCAACCGCCGTGTTCGCGTACGATTTCTTGCGCGGTTGAGAGGCCGAGGCCATTACCGTTGGCGGACTTGGTGGTGAAGAAGGGCTCAAAGATGCGTGAGCGATCTGCTTCGGAGATGCCATGGCCGTTGTCGCGCACGACGAGCATGACGAAGTCGGCAGTATCGCTGCCTGGCTTGGCTGGCTGACGATGGGTGACGTTTTCGACAGCGATTTCGATGACTCCTTTGTCAGCGGGCAGGGCATCGCGGGCATTGAGGCAGAGGTTGAGCATGACCTGCTCGATCTGCGTGGCGTCTGCCGTGACGTAGGAGGCGTCCATACCGCCGCGCATCTGGATAGTGACAAGCGGATCGACGCTGTGTTTGAGGAGGTTCTGCACGTCGGCGAGAAGGCGCTTCAGGTTGGTGGTCTTGCGGATGGAAACACCGGTGCTGCGGCGCGAATAGCCGAGGAGGGATTTCACGAGTTCGGCTGCACGTGTGGTGGCGTGGTTGGCGTTCTGGATTTTGTCGCGCACGCCGGCTTGGTTGGAAGATGGTGTAAGTTCGGCGAGCGTTAGATTGCCGCGGATGGCGGTGAGGAGGTTATTGAAGTCATGGGCGATGCCGCCAGCGAGCTGACCGATGGTGCCCATCTTCTGCGATTCGCGGAGCTGGTTTTCGAGCACGCGTATTTCGGAGCGGTCTTTGACGATCCAGATGCGGCCGATCACTTCGCCGGCGTCGGTGCGCATCGGGCTGGAGCGTAGTGAGAAGACGCGGCTGTCGTTCGCGATGAGCGGCGGTGTTTCATCCTGAGCTTCGAGGCTGGAGGCGGTTTTTTCGATCCATGCAGTGATGACGGCTTTCTCCGCAAAACGCTCTGTTAGGGCACTGAGGAGACGTGTGGCATCACGACCAGCAACTTCTTCGACCGCTTTGCCGAGGAAATCATCCAGCTTGGCGTTTGAGGCGATGATGGAGCCTTGAGCATCGACGACGAGGACGCCTTCATCACTGGCGGCAAAGAGGCCTTGGAGAGCGGTGAAGGCCTCACGCAGAAGGCGTTCGGCATTGAGCAGGCGCTGTGCAGTCTGGCAGGCGTGCTGCTCAGCGGAATTGAGCGCCTGGCGTTGTTTGGCAAAGATCATGTTAATGTCGCAGCGCAGCTTCCAGAAGTCTTCGGGTAGCCATTCAGCGGAATGGGCATCAGGCGGCACGCCGCGCAGCACAGCCGTAGTGCCCTTCATGACAGCGGTGGTCGGTTTGAGGAGCCAGCCGGAGATCAGGTAGGCAGCGAGGAAGACGCCACCGCCGAGCAGGACGCCGGTAATGCCAAAAAACCAGTCAAGCGGCTGGCCCATCATGCGTGTAGCTCCCATGGCCGGCAGAAAGCCGAAAAGCCAAAGTGGGAACAGGATGCGAAGTCGCAGTGAGTTCATGTCGTGGAGGGGCGGATGGTTAGATTGCGAGGGATCAGTTGGCTGGAACGGAAGCAGGAGAATTCGTGCGGCTCATGATGCGATGCAGGCAGTGTTCGACGGCCCCATTGAGGTGATTTTCCAGCCAGGACTCGATTTCACCCCGCAAGGTGGCAATCCCCGCCTGTGCCGATTGCCCACCTTGTGGCAGCCGTTGCTCCAAGCGGTCAAGCCGGTCATTCAAGGCACTGACACTCATGGCGATGCCGAATACGTCATTACGTAACTGCTCGATCTGAGCCGACCAGTCATGGCTGGCTGGTGAAGCCGCCTTGGCAGGAGAATGTAGCGTGGTGGGTGCATGCTGCGCCGCCGCAGTAGAAAAATCGACAAGCGCGGGCGTTTCCCCACTGCTCGCGAAACGAAGATTCGTGGAGGGGGCTAAAGCCACGTTCGGAGCCATTCGCGGCTGAGCTATGTTTGCTCGTGGGCTTGCCTCAAGTACAGGAGGAGAAAACGAATTTCCTGGCGTTCCGAACACAGGTTCAGTTATGATGTTCCCTGGCGCGTAGTTCATGACCTTCTCTTGTTCAGCAATATCAGCGCTTCCGACAGGCTTTTCGGCCTCGGAGTCATGGCGTTGAGTAGAGAAAGAGAATGGTAAGGGCATGCTTGGAATCAGGCAGTTAAAGTAATTTTAACAATATTAACAATAAAATCCATAATTATTTGGAATTTATTTGAATATGACCTATCGCCCAATTGTCTTAGCCCCTTGGGTGTTAAAGGTCCTCGAATGCGTTTCGACGGCATCTAATTCTTTGGTTTACAGACTTATAAGAATTAAATGAGAACGCCTTTTAATGGCGTTTGAGCTTTGCGAACGCGCTCAAAACCCCTAATTCTCATTGTTAAAAAGCGCTGCCTTGCAC
>Ga0114966_10005774_pt1 | contig 10415 bp, 10 predicted proteins | sample M_130207_XF_Meta_FD_87029 | JGI IMG/M metagenome (GOLD analysis project Ga0114966, IMG submission 87029) | Freshwater microbial communities from Lake Montjoie, Canada to study carbon cycling - M_130207_XF_MetaG | ecosystem: Environmental > Aquatic > Freshwater > Lake | place: Lake Montjoie...
GAACTTTCTGCAGTCGAATCGGCTCAGCTCTTTTGGCCGTATCGTTTTGAGGAAAATTTAATGTTGGCAGGAAAACTTAAATCTAAATTGGCCAAGAAGGAGCCGGTTTTTGGTGGCTGGATTTCCCTAGCTCACCCATCCATCGGGGAGATTTTTGCAGGGGCTGGGTTCGACTGGGTGGCGGTCGAAACGGAGCATACCTCGATTGATAATAGCCAAGTGCTACCTATGTTGATGGGAATCGAAAGGGCTGGTGCCATCCCCTTGGTTCGCCTTGCGGGTATTGATCCACTCCAGGCGAAGGCTGTTTTAGACGCGGGGGCGGCTGGGGTGTTGGTTCCGATGGTTAATAGTCGCCAAGATGCGGAAGCTTGTGTGGCCATGTGCAAATACCCGCCCCAAGGGCAGAGGGGAGTAGGGCTGGCCCGAGCGCAAGGCTATGGAAGGGAGTTCTCTGATTATGTTTCACGGGCCAATGACGAAACACTTGTTTTGGCGCAAATTGAACATGTGCAAGGGGTGGCAAAAGTGGAGGAGATTCTTTCCGTGGAAGGTATTGATGGGGTTTATATCGGCCCGTACGACCTTTCCATGTCCCTCGGATTGCCCGGCCAGCTTGATCATCCCAAGGTGGTGGAGGCGATGGAGCGGGTGCGGAAGGCCGCGCTCCAAGTGGGTAAGACCGCGGGAATTCACCTCTTGCACTCACGGCAGGTACTGGAAGAGGTTAAACATCATTTGGACCTGGGATATCGGTTCATTGCTTTGGGCTCCGACCTTGTGATTCTGGAGGAGCGAAGCCGGGAATATCTCGCAGCTGTCCGAGCCTTGGGTGTTCCCAGCTGAACATTCGGGTTCTCGCTTTCGACTTCGACGACACGCTCGTGGAATCTGAGGGAATCAAAGATGCTATCTTTCGTCAGATCTTTGCCCGCTTTCCCAAAAGCCAAAATGAGGCTTGGGCGTTTCATCGGGCCAACGGAAGTTTGCCAAGACGAGAGAAATTTACCTGGTTGGCAAAACGGGAAACACCGGGCCATCCCGACGAGCAACTGGCCTGCGTGAAGGAGTGTCTGGAAGAGTTTGGACGGCTTTGCCGAGAAAAAGTAGCCCAAGCACACGAGGTAGAGGGGGCTAACCAGCTTTTGAAAGGATTGGCAGGGAAAATTCCCATCTATGTGACTTCCGTCAATCCAGTGGAGGATCTTGAATTTTATCTTAAGGCTCGATCTTGGGATCCATATTTGACGGGTTGGTATGGGGATCCACCCGTAAGGAAAGTGGATGCACTGTTACAAATAGCACAAAAAGAGGGCTGTTTTCCTCATGAGGTCCTTCTAGTTGGGGATTCTGAAGGAGATCAAATGGCGGCGAGGGATGCAGGCACAGAAGTGATGCTGAGAAAGACGGGCGCTAAGAGCACAGGATGGATCGACTGTTTGGATTTAATGAAAAGATCTCCCTTTAGCGATCTTCTGAAAAAGGATTTATGAGTCTTGCTCATCATGACATCTACGTAACGCTCTCCACTTTTGGGGAAAGCGGCTCCGAACCAATTCGTTTGCTCGAGCGCTCGGGATTAAAGTTTGGGATAAACCAAACTGGAAAACGACCCAGTGCGCAAGAGGTGCTTCGAAACTGTTGTGAAGCGAAAGTACTGATTGCAGGGGTGGAGATGTACAATCAGGAGAATTTGACCCACTTTAAACAACTTAAATGTATCAGTCGTTGTGGCGTTGGTACTGAAAATATCGATAAAGTTGCCGCAGAAAGCCTTGGAATTAAGATTCTAAACACCCCAGATGAGCCTGTTCAAGCGGTAGCGGAACATACCGTAACACTTATGCTAGCTCTCCTGCGCAAGCTTCCTGCGTTGGATCGCGATACTAAGGCAGGCAAATGGAAGCGACACACAGGAAACTTATTGCAAGGAAAAGTAGTCGGTTTGGTGGGTTACGGAAGGATCGGCAAAAGAGTAGCCTGCTTGATCCATCCGTTCGGAATTGAAATTTTGGCTTACGATCCAGTAGCATTGGTGGAACGGCCAACAGTAAAAATAGAAAATGTGGATGAGCTGCTTGCGAAAGCGGATATCGTCTCACTCCACTGCTCTCCAGGGACAGTATTCATCGGTCAGCAGGAATTTCTAAAAATGAAAAAAGGTTCTTGGCTCATCAATACTGCGCGGGGCGATCTGGTGGATGACGGTGCGTTGGCGGAGGCGCTGGAATCAGGGCAACTGGCTGGGGCGGCTCTTGATGTGTTTCCCCAAGAGCCTTATTCAGGAGTTCTTCTCTCCAACGAAAAAGTCATTTTAACCCCCCACCAAGCCACCCTCACCCAGGAGACCAGATTGGCGATGGAAATCGCCGCGACCCAAAATGCAATCAAGTTTATTAAGAAAAACAAGTAAACACACTAGGAGGCAAAGTCATGAGAAAAACTAAAACCACAATATTTGCAGATCAATATCTGCAGGAGTCAAAATCAATAATTGAAAAACTTGATCTTTCAGCAATCGAAAAAATGACGACGCTGCTGGTTGATCTACGGAAACGGAAAGGACGTTTGTTTCTTCTGGGAGTGGGAGGGGGCGCAGGGCATGCGGGTCATGCCGTAAACGACTTTCGTAAGCTTGCCGGAATTGAGTCCTATTCTCCAAGCGACAATGTGAGTGAGTTGACCGCCCGAACGAATGATGAGGGGTGGGATACGACGTACGCAGCCTGGCTTGCAGGCAGTCGACTTTGCAAAAACGACATGCTTTTTGTCTTTTCCGTGGGTGGGGGTGATTTGGAACAAAATATTAGCCCGAATATTGTACGAGCGGTTCAGCTTGCCAAAAAAGTGGGTGCAGTTGTCATAGGCGTGCTGGGGAGGAGCGGTGGCTTTACAGCCACTATGGCCGCTGCGTGCGTTATCGTGCCGACAGTAAACCCTGCGATGGTGACGCCTCATACGGAATCTTTTCAGGCGCTGATCTGGCATTTGTTGGTTTCTGATCCCCGCCTGCAAATGATTTCCAATAAGTGGGAATCCAGTAATAAATAATAAATCGATCCATGAACAAAGAACAGAATCAGAATGACGGAGATGTGAGCTCTGTGCCCTCCATTTGCAGTTTAAGCGTAAAACTGTTCGCAGATGGGGCGGACAAGGCTGGCATGCTTGAAATGGCGGCCAAACCGTTTATTAAGGGTCTCACCACCAATCCCACGCTGATGCGGAAGGCGGGCATTACTGACTATAAGTCCTTCGCTTTGGATGTGCTCAAAGATATCCCGGACAAACCCATATCATTCGAAGTGTTCTCGGATGACTTTGAGGAAATGGAGCGTCAAGCCATACAGATTGCAGGCTGGGGCGAAAATGTGTATGTGAAAATACCTATAACAAACACTCAACGTCAATCTGCCTGCGACCTTGTTCGAAAACTATCGACGCGCGGAATTAAGTTAAATGTCACCGCGTTGATGACGCTGAAGCAGGTTCGTGAAGTAGCAGCAAGTCTGGATCCGGATGTTCCAAGCTACATCTCGGTCTTTGCGGGTAGAATTGCGGATACGGGGGTCGATCCGCTTCCGATGATGAGGGAAGCGGTTCAATTAATCGGAAACGGCACGAAGGCCGAGCTGATTTGGGCAAGCCCCCGGGAACTGCTCAATGTTTTCCACGCTGATTCAGTTGGCTGCCACATTATTACCGCGACAAATGATATTTTAAAAAAACTTGAGCTGATAGGGAAAAACCTCGATGAATACTCACTCGATACCGTGAAAATGTTTTATCTGGATGCAAAAGCAGCTGGCTTCAGTATTTAAACTGTTGCGTAGCGTCAATTATCATAAGCGAAAAACAGTACAGGAAGCTTTGCAAGGCTTGCGATGCCGTGCTTTTGAAGAGCAGTGCCCGGATCGAAACGGTTGCGATCCCATGGCTGCATGTAATCCGAGAACACCCTACTTTCCTTGAAAAATACACCAATCTATTCGAGTGTTCTCCCCGCAAACCAAGTATTATCCAGTGTTTGCTAGGCAGCGTCCGAGCTTTTGCTATCCACACCCGCCATGTAGCACGATGCATTCCGAGTAATGGAAGAGCCTTTTTTGTTACTAAAAAAGTTCCGAAATTGGTCGATTATATTTTTGTTTCACATCTGCTGAGCTCTTCACAGATATCCCAACCCTATGACTTTTATTTTGGTGACGTACCGGAGAAACTTGCTGCTCGGGGATTTTCGGTTGCGATCGCGCTGATCAATCATACAAGCCAAAATAAATCGTTTTTAGTTAATCAAATAAAACAGACCAGTGTATCTAGAATTATCTTTTCCCATTTGCTGTCTTTTCGCAATGAGATAGAACTTTATCAGCGACTTAAAAAGGAATCAAATCGGCTAAGAGCTGAGGCAGCTTGTGAGGTCGACGGCTTAGATCGACTGGTACTCCTTCGGGCTGCCGACGAGGCCCTTTCCGGTGGAGCATTTGGAGCATTGCGGGTGAGTTGCCAGATCGGACGATTAGTCGCACAGACACGCGCCAAAACCGTAGTGCTTACCCACGAGGGGCATGCATGGGAGCGCACGGTTATCGCTAGTGCCCGCAAGGCGAATCCGAGTGTACGATGTATTGGATATCAACATGCGGCCGTTTTCAGGCTTCAACATGCGCTACGACGAAACCTGTGCAGTGAATACAACCCTGATCAGATTTTGACCGCAGGATTAGTTGGAAAAAAGCAACTTGAGGCATCCCCTAAATTACAAAAAATTCCTATCAGCGTTTTAGGCTCTAGCCGCGCAAAGAATCCGAAAAACAAAAGGCAGGCGAAACAAAAGTCGATTCCAATAAAAAATGGGAGAGATTATGTGTGCCTTGTGCTTCCAGAGGGAATCCAAACAGAGTGCCATTACTTGTTCAACTTTTCAATCGCTTGCTCAAAAGCATTTCCAAACATCAAATTTATCTGGCGGTTGCATCCTATTGTTGATTATAAAAAACTTTGTTATGAAAATTACCAGCTCAAAAAATTACCAATCGGGATCCGCATCTCGAATGAATCCCTTGAAAAGGACTTTGCGCAGTCCGACACTGTTCTGTACCGGGGAACAACCGCTGCGGTGCAAGCTGTTGCCGCAGGCTTGAGGCCGATTTATTTAAAGCTGAAAAATGAGATGAGCATCGATCCATTGTACGAAATGAAGGACTCCGTAGAAAGGGTAAGAACTATTGGCCAATTCGGAAATATACTTAAGAAGTATAAATGGCATTATAAAGACACAAAAAAAGATATAGAGTTAAGAAAATATGCTGAAAAGTTCTTCACCCAAATTGACATAACTTCAATGCAAAAAGCTGGTGCAAATGATTCTAAAATAATTAATAACACTAGAACTAGTTCCTTGAGACAAGATAAATACCACATGACAAAGGATGCCAAAGATTTTAGATAAATATAATTCGGGAGTTCGGAGGAATATTCTAAGATGATTTTTTATTACTTAAACTCGGAAAAAGCACGAAAACTAATATTTAGCGTATGTAATCTTTGCAACCTTCTCAGCATCGCAATGGCGGGTCTGGGTGGTATGAAGAAAGAATTTATCGCGCTGGCAATAATGGCCACAAGCAACTGCTTTTTTAATCTAAATAAAAACTACAATTGCAAGGCGTGTTCATTACTCAACTCTGCATTTTTTTCATTCAGTATTATTTTGCCGTGTGCATATATAATAAACAACATTGATGTATACCAATTTGGATGTGAAATAGGGTTTCAGATTCCTTTTAAAAATGAAATATATGTAAGAAACCTTTTTCAAACAATTCTATGGATTACCTTACTTAATTTCACTTCCTCTTTAGTTTTGGTCATAGGGAAAGCCGGAAGAGGAGGCTTCTATTACAATGGAATCATCGAAAGCAACAAAAGAACCCCCGTTTTTATAATGGCATGCTGTGTGCTTTTTGTTAGTTATTTTAAAAGCATTAATACATTGCATGCATTTGCTGACCCTTTTGACACTGGAGGGAGTACATTTAGCTACTTGTCCCTACTTGCGAGCGATACCGTTTATCTGGTAATATTTTCCTTGTGGGTCTTTATGTATCCTTGCAAACAAAAAGTTCAGATTCCTTTTTTCCTGGTGTTAGCTGCGTTTAGTTTATTTGATGTACTTTTTTGCGGCTCAAAAGGCAGCATCATAAAAATATTTAACTTATGTTATCTAATTCCAATGGCTTTCATGTCACGTATAAAAACCAGCAATGTTCTTATACCTAGATGGACAACAGTAGTTGCTGCTGTCTGCCTAGCTCTGTGGCTTTTTAGCTTTTCAAAAGTATATAGAAATGAGTTGTTTGACTATGACTCTACAGTAATAGCAAAAATAACAAATACGCTTGGACAAGAGGATTTTAGCGGTTTTCCTGACCGTGAAACTTTCGCAGAAATGGCGAAAAAAGCGATGATTCGTCAATCTGCAGACTTTGACAGGATATGTATAATTACAACCAGCTTTCTCTTGGAAAATACAGAATCACAGCGGTCCCAATTAATTTTCTACACTTTGAAGAACTCGGCAAATCAATTGCTTCCCGGCACGCCCTTCCCTGAGGCATATAATCCCTCCTCAAATATATTTGAACAAATAGTGTACCTTGATAATCTCGAGAAAGGTGGCTCGATCAACGATATGACTGGGACCAACACACAACCCTTGACCCTAATCGGAATCATGACTATTTTTGCCGGTAGTTTTGCATTTATTCCTCTCGCCTTAACCACATATCTAATCAGTGCCTTTACTGAGACCACACTTAATCCTGCACTGGGACTCATCGCCTTGATATTTTATAATATTCTTTTACACTGTTACGGCTTAGAAATAGTTTTTAAAGAAGGATTAATTTACCTTGTTTCCTGTTTCTTTTTTATAGCTATGTTTCGGTCAGTAGATAAAAGTAAAAAATGGACCTAGGTTTCATTATTCCGACAAAAGATCGTCCGAACGAACTAAGAAGGCTATTATCTTCACTTTTAATACAATCCAATAAAAAAGATAGGATTATTGTCGTTTGCTCTGGAAACAAAAGTACATTTCTAACTCTGCAAAAACTGTTTCACAAAAAAGCAACTTTCTTGTATCAAAAAAATAGCGGACAAGTTAAACAACGCAAACTAGGCATTCAAAAACTAGGCAGATATAAATGGATCTGCTTTCTAGATGACGATATCGTACTACAACCTGAAGCGGTTAGACACATGAAAAATTATCTGTCTTCAAGTAAAAATAGCAAGCTTGGAGCTGTAAGTTTCAATCTTATCAATGAGAAGAAGCATAAAAAGCGCCTCTTAAGTGGACTATATAATTCGTTGGGAATCATGCCTGCAAATGCCGGAAAAATATCTTCCTCTGGATGCATTGGATCAATTGCTGCTGTGGAAAAAACAATCAAAACGGAATGGGTAGTAGGTGGTGCAACCTGTTGGAGATCGTCTATTCTTAAAAATAATCCAAACAAGGCACCAGTTGAATCCTGGGCTTTCGCGGAGGATGTCAATTATAGTTATCCAATCGGGAAAATGTGGGATCTGATGGTTTTAAAGAAAGCAAAAGCCTTACATTTGCATCCGCATTCGCTACGTCCTAATCATTGGAAGTCGACTGCATTAGAGCGACAGTTCTTTTATGGATATGTATTTAACAAGAAATACTTCCCGAAAAAACCGCATGCTTTTTATCTGCACCAGATTATTGTGTTAGTGCTAAGCCTATGTCGCAACTTAGTGAGTCCTATTAAAAATATCAATACAATGCAATTAAAATTGCTCTACTACCTTCTTCGTGGTCCTGCTTTTATAGAGACAAAACTAAAAAAAACCATTTAAAAAAGTAACTCATGAATTCAAAAGGCAACACATCCCATGTTTTATTAAGGTATCAAAATGGAGAGTACCTTCATTCAAATCCCATGTGGGACAGTCAAGACAGCCCATGGAAGGGTGCGCTTGTCGAAAAACTTCTAAAATCAAAAGGCTTAACACCCCAGAAAATTTGCGAGGTGGGCTGCGGTGCCGGTGAAATTCTTTTATTTCTAAAAGACCGTTTTCCCCAAAGTGTTATTTGTGGTTTTGACATATCTGTTGACGCTGAGCGGTTTTGGACGAACCACAATGGTCGAGATGTAAAATATTTTCGAAAGGATTTTATTGAATCTGGTAGTGAGCGTTACGACTGCATACTCTTGCTCGACGTTATTGAACACTTAGAAAATCCTTTTGCGTTTCTTGAGAAAATACGTCAAAGAGGAAAGTATTTTATTTTTCACATCCCGCTCGATTTAAGTGCCTGGTCAATTTTAAGAAAGAACGTCCTCCTAAAGCAAAGAGATAAAGTCGGCCATATTCATTTCTTCACAAAAGATCTCGCGTTAGCACTTTTGCGCGAGGCAGGGTTTAACGTTATACAGTGGAATTACACCGATGCCTTTTTTACAGCTCCCAATCTTGGGCTAATAACAAAGGGTTTTTCATGGATTCGATGGTTTGCTTTGGTTTTTGGTAGAAATTTTGCTGCCCGTTTGTTGGGCGGGCAAACCTTGTTAGTTCTTGCTACTATTTCATCTGGAAATGCCGAAGGCTAATACACAAATCAAAACTAAACGAGCTGGAATTCTTCAGATATCAACAGAGGGGGCAAAGGGCAATACTGGGCTCTCTGCGTATCTGCCTCGTCTAACCCAGGAATTAATTAGACAAGGCCTTGCTTGTCGTCTCGTTGGGCTTTCTGGTGTTGTTGATAACACACCAGAGCCCGAATTGCCCTATTTAAGGATGTTTCGTGCGATGCCAGGGTTGAGAAAAATAGGCGCTTCTTCGACAATGAAATATTATATTCAGAAAAAGGTCTCTTGTGGTTATGTAAATATAATTCACTGTCACGGGATCTGGTTGATGCCGCCAGTATATGGAAGGCAAGCCGCGATGCGGAATAGGATCCCTCTTATTGTATCTCCGCATGGGACTCTTTTTGATGCGGCCTTCAGGTCTGGGTCTGTTTTTAAGCCAATTTTCTGGAAACTACTTCAAAAAAAAGTTCTTGAGAGCGCTAATTGTTTTCACGCAACAGCCTTTCCAGAGTATAATGAAATTCGCCGGCACGGCTTTCAGCAACCTGTGGCGGTTATCCCTAATGGAGTCGATTTGCCGCAACTTAATCGAAAACATATTTTTGGGCAGCGAACACTGCTTTTTCTTGGTCGTCTGCACCCATTAAAGGGAATTGCCGATCTTCTTTATGCATGGCGGACTTTGCAAGATCATGTGCCCAGCTGGCGGCTGAGGATCGTTGGTCCTGATGAAAAAGGGCATTTGGATCACATGAAAAAACTTGCTGCGTCTCTGGCCGTTAAGCGCGTAGAATTTGCAGGTGAAAAGAGCGGTGCTGACAAGTTGATGGAATTTGCAAGAGCAGACCTTTTTGTGCTTCCTAGTCACTCTGAAAACTTCGGTATTGCTGTTGCAGAAGCGCTTGCAGCGGGCGTGCCTGCCATTGTATCCAAGGGGGCTCCGTGGTCTGCAATCGAGACCAAGGGAGCTGGATGGTGGCCAGATATCGGCGTTGGTTCACTAGTAGCTTGTTTGCAGGACGCACTATTTCGGCCTCCAAGTGAGCTTCAGGAAATGGGCGACCGGGGGCGCCAATGGATGGAGGAAGAATTTTCTTGGGGGATGATTGGTGCAAAGATGGAAAATACTTATCGGTGGCTAATTTATGGAGGCGAAAAGCCTGAGTGCGTCAAAGTTAACTAGCGGCATTATCAAGATGCAAATGCATCGCCTCTTTCATTGTGTCGGAAAACCGCGTTGATGGTAGCACTTAAGGCTGGCGTATGTGGTGCTCCTATCATGAGAAAGGGGCGGGGTGTTTTGAGCAAAAAACGAGGGGAGATGGAGGTTTCGAGGGGCCCGCTACTTCTACAGGTATCGCAAAGGGACTTGTTCGACTTCTCACGGAACCTGGTCTTCTAGATAAGGTTGGCCTCGACTTTGAAGCATTTGTCTCACGTCATAATGCGTGGGATTCCATTGTTATGCACTACACTAAGCTCTACCATATGATTCTGAACCCGACTGCCATCAATAAACGCACAGTCTCTGTCTCACAGGCTGTGTAAACAAGCAGTGCAACCAACAATTCTCGTCCTTGGCGCAAGCGGTCTCCTCGGAAACACCGTTTTCCGAGTTTTGTCAGAGAATCCTTCATGGAATGTACTCGGCACACTTCGCCAAGCCTCTTTGAAAGGACGGTTTTCATTGTCGTTAGCTGAAAAACTTATTCACCCGATCGATGTAACCTGCTCGGATCAGCTTGATGCCCTTTTCATTAGCACGATTCCATCGGTCGTAGTAAA
>Ga0114966_10005775_pt1 | contig 10415 bp, 12 predicted proteins | sample M_130207_XF_Meta_FD_87029 | JGI IMG/M metagenome (GOLD analysis project Ga0114966, IMG submission 87029) | Freshwater microbial communities from Lake Montjoie, Canada to study carbon cycling - M_130207_XF_MetaG | ecosystem: Environmental > Aquatic > Freshwater > Lake | place: Lake Montjoie...
ATTTAGAATATAAAAAAAATATTTTAAAATTTTTGCATAAAAATAAAAAATCTACTAAAACAAAAAAATATTCAATTACATATATTAAAAATTTAAAAAAAAAATCAAAAAAAACATCTATAAAATTATCAAATATAATTTTACAACTAAAAAAATAATATGTTTTTATAATTTTTTATAATTTTTTATAATTTAGAGCTTTGCGTATTTTAAATGCCGAATTTAATTTTTATAAATTTTTAATGTTCTATGTTTTGTAGATAACTTTTTTCTTTTCAAAGTTTTATATAAATCTTTATTATAAGCATAAATAAAGTAATTTTTATAATTATCTTTATTAATATTATTTATTGATTTTTTTAAGTTAGAATTTAATTCATTAAAATTATTAGATTTAGAAAGTTTCATATAATGTTTTACTTGATTAAACCATTGTTCTATACAATTTAATCTTGGATGATAAGGACAAGTATATAATAAGAAATTACCACTATTTTTAATTATATTTTTAGTTTCTTCTGTTTTATGTATTTTACCATTATCTAATATTATTAATTTATTTTTAACATTTTTACATATATCTTTCAAAAATTCATTAAATCTTTCACTATTTATTGAACCTTTATCATATAATTTATAACTAATACATTTTGTGTTATCAATCGCTACTAATAAAGAAAACTTTTGAAATATAAAATTATTATCAGTTTTAATAATACATCTTTTACCTAAAGAATTTCTACAATAATTAAATGATAATGAAGTGCTTACTGAAGATTCATCGATTGAAATAATATCATCTAATTTATATTTTTTAATTACCTCAAAAAAATCTTTTAATTCTTGATTTTCATTTCTAATTTGTCCTCTATATGTTTTAGGAAAATGTGCAAAAGTAGCCCTTTTACGTGTAATATTATTATCTCTAATTATATTTGATAAATACTGTCTTGATATTTTTAATGTAGGATATTTATTAATTATTAATTGATGTAATTGTTTCATATGAATAATATTATTTTTCTTAAGTGTATCTTTAATAAATTTAATATGTTCTTTTTTTACTTTATATGAACCTTGTTTTCTATTTTTTCTGTCAACATTTTCATTTTGATTGTATCTTTCAACCCATCTTTTTAAACTTCTTTCACTACATTCAAAAATATTACAGACTTTAGTATAATTATTTACTTGCTTGTAATATTTAAATGCTTTTAATTTTAAGTCTGTTGATGATTGTTTAACCATTTTTAATTATATTAAAATATATTTTATATTATTAATAATAAAAATAATATTTATAAAAAAATTGAAATATAAAAAGGAAATTATTATATATAATTATATTTATAATGACTGAATATACTAAACATTTATCAGAACCTTGGTTTTCATTAATTAAATTAGGAATTAAAAAATGTGAAGGAAGATTAAAAAAAGGTGATTTTGCTGAAATTAAAAAAGGAGATTATATTAAATTTGAAAATAATGACTTTGGTTTTGAACGTAATTTTCGTGTTAAGATTACATCTATACATAATTATAAATCATTTAAAGAATATTTATTAAATGAAACATTAGAAAAATGTCTTCCGAGTATAGATACAATTGAACAAGGTGAAAGTATTTATTATAAATATTATAAAAAAGAGGATGAAGATAAATATAAAATCATTGCTATACGTTTAAAAGTTATTAATTAATATACATAATAATTTTTAAAATTAAATAATTAAACTTAAAAATATATGTATATTTATATGTATATTTAAACTTAATAATGGAACAACCTAATTATAAAGAATTATATGAAAAACTATTAGTTGAAAATAATCAACTAAAAGAAAATCTTAAAAAATAACTAAAATATATATTTTATTCAAAAATAATTTTCCATTTAAATCCATATGCAGTTTTTCTTAATCCCTTACAACAACAACTTATTGAACCAGCATTATTTTTAGTATTAATATCTTTAGATGCTTCAATAAATGTATTATATTTTTTTATAATATTATTTGTTTTAATATCTATTTTACAAATAATTTTATTTTTTTTCTTTATAATTGGATATTTTATTTTTCGTAAATTAAAATATTTTTGAGTATTTTCAGCAGATGTACACCATTCTAAATTATGAATATTATTATTTAATTTATTTTCATCAATATGATTAACTACGTAAGTATCATTAAAGTTTTCTGGCTTATTTATATATGTATATGCTACTAATCTATGAACTTTAAATGAATGTATTTCTTTCATATTTTCGCAATTTACACCTTTTAACCCAATACAACTATAACCATCATTTATATGTTGTTTTCTTAATTTTCCTTTTATAGTTTTAATATCCCCATCTTCATTAATTGAATAATTAGAATAATTTATATTATTTATTATTCCTATTTTAATAAATATATTTTTATTTTCTTCAATAATTTTATTATTTTTTTGTATAACTATATTTCTATTAATATTTAACATATTTTCTTGATGTGTAACCCATTTTAAATTTTTAAAATGATTATTTATTTTATTTCTATCAATATGATCTACAATTTTTTTATTATCTTTATTATCAACAAACATATAAGCAACTAATTGATGAACACGAAATGTTTTTGATTTACAATCATTATTATAAATTCTAATTTGCATATATCCATTATTATTTTTACTTAATTTCATATATATATTATTTTTAAGTGAAAATACCTTTCCATAATTTGAAATTTTATATGAATTTTCATAAGTTGGTAAATTTAATATTTTAAATTCTTCATCTTTTTCTAATATAGCATTTGATTTTAATATTTTTTTTTGTTTAGCAATATTAACTTTTGTTTTTTCAATCATTTGATTTTCATTTGTACATAATTTACATCCACCATAAATAGACATTAAATGGTCAGTTTGTGAAATATTAATAATATTATTATGTTTTTTACATTTTAATTCACTTTTTGTTTTTGCTAAAATATATTTAAAATTAGTAAAATCATAATTATTGTTAAATTTAATATTAGATTTTTCAATTGTAGTGAGAAGTATATTATTAGAATAATTTTTATTACATTGATTACACCCACCATCTTGTTGTTTCAAATGTTTTTGGAGAGATAAATTAAATGTATTATTATGTTTAATACATTTAATTTCTGTTTTTGTATGTCCAGATATAAATGTATTTTTATTAATTATAAAATTATTATCATATTTTGCTTTTGATTTTCTTTCAAATTGTAAAAATCTATAATCAAAATCACAATTAGAACATCCACCAGCATTCGTATTTAAATGATTAATAATATTAGTAGTAAATTCTTTTTTATGAATCATACAATATAAAATAATAGGTGTTTTTGTTGATATATATTTTAATTTTTCATATGAAAATGTATTATTAAATTTAAGTTTTGATTTTGCAATAATTGAATCCATTATTTTATATTTTATTTAATATTATATTATATATTTAATATATCTTTAAATTAAAAATTATTATATAACTACGCAAATGATAAGTTTTTTTAATTATCCTAATAAATAGTCGCACGTCACAAATGAAAGGAACGATACCAAGTTGTAATGTTGGATTTAAGAGAGTATTACAAAAGAGATTTGATATAATAGAAATTAATGAATATAATACAAGTAAATTATATAATAAAACATTCAAAGAACTACAAAATATTTCAGTTAGAAGAAAAAAGCATAAGAAATATTTACACGAGATACTAACTCCAAAAGAGGACCCACGAAAGTGTATCTATGTAAATAGGGACGTAAATGCTTGTAAAAACATTTTATATATTGCTAATTGTTATTTGAAAAATCAAACTAGACCAAAAGAATTTACAAGAGATACTAAAAAGAAAAAAATTAGTAAAAAAGTAAATCAAGGAATTGATGCTTAATTAAGGTAGTAAATTAAGTATCATCAGATAGGATTATATACATCTACCTAAAAATGTATATAAGGAAACCTATCATATAGAATTTAGAAACTCTTAAATGAGTAAAAGCATTTTGTATTTTTTTAATGTTGAGAAATCGGCATTTAAAATACGCAACGCTCTAAATTATGGACTTGAAGCAACTCCACGACCCATACCACTAGTATTATCAACCAAATCATTAAGCCATTTGTATTCTGTATTCCATTCTTTTTGTCTATTAATAGTAGGATTATCATAAATGTATGGCATTTTAATCATAGGACTATTATTTACACCTAATTTTAGTTTTGATTGCGGTTCTATGTAATTTGCTCCGCTAGTATCCCAACAAGTACTCTGTCTTCTAGAAGGAAAAAGTGCTTGAGGATTTTGAGCTGCTGCATCAATTCCTAATGGCAGAATCCATTTATTAAATTCAGTAGGCGTAGGAACTTTTTTAGGGAGCCCTTCATCGTCTCGTAAAATAGAAAATTCAATATTTGATTTATTTAGCCCCATAATATGATATTCATTACGTAACAAATTATCATCTTGTAAAATTAGTTCGGGAACAGGATAATCCATAAATTGCTTTTCTGGAAGTTTAAAAGCATTACTAAGATTTATATACTCTATATCAACTTGTTTGGATGCAAAATTTACTACAAATTTAATAATAATACGACGCGTTTCTAAATTTCTCATTTCATGAACAAAAAAATCAGCAGTAAAACGAGTTTTTACAGGGCAAATTACTTCTTGACCTAATTGGTCATATGCAGTAAATACATAGCTCATACCAGTTTTTTTATTAATTTCATTTATTATTTTTTTAAGAATATCGGTAATTACTAATTTTGTGGTTTTTTCAATAGTCCAAGGAGTATCACTATTACTATTTATACCTTCAAACTTGTTAAAACCTGTAAATCCTTCATTGTAATTTAACCCTTCATTATATTTAATAATAAAAAGAATTAAAAAAAGGAGAGCTGTTATTAAAAATAAAAACAACATTTAATTATATTTAATTATTAATTATTTTATTATTATTGTATCTAGATATATTATTTCTAATTATTTATAATTATTGCTATTACATATAATATAGATAAAAACACAAAATTGAAATATAAAATTAAATTACAAATATAAACAATATTTAGAAATAACTATTTAGAAATAACTATTTAGAAATAACTATTTAGAAATAATTATTTAGAAATAACTATTTAGAAATAAGTATTATAAAAACTTATAATGATTAAATTTGAATTATTTTCACTAAATTTGATGTCAAATAATTTTAGTTGGAAAGATAAAACAATAACTATTAAACATAATATAGAATATATATTAATATATCTAGAACATTATAATTTTATAGAAAGCAATTGTAATATATTGGATAATTCAAAAAAAGAATTTGCATTGCCATTTACATTACCATTTACTTATTCTGATTTAACTAAATTTTGGTTGAATAATATTAAAAAATATAGTGATATATTTAATATAGACTTTATGACATTAAAACTAGGTGTAGATTATTCTTTAGCACCATTATATTTATCTAATTTATCTAATTTATCTAATTTATCTAATTTATCTAATTATGTTTCTACAAATAATAATTTTCTTGTAATTGGTATATTTTTATTAAATTATAAATATAAAATAAATGATAATTCTAAAATTACATCAATAAAATATAATTTTTTGTCTAGAGTTAAATCTTTACCAAATACAAGAAAATGTGATATTAATAAATATAATATAATATCAGGTATATTAAATTATCAAAATTTATTTATTGATATAAATAATAGTTATAAAATACCATTAAAAACTATTTTAACTAATGCTTGTAATTATTTACCAAAACTAGATATTATTATAAAATATAATGAAAGTTTAAAGGGTTGTTTCAAAGTCAGCTAAATCCATTATGCTTCCTACATCACTTCCTGCTACACTTTCTGAATATTGGTTATTTTGGCTTCCTTGATTATGTATGTCAGTTTGTTCATCTATATAAGGGTCCTCGATGTTTATATTATTACGTATTAAACTTATTGGAGTAGAAGATTTATTTATATTACCATTTGTATTTTGTTTTATATTTTGTAATTGACTAATTGGTGTTGAGAATTTATTTGTATTATTTTGCATTGTATTATTTTGTTTTTTATTTATTAAATTAGTATTTTGTAAATTATTAGTATTTATATTGTTATTATTATTTTGTTGTTGAACCGGTATGTGTGTAACAGTTAAATCATTTTTCCTATCTATAAATGTATTTATTTTATTTTTTAATAAATTGAAACTAACATTTAAATTATTTTGACTATCATTTATATTATCATTTATATTATCATTTGTATTATTATTTATATTAGTAAATGATTGATATAATGAATAAAAAAAAGATATAATATCTAGAGTAAATAAGGTCCAATAATAATTATTAATAATATTAAGAATAGAAATATCACAATGACTTAATACTGCATGTGTCAAAATATATAAAATACTACCATACAGAATTGTAAAAAACAAACGATTTTCAACAATAAATGAAAAAGAACTATTATACAATAAATAATAAAACATATTTTAATTTTATAATTTATTACGTTTTATATGTTTTATAATGTTAATTATTATTTTTCAATATAAAAAAAAAGATTATAAAACGTATAAAGATTATTTTATTTATCTAGAGTAATAAATAAAATGGAAATAAACTTTATATCTGGAAATGCAAAAAAAGTAGAAGAAGTTCAAAAAATATTAGGAACTACTTTTCCTCATACTCTAATACCCTTGAAGATTGACTTACCAGAATTGCAAGGCGAACCAGAATATATTGCCACTGAAAAATGTAGATTGGCATCATTACAAGTTGATGGTCCTTGTATAGTTGAGGATACATCATTATGTTTTAATGCTTTAGGAGGTCTTCCTGGACCATATATAAAATGGTTTCTAGATAAAACAGGTTTAGAAGGACTAAATAATATACTAATGGCATATGAAGACAAAACCGCACACGCTCAAACAATATTTGCATATACAAGAGGAAAAGGAGAACCAATACAATTATTTATTGGTCGATTAGATGGTAAAATTGTTCCAGCTAGAGGCTCATTGGGTTTTGGTTGGGATGCGATTTTTCAACCTGTTAGTTGTGGTCGTAATGATGAAACTTTTGGAGAAATGGAACAATCTAAAAAAAATATGATTTCACATCGTTATCTAGCACTTATGAAATTATGTAATGGTATTGGATTATCTAAATAATTTAATTATTTCTTCATTATCATTATTGCAACATCTTTGTGCAAGTTCTAGAATTGTTTCTATTTTTTCTACTAGATTACCAGTTTTGTAATCTCCATTATCATAGTATTCACTTCTAACTTTATAATTATGAGTAGCACCTTTAGAACATAGTAGTTTTATCATTTCTATATTAGAAAATTTAATAGCAAATGATAATGCTGTATCACCATGTATTTCTGTTTGATAATCATCCATTTGTAAATTAATATTAGCACCATAATCATTAATTAGTCGTGTTGCTTCTTTTATTGCTCCTGGATGTTTAGATTCTGCACACCTCATTAATTTAGTGTATCCATCTCCATCAAATTCATCAACATTATCTTTATTAGCTTTTTTGAAAACTGAAATAGACATTTTTAGAGTATTTTAGAGTATTTTAGAGTATATTTTATATTTTAAATAAATATTAAATAAAATTCAATTTTTTTATCTATATAACTATATCAGTAATAACAATTTTATGGTCGCTTAACCATTTTGAATTAGTAGTACCATCATCACAACCATCATATAATATCGATTTTACAATTTTTAAATTTTTAGTATAAATAAAATCTATTCGTTGTTCTGGTTCCCCTTTATAATATTTTCCAGCAGGCCACGTATAACCTATTTTGCTTTTATCTATAATCATATCAGTATTTGTATTCTTATTTGTATTCGTATTCTTATTCATATGTCTATATGTATCTACAAAACCATTTTTTTCAAATTCAATAGATATAGGTGCTTTAATATTATTATCTAAATCTAAATGAGATGGCTCATTAAAATCACCTGCAATAATAATTCTGTCTTTTTCAATATTTTTTATTTTTTTAAATTCTTCTTTTACTCTAGACATTCTATGTTTTTCACATAGTGATAACATTTTATCAATACTATTAGAAAGAGAATATGTCTTATATGATTTATAAGTCATATTATTCATATGATGTGGTAAAGATGGAACATCATCTAGATGTATTCCGCCAATATATATGGGTTTTCTACCAGTTTTTAGTTTTACATAATTATTATCTATTATAGATAATTTATCTGGATTTATTAAGATACTTGTTTCTTCAAAATGATTTACATTAAATATTTTCATATCTAGTTCATTTGCAAGTTTTTCTATATTATAACTAGCAATTTCCTGTAAAAATAGTATATCTACATTTAATTTACTAAATACTGCAATCCATTTTTTTATTAATGTAGTTTTTTTACCTGGATTTTCATAGCATAGATTTGCAGTTATAATACGTAATTGTGTTGGCATATTGATTTTGTTGTTATTCTTTATTGTATTATATTTGTGAAATATAAAATTTTACGAAATGAAAAATATTAAAATAAAATATTAAAATAAAAATAGAAATGTTTTAATTTTACTAAATTAATACATAAATAAAAAAGTTAAAATATATATATAACGAGAATATTTGGATTTGAACCAAAAACCTGTCGGTTAACAGCCGACCGCTCTAACCAATTGGAGCTATATTCTCTAATTATACTATATAACGTTATCTTTAAGTAGGATAATTTAGTAAAATATTTAATATATTTTATAAAATATATTATATTTCCAATACAGAAAAAACGGGCATATGGTCTGAAAATAATCTATTAGATCTCCCAGTTTTTTTAAATATTGATGGTATCATTATAGAATGTTGTTTAATATTTTCATTTACTAAAATATAATCTCCCGTATCTTTTAAATATCCATATTTATGACCAGGTTTATGCCAACAACAAGATTTTAGTGTTTTTTTTGATTGTTTTTTAGATTTATTATATCTTAATTTAATTTGTTTTTTTGTTTTAGTATTATTAATTAATAATGGACTATTAGCATTAACTGATGTTTTATTATCATTAAAATCTCCTAATATAATAATTTTTGCATCTTTGTTAAATATATTTTCTCTAATTACTGAGTTTTTTGTAATATGTTTATTTAATATGTTTTGAACAATACTTTTCTTTTCATCAAATGGACCAGGAGCGTGTAAATTGATAATTACAAATATTTGTTCCTCCTTTTGTAATACTAATATTAAACAAGGACGGTCATCTCCATCAATCAAATTAATTGTTTCATCTGCAATTAATTTTCCAAATATTAATGGATTCCATAATATAGATGATAATTCGCGTTCTACTTTACTTCTTTTAAATTTTGTCAATTTAGGCTGAACTTTCATAATTTTTTCTTCAATATGTGAATTTACTTCTTGTAATCCTACTAAATCTAAACTATCAAGTTTTCCTATATTTTTAATTGCTTTTTCATTACAAGTAAATCCTCCTTCTTTATATTTATGTTGGCAAGCATCAACAAAATCCGCCTCAGTTCCTAAAACCTTATTTACTTGTGTAGCCCAACTCACATTGTATGATAAAACATTTATTAACATTTTATGGTTTTGTAGTTTGTAGTTTGTTATTTTGTAGTTTTGTGGTTTTATATATATATATTTATTAATATTAACTTATATAAAAATAAATAAAAAATAAAATACCTAACACAATATTAAAATAAAAATATTTAATATTTAATATTTACATTTTATAAAACTTTTTATAAAACTTTTTTATTTTATTTAATTTTATTCCATATCTAATACTGTCTCTATTTTAAGTCTACCAGAATAGATTTCAAGAGATTTAATTTCATCTTCACGTTTTGAACCAAATGTTTTTCTATGTATTTTATCCAAAGCCTTAATACCATTTTCCCGAATAAACCATTTTTCTGATTGAATTCTCACAATTCCGCCCCCGTGAGAAACAATTACAACTCTATTACCAAGAATAACTGCGTCATTACGTTTTTCTTCTGGTATAAATGATAAAATATGTCTCCACATTTCAACTGGCATTCGCGGTAATAATTTGTTTTTGTTTACTTCATTAGATAACCAGAGAACCATTTTATTTGTAGTTTTTTTATCTTTTATAAACATTCTGGTAAAATTGGATGCCATTTTCTGTATTACTGAGTTTATAATGTTAATAATCATAATTAGAAAAAGAATTTCAATTTTATAAAAAATAAAAAATAAATAAAAAATTTAACCTAAAAATTAGAATTTAAATTTAAATAAATTCTGAGAGGCTTTAGCCTCTCTA
>Ga0114966_10005779_pt1 | contig 10412 bp, 9 predicted proteins | sample M_130207_XF_Meta_FD_87029 | JGI IMG/M metagenome (GOLD analysis project Ga0114966, IMG submission 87029) | Freshwater microbial communities from Lake Montjoie, Canada to study carbon cycling - M_130207_XF_MetaG | ecosystem: Environmental > Aquatic > Freshwater > Lake | place: Lake Montjoie...
AAGGGTTTAGGCAAGCTTTCCATAGTGTATTCAGCAGGCATCACAAATGAAATAGTCCATTGGCCAGAGTTTGATTCAATAGTCACTGGAGAAGTCATGGCAATCTTTGCGCTTTTAGGCGCTTGCCCTTCCACTACCACCGGTGAGGTCATAGCAATCTTTTCACTGACTTGGTTCTGCCCAAAGATGTAGGCAGCGATTAGCCGAAAGCCTTGGCTAGAAGCTTCGTCCAAATTGCCTTCTACTTTCACCTCAGCCAAAATCATGGGCGCATAGGATCTGAGCTCAAAGGGAGGTGTTTTTTCTAGGACAGCAAATTGAGGCTCTTCAGTGGCCATTACCGTTCCCGTAAAAGTCAGCGTAATCGCAAACAGAATGGTTCTCGTTAGAAACTGCTTGAAACACATCTACCAATTCGCCTTGAGAGTAAAGCCAGCTGCGTTGAAATCAATACTAGCTTGAGCACCCATAGGCAGAGTTAGCTTATTAGCTTGATGGCCAAATGGTAGGCCCGTCAAAATAGGAATCGTATCTGGCAAACGTTTACGGATTGCCTCAATAGCCCGCTCCAAGGTATAGCCTTTGTCGTTATCGTAGAGGCGATAAGCAGAAAAACCCCCTAGCAGGATTGCGGACTGATGATTCAGAATAGCTGCATCTAGTAATTGCATCAACATGCGCTCTAAGCGATAAGGATGCTCATTCACATCTTCCAAAAATAAGATGCCATTTTGAGTTTGTTTTGAGGATGGTAAATATGGAGTACCCACCAAGCCTGCTAAAACCGTTAAGTTTCCGCCCCACAAGATTCCTATAACTTTGCCACCGCCGGCCTTGGCCAAAAAGGATTGGGGTGCCGATACGCTGCAATCTAGTTTTCGCTCTTCGATAGCAGCTTGAAAATGTTTCCACATAAATTCATCGGGAGTAATTGCTTTGCCGCCGTCATCGAGCTTACCAAAATCATAGTTCAGCATTGGCCCAGATAAAGTGATGGCGCCGGTCTTAGCTAGCAAGCCTAACTGAAATACCGTGAAATCACTATGGCCAGAAATTTGTAAGCCATTACCAATAGCCTTGGCAATGCCAACCCAATCAATATTTGGTAGTAAGCGATGAATACCATAGCCGCCTCGCATGGCCATGACAACAGTCTGAGGATCTAGTGTAGCAAGCTGATTTAACTCATTTAAGCGCGTTTCATCTTTTCCAGAAAAGCGCTCATGAACACGCTGCACACATTCTGAATTCTGGATCGCAATACCTTGGCTCTTTAGCCAGTCAATCCCAGCTAAAGGACTTTTATCATCTAAGCTCGCTCCAGAAGGAGCAATCAAGTGAATAGATTTCAACGTCGCTCCTTAAAGAAATCGCGCAACAATTGACTGCACTCTTCTGCCATCATGCCACCCTCAAGAACAGTCTGATGATTGATTTGTTTTGATGAGAATACATCTAAAACGCTACCAGCGGCACCTGTTTTTGGATCTGCAGCCCCATAAACAATTCGATCAACCCTCGCATGCAACATTGCACCGGCGCACATGATGCAGGGCTCTAAAGTGACGTACAGCGTAGTGCCTGGTAAACGATAATTTTCTGCAGATAAAGCGGCCTGTCTTAACGCAAGCATTTCGGCATGTGCACTAGGATCATGATTGGTAATAGGCTGATTAAAAGCTTTAGAAATCACTTCGCCATTACGCACTATAACCGCTCCGACAGGAACCTCACCTGCAAGAGCAGCAAGCCTAGCTTGCTCTAAAGCCTGCTCCATGAACTGGCGATCTAGCTCTGCCTGCTTCATTAGAAATGGTGTACGTCAGCCCAGCAATTGGGTGTCTCATACAAACGAAGAGTGGAAAGCTCAAGGCGTCCGCCAAAGGATTTACTAAAGACTGGCTGCAAAATAGCAAAAGCAGCATGAGCCAAATTCTCAACAGTAGGCACATGCTCCATCACCACTGTTTTATGGTTTGGTAGTGTTACTAAAAAAGCAACTAGAGCTTCATCCTCTTTGGCCACCAAGAATGCATGGTCCCAAAGGTCAATCACATATTGATTGGTGAGGCGCTTGATATCCCCAAAGTCGAGCACCATGCCATCATCAGCTTTACCTGGATGGTTTGCCACTTCGCCAGTTAAAGTAACTTCTATGGCGTAACGATGCCCATGCAAATGCTTGCATTGCCCGTCATGATTGGGAATGCGGTGTCCTGAATCAAATTCAAGGCGACGGGTAATGGAGATTTCTGGTTGTTTACTTGTCATTCAGATCTCATCAAATGCCTTAGCGAATACCTATGAGTTTATGGGATTGGAGACTTAACCTCCAAAGCGGGCGTTTCTGGCAAAGATTCACAGCTAATACAGTATTCATTTTAAGATTTGGTCCATCCATTGGTTGCAAGAAGCGATTGCGATAATCCATCTTCTCAAAACGCGCTAATAACTTCTCCAAAGAGTCATGCCCTTCTTGGGGTATGACTAACTTTAGCTCATTAGCCTGAAGAACAATCAAATCAGAGCCTGCTTTAGGGCTGACACAAACCCAATCGATTCCTTTTGGAACCTTGATAGTGCCATTCGTTTCAATTGCCACCTCGAAACCTTTTTGATGTAGCTCGGCAATCAGATTTTCATCTAATTGTAAAAGTGGCTCCCCACCAGTAAAGACTACATAGCGCTGTTGAGGTCCTGCTGAAGTACTTCTCCATGAAGACTCAACTGCATTCGCTAAGTCTTGGGCAGTTTCAAACTTACCACCACCATCGCCATCGCTACCTACAAAATCGGTATCGCAAAATTTACAGACTGCTGTTGCTCGATCTTCTTCGCGACCACTCCATAAATTACAGCCAGCAAAACGGCAAAACACTGCAGCACGTCCAGCATGGGCACCTTCGCCCTGAAGTGTTGGAAAGAGTTCTTTAACGGTATACATAACAGTACGCCTATTTTAAGCGCTTTACTTACTTCCAGGAGACAAGCTCCCACTCAAGATAATCTTCCCAGGAAGCGTTAGTCGAATAGACCCCGGCAGTTTGATAACGTCCAAAGCCCCAGCGTATAACCCAGCGCCCAATCTCAGGGGCAAGCCAAATATCTTCTTGGCGATAATTACCCCTCCTAAATACATCGTTACTCTCAAAAGAAGGTGCCTCATTCTGGTATTTCAAAGTCAAAAACTGTCCAGCTGGTACCGTCATGCGCTCCCACTGAATTGCAGTGACTCCCACCCCCCATAAATAACTAGAGTCAGGGTAGTCGGGAACTTGATATCGGGTTTCATAAAAGCCCGTCCACTTAGGAGTTAATTTCTCAGGCCATATAGGGATTGCCTTTTGAAATAATAGTGGAGGACTCCAATGGGGATCTAGCAAAATATAACCCCAGGGAGATTGAATCTCGTCAGGCAAGCGACCTGCTTTAATCCCAGTCCGCTCTATGCGTACTTCTTTATCAACTGCCACTACTCTTTCGGTAACAGTGTCAACGATCATTTGATTAAATACGTTGCGTACTGTATAGACCCACTCTTGCCCTACTTTTGGCGCCCGTACTTTTGGGGCAACTTCGGGCGAAGGTAAAACAACTCCTACAGGATAGGGTTGAGAAGAAATGCACCCTGTCAAAATGACTATTAGCAATACTGGCAGTACACGCGATAAATTCATACATTCCCCAAATTATTGATCATCATTCTTGAAGTTACCACTAACAATCAGTCAAAAGGTGAGGCAGGTCTTGGATTGTCAGGCGCTCTATCTACTATATTCAATCTTTTTTGCAAATTCCTATCAGAGTCACTTTATTTATCTTCCATTACCCAAATACCTCTCCAATCATCCGCAGGCGCATGCGCCATCAAATGGTCATTTCGACCAATATACATTTGAGACAGCTTGTCGTTACTATTTACAAGCAAAGCTTTTTCAAAAGAAGACTTAGACTTTGAAAAATCGCCTCCACGATAGAGCGATAAACCCTCTTTAAAGTGCCCCAGAGCCTCCATCATATTGGGGAAGGTGGAGTCATCGTGATAATCTAAGACCTCGTAAATAGATACAGGTTGAGTTTTGCCCTTCACAACTACCAAATCAATTTCTCTAAGACGATAGGTACCTTTAAGTTTAGCCTGAGTAAACTCGCTGATCAAAATCTTGGCATAGTAGGCCTTACAAGCAGACTCAAGACGTGCAGCCAAATTAACACCGTCACCAATAATGGTGTAGTCCATTCGCTTTTTTGAGCCAATATTTCCCGACACCACCAAATCGGTATTGAGGCCAATACCGATATTTACCGGCAACTTACCATCCGAAAGGCGTATTTTGTTCCATGCATTAAGGTCTTTAATCATGGAAATTGCTGCGCGCATTGCTCTGTCTTCATCGTCATCATGCGCTGCTGGAATACCGAAAGCAGCCATAATGGCATCGCCAATAAACTTATCGAGCATCCCGCCTTCGCGAGTAATGCAATCAACCATCTCCTCAAAATACTCATTGAGCAGAGCCACGGTACCTTGGGCACCAAGGGCTTCTGTCAGGGTAGTGAATCCGCGGATATCAGAAAAGAGTACTGTTGCTGGCACACTTTGCCCACCCAATAAATCAGCGCCATTCAAAAGTAATTGATCAGCAATAGATGGGTCCATATAGCGAGACATCGTCGACTTCATGCGCTTTTCAGAAGAAATGTTCTCAATCATGATGATTGAGCCCATAGACTTTTGTTCTAAGCTCAATAAAGGCATCATCGTGACGTTTGCAGATACCGTCTCTTCTTCCACCATGATGGAAGCATCCATACTCATATCAATCTGATTCGTTTCTTTTACTACCTGCAAACGATCCATCAACCACTGATTGGGACCAGTAAAAAAGTCTTCAATTTTTTGACCCACTACCTCATTCTCTGATCTTTTGAGAATATCCTGACCTGCAGAATTACACTTTGTAATGATCCCTTTTTCATTGACAGTCAAAACGGCATTTGTAATAGATTGGAGAACTCCCTCGTTGTAGTTCTTCATATTCTCTACATCGGCAAAGAGGGCTGCATTTTCTAAGGCGGCAGAAATTTGCGAAGTAAAAGCCTTTAATCTTGATTCATCTTCTGCGGAAAAAAATCCGTTCTTTTTATTTAGCGCCTGTGTAACACCAATGACCTTGCCATTTTTATTAATAATAGGCACGCAAAGTATCGAGCGCGTGAAATAGCCTGTCGAACGATCAAAGCTCGGATTAAAGCGTAAATCTGCATAGGCATGTTTAATGTTAATAGTTTGGGCGCTAGTAAACACAGCTCCTGCAATTCCAGTAGTATTGGGCAATCGAATTGTCATCGACCCTAATCCCTGAGCCACCTGTGACCAAAGCTCATTAGTATTTTCATCATTCAAGAAGAGGGTGACACGTTCTGCATCTAGCATCATATTTGCTTCATCGATCGCCCGCTTTAATAGTTTTTCAATATTGATTTCTGCGGTCATTTCGGTCACGAGATTTAAAAAACTCAGTTCACGATTGCGATTTTTAGCAGTACTTTCTGACTGTGCAGCTGATTCAAGACTAAGAGCGCCTTGCATCATGAGGGCCCCCAAAAATTCTAAATCTTGTTTAATAAAACGCCCAGTTTTTTTATTGAGTAACTGCACCACACCAATTAACTCATGCCGTGTATTGTGAATCGGCACGCATATCATATTTTTAGTGTGGTAGCCAGTTTGTTGATCAACACTTTCATTAAAGCGAGGATCCTTGTGAACATCATTAATTAATAAAGATTCATTATTAGTGAAGGAGGCTCCAGCTAGACCGCTGTTGTTCATAATTCTGATTTCACGACTCAAATTACCTTGAGCAACTCTAGAGTACAGCTCATGAGTTACAGGATCATTTAAAAATATCGTGCCACGATCTGCATTAATATGCTCACGCGCCATCTCAATTAACCAATTCAGTATTTGATCTAGACTATTTAGGGCCGCAACACCCTTGGAGACGTCTAATAATAAATTGAGCTCTTCTAAGGAATATTGGGACTTCTTAAGAGTTGCCTTTTTCTTTGGACCATCATTAACATTGGTCTTAATTGGTTTCTTACTAAGAATGGCACGATTAATCATGGCTTAGCTCTTTATAAAAGACAAACTCTATTACTGATTTTCAATTTTCTTACGCAAAACATTTGCAGTTTGTTTGAGCTCATCAACTTGCTGGATTAGTGAGGCCGTGTTTTCTTGAATCAATTGGTCCCTACGATGACGCTCCCCCTCAAGTTCAACACGTAACTCATTAATCATACTAATACACTCTTTTTTTTCATTTTCGTACTTTTGAGTCAAAGCCTGCAAAGCTTGGTTACGCTGTGCATCCTTTTTCTCTAATTCTTCCCTGAGAGATTGAATCATAGCTAATTTCGCCGCATGCTCCTGGGTATTTGCCTGTGTTATTTCTTGAATACTCTGTTGCCGTTCATTATCTTTTTTACTCAAGGCGGTATTCAACGCAAAAATAGTATCTTTTAAAAGCCCAATTTCGCCTGAATATTCTTGGCGCAACGCTTGTAGGCTATCCTTCAAAATCATTTGACTGTTTTCCAACTCCTTACGAAGTGCATTAACGAGCTCCTTGAGCTGGCTAACTTCACGTTCATGAGCAAAATTAGAAGAATTTTCCATAATTTTGATCATATCAAAGAAAGGTTATTAAAAGTACTTTGGTGAGCTGATTGATTTTGGCTGATTTGAAAGCATCAGTAACTTTATCGGTTAAATAGATTACGTACAAGAATTCAGGTTTGCATAGCTTTCATTACAGCGTTAATTATGTTCCAAGTAGAGTTAACTCTTCGGCAGTAAATCCCGCTTGTTTACGAGCCTCTAAGTTGAATGGGCCTCTTAATACAGGAGCGCGGTATTGTCTCGCTAACTCTTTATACGCTGCAATCGGCGATAAGTTTTTCTTGGCGCATAAAAAATTAAACCATTGATTACCAATTAATACATGCCCCACTTCATCCCTAAGAATAATTTCTAATATTTCAACGACTTGATGATCTTTGATTTGCTTAAATCGATCTCGAATAGCTGGAATGGCATCTAAACCTCTTGCTTCCATGGTCCGGGGGACTAGAGCCATTCTGGCAATCACTGCATCTGTTGTTCTCTCAACCATTTCCCAAAGGCTATTGTGAGCTGGAAAATCACCGTAGGTAACTCCAGCAGATTGCAGATGATTCTCGATTAAATTGAAATGGAAAGCCTCTTCTTTGGAGACCTTTAACCAATCCACATAATATTGCGTGGGCATATTAGTAAATCTCCAGATTGCATCAAGCGCAAGATTCATTGCATTAAATTCAATATGCGCAAGTGAGTGCAGTAGAGAGAGTCTGCCTTCATGGGTGTGCATTTTTCTTTTGGGGACAGTCAAGGGCGGAACCAACTCGGGCTTTTGTGGACGCCCAGGAAGAATAAGTCCTTGTGAACTTAAATCAGCAGAAACGTCTAGATAAATGGATTGATGATGACAATCATCGAACAATTGCTTAACCCGATCAATCTTAGTCTTCGGATCAGTAATTGCTAATATTTCAAGGGCAGTTCGACGTAGCTCGAGCATCTAGTTTGTACCCCAAGTATTTATTTTTACCCAATCGTGTTCCACTCATATCCATTTAATATAATTTATAGCTAGAATCGAGTTTACATAAGGAAGCTAAAGGGAAGGTGAAAGAAATACTACTTTATTGATTTAATTGCCATTGAAATACGAAAGCGAATTGGTAAAGTTGAGTAAAAATATATGCCCTTGTCTTAATTAAACTGCATTTTTCATCAGGTACCATAAACTGAGAAATGCGCTTATCGAGCGCTTATGGCTAGCACATTACTCTGATCAGTATTAAAATAGCTTTTCTATACTGAATAATTACCTTTTATTTTCGACTTCATAATATCTAAAGCCAAATTACAAGCAGTAAGGACATAGACAGAATAAGAGTTTTAGTCTAGTATTTCCAGAGAATAAGACAAGGCTTTCAAGGTTTCAACACATGATGATTAATCTGTCTTCCATTAAAAAGCGTCTTCCCCTAATTGGAATTGGGCTGATGCTCACCTGCTTATTTACTAGTCAATCTGCAGGCTGGCTTCCCCTGCCATTCATTGATCGACTCGATGGCATTATCTATGATTCACGTTTGCGTCTGACAGCTCCAGGGGGTATCGATTCTCGTATAGTTATTGTTGATATTGATGAAAAGAGCTTACAAGAGCGTGAGGCAGGAGGCGAAGGTCGTTGGCCCTGGCCACGCGATCGACTCGCGCTATTAACAAACCGACTTTTTAATGATTACAAAGTCGACTTAGTTGGTTTCGATGTGATTTTCTCAGAACGTGACGAATCTTCGGGTATTAGGACCTTGGAGCAAATGTCCAAACAGGCTTTGAAGAATGATGGGCAGTTTCAAGCAGAATATCAACGCATAAAACCCCTGCTTGATTTAGACAGTCAGTTTGCTGCTAGCTTTAAAGATCGTTCTATCATTTTAGGTTTTAGCTTTCTAAGTGCTGGCGATCAACAAAAAAAGGGCTTGTTACCAACTGCTGATCTAAGCACAAAAGAATTGCCACTTAGTTCGGTTGATGCCCTGCAACGCCAAGGCTACACTGCCAATCTTGCTATCTTGCAAAAAAATTCTGCCGATGGTGGTCATTTGAATCCAATCGTTGATGCAGATGGAATTTTGCGTCGTATACCAATGCTAATTGAGCACAATGGCAACTATTACCAGTCCCTCTCACTAGCGAGCGTCAAAACACTTCTAGGAGGAGCGCCCTTAGAGACTGTGCCACCCTCGCCTAATCTCAATGATTTTGGCACACTAGAAGCTCTCAATATTGGTGGCGCTTCCGTCCCTGTGGATGAAGAGCTAACCGCATTTATCCCCTACCGCGGCCCTTACAAAAGTTTTGACTATGTCTCTGCTAGCGATATCCTAAATCAAACGGTACCCAAAGATAAGTTGCAGGGGAAAATTATCCTTGTTGGCACGACTGCCCCTGGCCTATTAGATCTGCGAGCAACCCCCATGGGAAAGACTTACCCTGGAGTAGAAATTCATGCAAATATGATCGCAGGAATTTTAGATGGCACGATCAAACATGCTCCTTCGTGGACGCGGACTGCCAATTTCACCTTGGTGCTGCTGTTAGGGGTCTTACTAACATTAGCATTGCCTTGGCTGAGTCCACTGTGGGGCAGCATCCTATCTTTGCTAACGATTATTGGCATGGTAGGCCTGAACTTTTTCAGTTATGAAAAAGGCATTGTGCTACCCCTAGCTTCAGTTTTAGGGGCCGCTCTATCTATTTACCTATTTAATATTGGATATGGCTACTTTATAGAATCGCGTAGTAAGCGTTTAATCACTGGCCTATTCGGCCAATACATACCCCCCGAACTTGTCGATGAAATGGCCAAAAATCCGGGTAAATTTAGCATGGAAGGTCAAAACAAAGAGCTGACCGTTCTTTTTAGCGACGTTCGAGGCTTTACTACTATCTCAGAGAGTCTAGATGCTAAAACACTCTCGGAATTTATTAATGCCTTCTTAACCCCCTTCACAAAAGTCATCTACAACAATCGAGGCACGATCGATAAGTATATGGGTGATTGCATTATGGCTTTTTGGGGGGCGCCGATTGACGATGTTGATCATGCTCGCCACGGTGTGATATCTGCCTTCCAAATGCTCAAGGCAATGGAAGAACTCAATCTTGAATTTGCTAAACGCAACTGGCCTGCCATCAAAGTGGGAATTGGTTTAAATACAGGCAGGATGAGTGTAGGCAACATGGGATCTGAAATTCGCCTGGCATACACCATCATGGGTGATGCTGTAAACCTTGGATCACGCCTCGAAGGCATCACCAAAGAATATGGTGTGGCCATCATTATTGGCCCCGATACCCGAACCGCCCTCCCTGATCTCATTGCTCGCGAGCTTGATAGAGTTCGAGTGAAGGGTAAAGATATTCCAGTAACTATCTATGAGCCATTAGGTTTTGAGTCGGAAGTATCGGCAGATAAACTGCTTGCCTTAACCCTGTTTGAAAAAGCATTAGCCAACTATCGCAATCAGCAGTGGGATATCGCTCAACAACAAGTTGAAGATCTACTGAGCAACCATCGCGCTACTGGCGAAGTGCTGTATGAACTCTATCTCGAAAGAATTGGGCTTTTGCGAGATAACCCTCCTGGTGATAATTGGGACGGTAGCTTTACTTTTACTAAAAAGTAATCCAGCTTGCTTATAAAGACTGAAAATATAACTATCTATTTTCACTGACTCAGTCAGCAAACACTAAATCTAAAAGTTCATTTTTTCTCTAAGTTATC